>FTAG01000388.1_pt1 | contig 21354 bp, 18 predicted proteins | sample 1638911 | NCBI WGS metagenome assembly FTAG01 (sample SAMEA3914813, study PRJEB12502) | metagenome | biome: forest; material: soil | place: Canada | collected 2011-07-07 | depth 0.3 m
GGGCAGGTTGCCGGGCTTGGCGCCGTACTGCTCGGTGGAGGTGCGCGAGATCACCTTGAGCGCGCCGATCTTGGCCAGGCGGGTGAGGATCTCGTCCTGCACGCCCGCGGCGAAGTAGGCATTGGCCTTGTCGTCGGACAGATTCTCGAACGGCAGCACCGCAATGGACTTGTCGATGATCCCCTGGCTGGCCTGCGGCTGCGCTCCCTGGCGCGGCCACAGCAGCTTTGCCCCCATCACCAGCACGGCCAGGACCAGCACGCCGATGATGGCCCGGTTGAGTTTCTGCCCGGTCTGGCGCGTGACCGAGGCGTCCGGCGCCACCTCGTCGGTCCTGACGATCCCCTGCGGCGTCAGCTCGTAGATCCAGGACAGCACTAGCGCCACCGGAAAGCCGGCGACGATCGCCAGCACGATGATCCGCTGCACCAGGGCGGAGACCTCGAAGATCGGGAACACCTGGGTGACGATCTGCACCAGCAGCCAGCCGGCCACGGCGTACATCGCCCCGACCTTGTAGACGTTGCGCCGCTGTAGTTCGGCGAAGAACGAGGGCTTGCCAGCGGGTGTGCTCATGGCTTGGTGGGTCCTTCGAACAAGCTGCCCCCATACGACACCGACAACAGGTCTCGCAGTACCGCAAAGAAAGCGGCCACCCACAGCATATTGCGGCGCCGAAGCTCCGATATAAAAGGCTGCATCCCCGGTCCCTTTCCAGTGGGTCCTACTGTACCGGGGATTCGGGTCGGCGGTGTGCAGTTCTGGGGCATTTTTACGACGTCCCCATTGGTATCGACTGCGCCGGCTCCACCTGTGTTTTCAGCGGCTTGCGCGGCGCCGGGTCAGGCCGGCAGCAGGATCTTGTGCAGCAGCGACTGATTGGGTCTGCCCCTTGGTGGCGAAAGGAATCTTACGTTTTTTTTGCAACTGTGAGATCGGTCTCTGTCAAACGGCCCTGGTTCTGTCATCCTTGAGGGCAAGTGCTACGCTTCCCTGATGTCGGGGGCATTCAAGCAAATGGCCTCTCAGGAGTCCTTTGCCGACTCTTATACGGATTTGTCAGGGTTGTGTCTGGCGTCTTTACCGGGGTACGGCGGCGAGATGGACGCGTTAACTGAAGCGGTTTACGAATTCGGCCCGTTCCGCGTCGACGCCGGCAATCGCCAGTTGCTCCGCGAGGGGCAGGCCCTGGCCCTGGCGCCGAAGGCCTTCGACCTGCTCTGCTACCTGCTGGACCACCCGCACCGCCTGCTGGGCAAGGAAGAATTGCTCAAGGGCGTGTGGCCGCGCGGCTTCGTCGAGGAAGGCAACCTCAGCCACAACATCTTCCTGCTGCGCAAGGCCCTGGGTGAGTCGCCGGAGGAGCACCGCTACATCGTCACCGTGCCGGGACGCGGCTACAAGTTCGTCGGCCAGCTGCTGCACCAGGCAGCGGCGGCGGACGCGGCGCCGGTGCCGCCGGTGCCCGATGCCCTGGCGGCGGCGCTCGGCGGCGGCCGTCCCGGGCAGGTTTATTCCATCACCGCCGGCGATTTCAACGGCGACGGCAAGCTCGACCTCGCGGTGGTGAACCAGCTCGACGGCACCGTCTCGGTGCTGCTCAACGCCACCGAGCCCGGCGGCGAGCGGGTCAGCTTCGCCCCGGCGGTGAAGCTGGGCAAGCCGGCGGCGTCCGAGGACCAGGAAGCAGGCAGGCCCCGGCCTGAACCGCCGCTGCATCCGGTCACGGCATTAAGAAAAATCCGCTAGTCAATTCGGACTAAGCCGCAGCCCTCTCCCCGGCGTAGCGTAGGCGCACAAGCTGCGCATTAACTATTAGAAGAGGAGGGGAGTGCTCATGGCTCAGGGGAGTCGTGCGGTCCCGTTGCTGCTGTGCAAGCGCCTGATCCTGCCGCTGGCCGCGGCAGCGCTGTTCCCCGGCGGCCCGGCGCATGCCGGCTCGATGGACATCGGCGGCGTCCATGCCGACTACAAGCTCACCGTCAACTACGGCGTGGCGATGCGCATGAAGGAACAGAACAACGCCCTGATCAACGGGCCCATCGACGACTTCCAGCTCAACCTCAGCGGCGTCACCAACGGCACCGGCTTCACCCACACCGGCCTGCCGACCACGGTCAACGCCGACGATGCGGATCGCAACTTCAAGCAGTTCAGCCTGATCAACAACCGCGTCAGCGGCCTGCTCGAAACCCAGTTCTCCTACGACAGCTACGGCGTGGTGCTGAGCGGCGACGGCTTCTACGACCAGGTCTACCATCACCCCAACGACGCCGACTCGCCCGACACCATCAACAAGGACGCGCCGTACAGCCACTGGAGCGAGGGCGCACGCTACTACGACGGCCAGCGCGTGCGCCTGCTCGACGCCTACGCCTACGCCACCTGGCCGCTGGGCCAGAACATGACGCTCGACGTGCGTGCCGGCCAGCAGCTGGTGGCCTGGGGCGAGAGCCTGTTCTTCTCCGGCATGGCCATCTCGCAGTCCGCCGCCGACGCCACCAAGGCCTTCACCCCCGGCGTCGAGGTGAAGGAGATCCTGCTGCCCGGCAAGCAGGTTTCCGCCAGCCTGGCCATCGGCAGCGCCTGGACCGTGATGGGCTACTACAAGCTCGGCTTCAAGAAGACCGAAATCTTCCCGGTAGGCGACTACTTCTCCTCCACCGATACGGTTGGCCCGGGCGGCGCTTTCGCCTACGGCGCGATCAACCCACTGCACCTGTCGAGCTGTCCCGGCCTGTTCGGTCCCGGCACCGACATCTGCCAGATCGGCCTGGGCCTCGGCGGGCCGATCCTCAATTCGCCGCCCGACATCATCATTCCGCGCGGCGACGACCGTAAGCCCAGCGACTTCGGCCAGTACGGCCTGGGCCTCAAGGTGCAAGTGACGCCGGGCACCAGCGTCGGCCTGCACTACCTGCGTTATACCGATCCGAATCCTTCGGTGGACTTCACCACCGGCTATCCCCAGATCGCCACGGTGCTGGGCCAGCCCATTACCACCCAGGTGCTGGGCGAGCCGACGGCGACCTCGTACTTCCAGACCTGGTACAGCGGCATCCACATGTACAGCGGTACCTTCTCCACCGTGGTGGGGCCGTTCAACGTCGCCGGCGAGTTCAACTACCGCCAGGGTTTGTCCATCCCGGTGCAGTCGCTGCAGCTCGGCACTGTCGATCCGGAATTCACCCACGGCGAGATGGGCCAGGCGCTGGCCTCGGCGATCTACGCCGCCAACCCCCACCTGTGGTTCGACAATCTGGCCCTGGTCGGCGAAGCGGGCTACGTCCACGTCTTCCGCGTCGACCCGGTGCAGACCCGTCCCGGCATCATCGCCGTCGGTAACGGCAACGTCCTGTTCTACGACCGCAACTCCTGGGCCTTCCAGACCCTGGCGATTCCCGGCCGCAGCAATGTCTTCAACGGCTGGGACCTGAGCACGCCGGTAAGCCTGGGCATGATCGTCAAGGGCAATCCCTCGATGCCCGGCGCCTTCGGCGCCCTCGCCGGCGCCGGCGACCTTCGCCTGTCGGTCGGCGCCTCGCTGCAGTACCTGCAGAACCTGCAGTTCAGCCTCAGCTACAGCTTCTTCTTCGGCAACCCGGACCAGAACGTCGGCCAGAGCTTCATCAAGCAGAACCCCTTCGTCGACCGCGACTACATTTCGTTCAGCGTGAAGTACACGATCTAGGCAAGCAGTCTCAGCGATCCGCATCACGGTCGACAGTCAGCCCATTCCTGTCCTTCGCCGGCGGCGGCTTTTGGGGCGGCTTTCCTCCATGCGCGCCATGGATGCAATGCGCGCAAGGTTCGCGACGGTGGGTGGGGTCCGGGGCCGGACGATGTTGCACGTTGCCGGACGTTGGGCATGTTCCCGAGTGATCCCCGGCTGCAGCAGTCCTTCAATGTACGGCTTCCGGCCCTTTGATTTCCATCGTTGACCAGAGCTTGACATGCAAGGTATGACTTGCCTATTATTAAGGCAAGTAAACACTTGCATATAGCGCATGGCCGAGCGCCACGACACCGACCTGCTGTTCAAGGCCCTGGCCGATCCCGGCCGGCGCAAGCTGCTGGACCTGCTGCATGCGCACGACGGCCGCACGCTCAACGAGCTGTGCGAACACCTGGATATGTCGCGGCAGGGCGTGACGCAGCACCTGGACCTGCTGGAGGCGGCGAACCTGGTCGCCACCGTGCGGCGCGGCCGCGAAAAGCTGCACTTCCTCAATCCGGTGCCGCTGCAGGAAATCTACGAGCGCTGGATTGCCAAGTTCGAAAAGCCGCGCCTCAAGGCGCTTGCCGATCTGAAACGACGACTGGAGAAAGCCAATGGCTAAATCGACCTTTGTTTATGTGAGCTACATCCGCACCACGCCGGAGAAACTGTGGTCGGCATTGACCGACGCGGAGTTCATGAAGCAGTACTGGTTCGGCACGCACTGCCAAAGCCGGTGGGCGGCGGGATCCTCGTGGAAGATGGTGCAGGGCGACGGTCAGATCACCGACGCCGGCGAGATCGTCGAGGCCGAAGCGCCGCGGCGCTTGGTGATCCGCTGGCGGCACCAGAACAAGCCGGAGCTCCAGGCCGAAGGCGAGTCGCTCTGCACCATGGAGCTGGAGCCCAGCGGGACAGCGGTCAAGCTCTCCATCACCCACAGCATCGAGCGCGAGCCCTCACAATTCATCGCGGCGGTCTCCGGCGGCTGGCCGAAGATCATCTCCAACCTCAAGTCACTGCTGGAGACCGGCTCCATCGCTCTACAGGACGCGTACCCAGCGGGCAATCAGCGGTAGATGCCTGGAGCCAACCGCTGACGCCCATTGATCATTACAGAAGGGGGCGCTGAATGGATGTGCAGACCTTTACGCCGGACGACACCGTAGCGGCGATTATCGGCAAGTTTCGGAGCGACCTTGGCGAGCACACTGGGCCGTTCGGCCTGCTCGTGCAGTTTCGTGTGCATGACGGAGCGGAATCACAAGTGCGGCAGCGCTTTGGCGAAGCCCAGGGGCCAACACTCCGGGATTCGGGGTGCATGGCGTTCGAGATGAGCCGGCATGCGACGGACTGCAGGCGATTCTTTGTGCACGAAAGATGGATTAGCCTCGCCGCACTGGACGCGCACCTGCGGACCCCGCACGCATCGACGCTCCGGGACGCCTTCAATCAGTTTATTGACGGTCTCCCGGAATTTTCCGTTCTTATCCCGATCGATTAGTGAGCTTCAGCAAAGAGAGGATCAAAGGGGCACGATATTCGCGGCGAAATGTCGCACCTGGCTCCTTTGATCGAGTCTCAGCCGAACAGCTGCCGGCGCTGCTCCGGCGTCAGCTCCCGCATCTTGCGGATATTGTTTTCCGGAATGCTGTCGGGATCGGGGTGACTGTCCAGCGCCGCTTCCACGCTGTCTTCGCGCAGCAGGTGCAGCAGGGGGTAGGGCGCGCGGTTGGTGAGGTTCTCGGCGTCCCCCGGCATGGTGCCGGCGAACTGGTACTGCGGATGGAAGCTCGCCACCTGGTAGTCGCCGCTCCATTCGAACTCCTCCAGCAAGCGGTCCACCTGGTCGAGGAAGTCGTTGTAGTCGGCGAAGTCCGCCAGCAGCCCGGGAATCGCGATCAGGGTGGTTTCCAGTTCCGCCGCCGGCGTTTCATCCAGCTTGCGCAACTCCAGCTGCAACTCGGTCAGCAGGTCCAGCTCGGTGACCGCCGCGCTGACGCAGACCCGCACGCGCCCCTCGCGCACCGGCTTGCCGGCGAAGGGGCAGAGATTCAAACCGATCACCACCTTGTCCAGCCAGTGCCGCACGGCGCTTTCGATGGGGTTCATATAGGGCTGCCATCAGGTTGAGGCGGGCACTTTAAGCGCAATGGGGCCGGCGGCGGAAGCGGTCGCGCATTTTCGGGCCGCGAGTGCGACGCGTCGGGCGGGTTCGCTCTACGGATTTTTCAATGCACCGCTATTGGAGTCACAGTCAAGGCAACTGAACCCGCCCCGGCAAGCCCAGCGACCTGAAGCCAGGTTGCGTTCGCCGCCGAGACCACCGTTCCTCCCGTGACCTGCACCTGGTAGCCCTTGGGGAAGAAGCGCGGATGGATGAAAAAGCTCGAGACCGTGCCGGCGGGAAAGCTGCCGCCGCCGTCCGCGCGGGCGGTTGAATAGGCGGCCTTGAACGTGGAAGCAGCTGGATCCCAGCTCCAGTTCTGCGGCGTGCCGGCGATGAGGCGCGGCGACGGCCGGCTCAGCACGGTCAACAGATTCTGCTTGAGGTTGTCGCCGGCGGGTTCCTTGGCCGGGTCGTTGACAAGCCCGTAGGTTGAAGGCTTGCCGAAATCCTGCGCCCAGTAGGCCCAGTGCATCCAGCTCAGCATCTGCTGGTCGGACTGGTCCAGCAGGCTGGCGTCGTCGTCGTCGGTATCTCCCGCTCCCAGCTCGTTCATCAGATTGGCTTCGCCGGTCGAATTGAAATGGGCCTGCGCATCGGACAGGGGGATGGCGATGAGCTGATCGCAAGGGATCGAAGGGATCGGCAGGCCGGAGGGGAGGGGAATACCGAGAGAACCCAATACGCAATAGTCGTGGAAGGCGAAGCCCACCTGCGGATCGTCCAGGCTCGGTAGCCAGGTGTTCATGCCCAGGTCGAAGAACGCATTGGGCTCGACCATGATCAACCGGGTGGCATCGATCTGCCGGATGGGCTGGAGCAGCTTCTTGTAGAACGGCGCCAGTATCCCCGCATCGAATTCCGGGCATCCCAACGGCTGGGCGCACAGGGCAAGATCGACATACCCTGGAGACGGTTCGTTGTACAGTTCGTAGATGATGCGGGAGTCGGCGTGCAGGCGCTGCGCTACATGCTGCCAGGCGGCGGCAAAATGGTCCTGCAGCCCGATGCCATCCGGCCCCTTCGCGTTCATCCAGAAGTTCTCGTTGGCGATGGAGGCACCCGGGAGTACGTTCGCCGGCGGCGGGAGGGGCGATCCCGGAACGCCGTCGCTGAGGCTGGCCCAGGCCGGCGCGCCTTCTCCGCCGTACACCGCGCTGTAACCGTCCTGGTGGAAATTCATCAGCGGCAGCAAGCCGTAACTCTCCACCTGTGCCGCCAGCGCCGCCATGCGGTCGATATAGGCGTCGTCATACTGGCCAGGCTGGGGCTCGACGCCGGCCCAGATAAATCCGAGACGGATGCCATTGAAGCCGTTCTTCGCCAGAAAGCCCAGGTCTTTATCGCCAAAGCCCAGCGCCGCCGGATAATACGGCGGCAGCTTGTTGATCATGTTGGTGCCGTGGATGACTACGACCCTGCCTTGCTCGTCGGTGAACCAGCGGCCGGTCTGGCTCAGCTTCTGCGCCACTGGAATCGGCGCCGTATCCGCGGCCGGCGATGGCGCAGAACTCGAGCCGCAGGCATAAAGTCCTGAAACGACGAGGCCCACCACTGCCCGCAGTAGCACCTTGCCTGCGCTTTCAAGAATGCCGGTACGCATCTCTCCCCCTCTATCCGCCGAAAACGGGCGGCTTTTGTATTCCGGCAAGATATATCGAAACTTATAGTTTCGTTATACTTCAAACGGATGAGAGGAAGCCCGAAATCGGGTGCCCGGTACCTGGAGGATAGACTGCGGGCGCCATCAAAGCGCCCGGGTCCGGATTATTTGATCTTGCCGCCCAGCCCGCGAATCAGCGTCCGGAGCATTTCGCTCATCCAGTCCGGCTTCAGTGGCTGATCCAGCAGATACCCCCGGATCATCATCGAGCCCTGGATGAAGTCGATCGCCAGTTCGATATTGGCGCCCCGCGGCAGCTCGCCGCGGCAGACCGCCCGTTCGAGCACCAAGCGCATCGGAATGCGCCGCTTCTCCTCGAACAGGCGCATCGAATCGCGCAGCTCGGGGTTGGCCGCCACCTCGCCGGGCAGCATCGCCAGCACTTCCCGCATCGGCTCCGCTTCCACCGTGCGCGCCGCCTTCGCATGCATTTCGCGCAGCTCGTCGAGCAGGTTTCCCTTGTCCACCGGCACCAGAGGCGGCAGCCGGTCAAGCACGGCAAACACCAGGTGCTCCTTGGCAGGCCAGCGACGATAGATGGTCGCCTTGCTGGATTTCGCCAGGGCCGCCACCTTGTCGAGGGTCAGCCCGGCATAACCGTCCTTGCGCAGGATCCTGATGGTGGCGTCGAGAATCGCCTGCTCGGAGGCCATGCTACGCGGCCTGCCACGGACGGCGGGAGGCTTAGGCTGCGGTTTTCTTTTCGACCGGATCGTCGTCACTGCCGTATCGGATCAAAGCCGTGGTGCGGCATTGTACTATCGGCAAACAACCGGATCGTTAGCCGTGGAACGTGGTTTCGGCCTCAGGCCGCGTAGACCCTCACGCCGCCGATCCAGGTCTGCTTCACCTCGAGCGTATCACTCGCCACCACGAAGTCGGCGCGGTAGCCGGGCGCGATGCGCCCGTGCGTCGCCTCCAGCCCGAGGAAGGCGGCGGGGTAGGTGGAGGCCATGCGCACCGCTTCACCCAGCGGCAGTCCCAGCATCGCCACGCTGTTGCGCACCGCGCCGGCCATGTCCAGGCAGGAGCCGGCGAGGGTGCCGTCGGGGGTAAGGCAGATACCGTCGCGGCAAACGGCGATGTCGTCGCCGAGACGGAATTCGGGGGATTCACCGCCCACCGGCGGCATCGCGTCGGTGACCAGGATCATCTTGCCCGGCGCCTTGGCGCGGATTGCTGCGCGCAGGGTGGCGGGATGAACGTGGTGGCCGTCGACGATCAGGCCGCACCAGCTCGCCGCATCGTCCAGCGCCGCGCCCACCGCGCCGGGCTCGCGGCTGGTCAGCGGCGTCATGGCGTTGAACAGGTGGGTGAAGCCGCGGATGCCGGCGGCGAGGCCGGCGCGCACCTGCTCGTAGTTAGCGGCGGTGTGGCCGGCGGCGACGAGTACGCCGCGTGCGGTCAGCTCGCGGATCACCTGCGCATCGACGCACTCCGGCGCCAGGGTCAGCAGGGTGCGGCCGCGCTTCAGCGCGCTGGCCACCGCCACGCCTTCGGCGTCGATGGTGCGGATCTTCGCCGCGTCGTGCACGCCGCGCCGCTGCGTCGAGAGGAAGGGGCCTTCGAGGTGGATGCCGAGCACGCCCGGCACGGCTTGCGCGATCGCGGCATCCACGGCTTCGACCGCGCGGCGCATCACCGCGAGGTCGTCGCTGATCAGGGTCGGGAGTAGGCCGGTGCTGCCGTAGCGCGCGTGCGCGGCGGCGATGCGGCGCACGCTGTCGACCGTCGGCGCGTCGTTGAACAGCACGTCGCCGCCGCCGTTGACCTGGGTGTCGATGAAGCCCGGCAGCAGCAGCGCGCCGTGCAGGTCGTGGCACTGTGCCTTGGCCACCGCTGGATCGTTGTCGCGCACCAGATCGAGAATGCGGCCGTCCTGTACCAGCACGGCGAGGCCGATTTCGGGCTCGGACCCAGCCAGCACGCGCGCGTTGATGAAGGCTTGGGTCGTCATGGCATCGCGTATCCCTGCAGTGCGGTATTGGAGTGCGCAGAAGCGTCGCGCGCTGCGTCTGTCTTCCCGTAATGAAGTCGTGGGTTTTCGCCTTCAGGCGAGTTACTTTTTGGCAACAGCGCCAAAAAGTAACCAAAAAATGCCGCCACCCGGGAACTGCGCCCCTCTCGCAAAAGAAGAAACGCGAGAGGGGTACCCTGCGCTCCGCGCTCGTGGCGGGGTCCGCCGACAGGCCATCCCTGGCCTGACGTCGGACGCTTCGGCATCCTGCCTCGCCCGGCGCAAACACACGCGCCGGCTGAATGCCGCCACGAGCTTGCGGTGCTCGGCGCAGTTACGGGGGACAACCGCTTAGGTCGGAAGCGCTTCGCGCATCCGACTCCTAGTGGTACAACAGGAAAAAATACAAAACCAATATCGAAGTAGTCGGAACCGCAAGCGGTTCCGACGTTGGCAGTTTGCTTTTGATTTTCCTCCCCCCGTTGGCGGCGCCGAGCACCGCAAAGCCGGAGCGACAGGGGCCCGCGCCTGTTGGCGCGGGGCGAGGCAGGATGCCGAAGCGTCTGACGTCGGGCCATGGATGGCCCGTCGGCGGACCCCGCTCCGGCTGCGGAGCGCAGGGTACCCCTCATCGCGCTTCTGCTTTTGCGATGAGGGGCGCCGCCGTCGCAGGGCGGCGTTTTTTGGTTACTTTTTGGCGCTGTTGCCAAAAAGTAACTCGCCTGTAGGCGAAAACCCACGATCTCATTCCGCGAAGGCAGAGGTGGCGCGTGACGCTTAAGCACAACTCTGAACGGATTTCGAGAGGGTGCCCCGAGACGATGGCGGATTGGAATTCCGCTGCTGCTGGTTAACGTTGGAAGTCGTCTCATACCGTGCTCGTCACCTTGTTCAGGTGCGGCGGCGCGTCCGGGTTGCGGCCGCGCCGCACGGCGAGCGCGTTCACTGCCTTGTAGAAGCTCGGCATCTGAACCAGCGGCGCGCAGGCCGGATGGCGCACCGGCGCGGCCGGCAGCACGCCGGGCAGGTCGCCCGGCAGATCCGCGCCGGCGACCCACACCTTGGCGCCGCGCGCGTGGAACTCGCGCGCTTCCTCCAGGGTGCCGGCCAGGCTGTCGTCCGGCTGGGTCAGGAACAGCAGCGGGAAGCCGGGGCCGACCAGGGTCATGGGGCCGTGCTTCACCTCGGCCGCGCTGAAACCCTCGGCGTGCAGGCCGCAAGTCTCCTTGAACTTCAGCGCCGCCTCCTGCGCCGCGGCCAGGCCGAAGCCGCGGCCGACCACGAACATGTTGCGCGTCTCGACCAGGCCGTCGACCAGCGGCGACCAGTCCTGCACCCAACCCTGGCGCATCTGCTCCGGCACCGCGGCGAGCGCGTCGATCAGCCCGGCCTCGTCCTTCCAGCGCGAGGCCAGGTGCAGGATGGCGGAGAGCGAGCAGATGTAGCTCTTGGTCGCCGCCACGCTGTGCTCGCCGCCGGCGAGCAGCGGAATCACGGTGTGCGCCGCCTCGGCCAGCGGCGATTCCTTGGTGTTGACCAGGGCCACCACGCGCGCACCGGCGCGGCGCGCCGCCTTGGCGTGGTTGACGATGTCCGGGCTGCGGCCGGACTGCGAGATGGCGATGTACAGTGCGCCGTCCAGCTTCTGCCGCGAGGCGTAGATCGAGCTGGTGGAGGGCGAGGCCGAGGCGGTGACCAGGCCCAGCTGGGTCTCGAACACATACTTGGCGAAGGTCGCGGCATGGTCCGAGCTGCCGCGCGCGCACGTGACGATGAAGCGCGGCGGGTACTTGCGCAGGGTGGCGGCGAGGCGGTTGATCGCCTCGTCATTGCGCGCCAGCTGGTGCGCGACGGCGTCGATGGCCTCGTACGTCTCCTTGTGCATCAGGGTGGCGTCCGGCTGGAGTGGCGCCGTGACCGCCGTTGCGGCTGCGTTCATGTTCGGTCCTGTGTCGGGTTCTGTTCGCTGTGCAATTCGGCGACGAAGTCGTAGGCGTCGCCGCGGTAATAGGAAGTGGTGAACTCCACCACGCGCCCGTCGGCGAGGAAGGCGCGGCGCTCGATGCGCAGGCCCGGGCTGCCCGGGGCGACGTGCAGCAGGCGCGCGCGCTCCTTGTCGAAGGCCACGGCGCGCAGCTGTTGCAGCGCCCGCACCGGACGGCAGCCGAGGCGGTCGAACACCTCGTACAGCGAGTGCGTGACCATCTCCGGATCGGGCAACAAGCTGCGCGGGATCACGCTGCGCTCGATCGCCAGCGGCTCCTCGCCGGCGAAGCGCAGGCGGTACAGGCGCACCACGGCGGAGCCGGGCGAGAGGTTCAGGGCCATCGCCTCTTCCGGCGTGACCTCGCCGGCGCTGCGCTCGAGGAACTGCGAGCGCGGGTTGAGGCCGCGCGCGCGCAGGTCGTCGCTGAAACTGGTCAGGCGCGAGAAGGCTTTGATGATGCGTCCGGCGACGAAGGTGCCGGCGCCGCGGCGCTGCACCAGCTGGCCTTCCTCGACCAGGCCGGCGATGGCCTTGCGCACGGTGACGCGCGACAGCTCCAGCCGCTCCGCCAGTTCGCGCTCGGAGGGCAGGGGCTGGCCGATGCGCAGATTGCCCTTCTCAATCAGTTGGCGGATCGCCTGCCGCAGGTTCATATAAGCCAGCGCGCGCTCGGAGCGGACTTCCCGGTCCAGGGTGCGGTAGGCTTCGAGCAGGAGATCGTCCATGGAAGGAATAATACCACTAAGATACCAATTATCTCAATACTGGCCAGAATCAAGGCGAAAATCCGCCAAATTCAAGCAATGTGGTATCTTATTGGTATTGTTACTGCCTTCCAATGCACAGCGGGGTGCGAAGTGAGCGCGACGATCAAACCGGTGGATCCCTTCGATCTGGTCATCTTCGGCGGCACCGGCGACCTGGCTCTGCGCAAGCTGCTGCCGGCCCTGTTCCGCCGCCATGCCGATGCGCAAATCCAGCCCAGCTCGCGCATCACCGGCGTGGCCCGCGAGCCGATCTCCGCCGAGGACTACCGCAACCAGGTGCGGGCGGCCTTCGTCAAATACCTGGATAACGAGTCGCGCCTGCCGGCCCTGGTCGAGAGCTTCCTGGCGATGCTCGACTACCGCCCGCTCGACGCCACCAAGGACGCCGGCTGGAGCGAACTCGCCGCCACCCTGCGCGAACGCGGCGAGCGGGTGCGGGTGTTCTACCTCGCCACCGCGCCGGACCTGTTCGCGCCGATCTGCGGCCGCCTCGCCGAAGTCGGCCTCAACGCCGGCCAGGCGCGGGTGGTGATCGAGAAGCCGATGGGCCGCAGCCTCGCCACCGCCACCGCCATCAACGACGCGGTAGGCCGCGCCTTCAGCGAGCGCCAGACTTTCCGCATCGACCATTACCTGGGCAAGGAGACGGTGCAGAACCTCACCGCCCTGCGCTTCGGCAACGCCCTGTTCGAGCCGCTGTGGAAGGCCGAGCACATCGACCATGTGCAGATCACCGTGGCCGAGACGGTGGGCCTGGAGACGCGCGGCCGCTACTACGACAAGTCCGGCGCGCTGCGCGACATGGTGCAGAACCACATGCTGCAACTGCTGTGCCTGGTGGCGATGGAGCCGCCGATCTCGCTGGCGCCGGACGCCATCCGCGACGAGAAGCTCAAGGTGCTGCGCTCGCTCAAGCCGGTGAGGGCCGACAACGCCGCGGCGGTCACGGTGCGCGGCCAATACCGCTCCGGCGTGGCCGAGTCGCGCATGGTGCCGGGCTACCTCGATGATCTTGGCGGCGGCGAGTCCAGCACCGAAAGTTTCGTCGCGATCCGCGCCGAGATCGCGAACTGGCGCTGGGCCGGCGTGCCGTTCTACCTGCGCACCGGCAAGCGCCTGGCGGAACGCGTGTCCGAGATCGTGGTCCACTTCCGTGCGGTGCCGCATTCCATTTTCGACGGCGCGGCCGGCCCGCTCGCGCCGAACCGGCTGGTGCTGCGCCTGCAACCGGACGAGGGCGTGAAGCTGTGGCTGATGATCAAGTACCCCGGACCCGGCGGCCTGCGTCTGCGCCACGTGCCGCTGGACATGAGCTTCGCCGAGGCCTTTGGCGTGCGCCAGCCGGACGCCTACGAGCGCCTGCTGATGGACGTGGTGCGCGGCAACCCCATGCTGTTCATGCGCCGCGACGAAGTCGAGGCGGCCTGGCAGTGGATCGATCCCATCGTCGAGGCCTGGGAAAACTCCGGCGAGCCGCCGCGCACCTATGCCGCCGGCAGCTGGGGCCCGAGTGCCGCGGTGGCGATGATCGAGCGCGACGGCCGCACCTGGCACGACAACGACATCTGAGTCCGGCATGAGCCCGCAGGCCGCCCCCATACCCGAGTACCCGGTCGAGTACGACCACCCCGATCCCGCCAGCCTGGCCGCGGCACTGGCGCGCGCCGTCGCCGCCGATCTGCAGGAAGCGGTGCGCCTGCGCGGCTCCGCGCTGCTTGCCCTCTCCGGCGGCAGCACGCCGCGCGCCTTCATGCGCAGGCTTGCGCGCGAGCACCTGGACTGGGCCAAGGTCAGCGTGACCCTGGCCGACGAGCGCTGGGTGGCGCCGGATGACGCGCGCTCCAACGCCGCCTTGGTGCGGCAGAACCTGTTGCAGGGCGCGGCGGCCGCGGCGCGGTTTATTCCGCTCTACGCCAATGCCAAAGACCCGGAGAGCGGCCTGGCCGAGGTCGCGGCGCGCATCGATGCGCTGAGCCTGCCGTTCGACGCCCTGGTGCTGGGCATGGGCCTGGACGGCCACTGCGCCTCGCTGTTCCCCGGCGGCGACCATCTCGCCCAGGCCCTGCGCTACGACGCGCCCGAACGCGTGCTGACTATGCGCGCGCCCGCCGCGGCGGAGCCGCGCATCACCCTGACCCTGCCGGTGCTGGTCGCCACGCGCCGGCTCTACCTGCACATCGAGGGCCTGGCCAAGCGCGAGATCCTGCAACTCGCCCTCGAGCCCGGCGGCGAGTCGCTGCCGATCGGCGCGCTGCTGCGCCGCGCCCCCGAGGCTGCGCATCTCTACTGGTGTCCCTGAGACTCCAAGGAAGGCACACATGTCCCCGCATCCGAAACTCGCCGCCGTCACCGCCAGGCTGGTCGAGCGCAGCCGCCCGACGCGCGAGCTCTACCTCGCGCGCATCGAGGCGGCGCGCCAGCCCGGGCCGTACCGCAAGCGCCTGAGCTGCGGCAACTTCGCCCACGGCTTCGCCGCCTCGCCCGAGCCGGACAAGACGCAGTTGCGCGCCGGCAGCTGGCCCAACCTCGGCATCGTCACCGCCTACAACGACATGCTCTCGGCGCACCAGCCCTATGGCGCTTACCCGGAGCTGATCAAGCGCGCCGCGCGTGCGGTCGGCGCCACCGCCCAGGTCGCCGGCGGCGTGCCGGCGATGTGCGACGGTGTCACCCAGGGCCGCGCCGGCATGGAGCTGTCGCTGTTCTCGCGCGACGTCATCGCCCTGGCCGCCGGCGTGTCCCTGTCGCACGACATGTTCGACGCCGCCCTGTTCCTCGGCATCTGCGACAAGATCGTGCCCGGCTTGCTGATCGCCGCGCTCACCTTCGGCCATCTGCCGGCGGTATTCGTGCCCGGCGGCCCGATGCCCAGCGGCATCTCCAACGACCAGAAGAGCAAGGTGCGCCAGCGCTATGCCGAGAAGAAGGCGACGCGCGAGGAACTGCTCGAGGCCGAGGCCGGCGCCTATCACGCCCCCGGCACCTGCACCTTCTACGGCACCGCCAACTCCAACCAGATGCTGATGGAAGTGATGGGCCTGCACCTGCCGGGCGCCAGCTTCGTCAACCCGAACACGCCGCTGCGCGAGGCGCTAACCGTGGCCGCAGTGCGGCGCGCCGCGGCGATCACCGATCTGGGCAAGGAATACACGCCGGTTGGATTGGTCATCGACGAGCGCGCCATCGTCAACGGCGTGGTCGGCCTGCACGCCACCGGTGGCTCCACCAACCACCTGCTGCATCTCGTCGCCATCGCCCGCGCCGCTGGCATCGAACTGCGCCTCGAGGATTTCTCCGAGCTGGCCGGCGCGGTGCCGCTGCTGGCCCGCGTCTATCCCAACGGCTCGGCCGACGTGAACCAGTTCCACGCCGCCGGCGGCATGCCCTTCCTGATCGGCGAGCTGCTCGACGCCGGCCTGCTGCACGGCGAGGTGCGCACCATCAACGGTACCGATCTCCACGCGTATCGCCGGCACGCCGCGCTGGACGGGCAGGGCGTCCTGCACTGGACACCGGCGCCGATGGAGAGCGGTGATCGCTCCATCCTGCGCAGTGCGAAGGAGCCGTTCCGTCCCGACGGCGGCCTGTGCGTGCTCGACGGCAATCTCGGCAGCGCCGCCATCAAGGTCTCGGCGGTGCCGGCGGACCGCCAGGTGATCGAGGCGCCGGCACGGGTCTTCACCGAGCAGGACCAGTTGAAGCAGGCGTTCGAGCGCGGCGAGCTGGACCGCGACTTCGTCGCCGTGGTGCGCTTCCAGGGCGCGCGCGCCAACGGCATGCCCGAACTGCACCAGCTCACGCCGCTGCTCGGCGTATTGCAGGATCGCGGCCACCGCGTCGCCCTGGTCACCGACGGCCGCATGTCCGGCGCTTCCGGCCGCATCCCCGCCGCGATCCATCTCACGCCGGAAGCCTGTGCCGGCGGCGGCATCGCGCGCCTGCGCGACGGCGACGTCATCCGCATCGACGCGCCCGCCGGCACGCTCAACGCCCTGGTGCCGGAAGCGGAATGGAACGCGCGGCCGCTCGCCACGCAGGATACCGACGCGCACCGCCACGGTGTCGGCCGCGAACTGTTCAGCCTGTTCCGCCAGGTGGCGGCGGGCGCCGAGCATGGCGCCGGCGTGTTCCCGAAAGTGGGAGAGGAGGCATGAACGCGGCAATGGAGAAAAAGCAGGAACAGCTGGCGCGCCTGTTCGCACTGGCCCCGGTGATCGCCGTGGTGGTGATCGAGGACGCCAGGCAGGCCGTGCCGCTGGCGCGTGCCCTGCTCGAAGGCGGCGTGCACGGCATCGAGATCACCCTGCGCACAAAGGCGGCGCTGGAGGCGATCCGCGCCATCGCCCAGGAACTGCCGCAGGCGGCCGTGGGTTCCGGCACGGTGCTGACGCCGGAGGATCTCACCGCTTCCGAAAAAGCCGGGGCGCGCTTCGCCGTCTCACCCGGCTGCACGCCGCGCCTGCTGGCGGCGGCGGCTGACAGCGCCCTGCCGTACCTGCCGGCGGCGGTCACGGCATCCGAGGTCATGCTGCTGCTGGAGCAGGGCTATCGCCACCAGAAATTCTTCCCGGCTGCGGCGGCCGGCGGGGTGGCGGCACTGCGTTCGCTGGCCGGGCCGCTGCCGGCGGTGCGCTTCTGCGCCACCGGCGGCATCTCCGCCGAAACCGCGCCTGCTTACCTGGCGCTGCCCAACGTGCCCTGCGTCGGCGGCTCCTGGCTTACCCCTGCTTCGAGCGTCGCGTCGGGCGATTGGCCGGCGGTCGCGCAGCTGGCGCGGCAGGCTTGCCGCCTGGGCGCGGGCTGACTTCGGAGGCGGGACGCTGGCGCAGCGGCGCAGTCGAGCCGCGCACCACCAGCTGCGGGCTGAAGCCCTGGTTCGGCTCCTGCCGCGGTGCGGCCTCGCCTTCCTTGGGCGCCAGGCCGCCGATCAGGCGTAGCGCGGCGGCGCGGGCGATCTCCTCGGTAGCCTGCTTGGCGGTGGTCAGCGCCGGCCAGGAGTGCTTGGAAAAGGGGCTGTCCTCGAAGCCGGCCACCGACAGATCGAACGGCACGTCCAGCCCGCTCGACTTGGCCGCGGCGATGACACCGGCGGCGATCTCGTCGTTGGAGCCGAAGATCGCGGTCGGCGGCGTCTGCGCGCCGAGCAGTTTGCGGCCGCCGCGGAAGCCGTCGTCGAAGGAATAGTCACCCTCGACGATCAGGTCGTGGTTGAGGGCGATGCCGTAGTCCTTCAGCGCCTCCTCGTAGCCCTTGTAGCGCTCCCAGCTGGAACGGTGCGACTTGCCGCCCCACAGGAAACCGATGCGCACATGGCCGAGCTGGATCAGGTGTTCGGTGATGTCGTAGGCGGCGTCGCGGTCGTCGACGAAGACGCAGGGGAACTCGTCCTTCGGATCCTCGGCGGCGGAGATGATGCGCACGAACGGCACGCCGGCGGCGGCCAGCTGCTGCAGGATCTCGCCGCGCTCGGACATCGGCGGCGCCACCACCAGGCCGGCCAGGCGCGAGCGCCGCACCAGGTCCACCAGCTCCTCCGCCAGGCGCGGCGAGGAGGAATCGCAGGGATGGATCTGCAGGCCGAACCAGCGCTCGCGGCAGGCCGAGAGCACGCCGTTCTGCACGCTGATGACGTAGTAGGGATTGGGGTTGTCGTAGACCAGGCCGATGGCGAAGGAGCGCGCGCTGCGCAGGCTGCGCGCCGACAGGTCGGGGTGGTAGTTCAGCTCGGCGATGGCGGCAAGCACGCGCTTGCGCGTTTCCTCGCGCACCGCCGGCTCGTGGTTGATGACGCGCGACACCGACTTCAGCGACACCTTGGCGCGCTTGGCTACATCCCGGATCGTGCTTTTGGCCATCTCTTCGTGTAAGTGCGAGCCCCGTGAGCGTCGTGCCGCGCTCGCCGGGACAACCCGGGACCGTCGACAACCGCCGCCAAGTATATGCCTTGCCAGGCCCTGGCAGGGCGCTCAGCCGGTCTGGCCGGCGCGGTGGCCGCGCAGGGAGTAGTACAGGATATACAGGTAGCAGGGCACCATGATCGCCAGGAAAACGCTCTGGAACGGAAACTGCTCCTTCAGGGTGGCGAACAGGCGCGGGATGATGGCGCCGCCGGCGATGCCCATCACCAGCAGGGCCGAGCCGCGCTCGGTGAAGCGGCCCAGGCCCTTGATCGCCAGCGGAAAGATCACCGGCCACATCAGAGCGTTGGCCAGGCCCAGCGCGGCGACGAAGCCGACCGAGACATAGCCGCTGCTGAGCCAGGCCGCCACGGTGAACACCACGCCCAGCACCGCCGAGATGCTCAGGCCCCGTGACTGGGTGATGAAGCGCGGGATCGCCACCATGCCGGCGAGGTAGCCGAGCAGCATCGCGCTCATGGTCAGCGCCGTGAAGTACTTGGTCTGGCCCACCGGCAGGCCGAAGCCGCGGCCGTAGGCGCCGATGGCGTCGCCGGCCATCACCTCCACGCCGACGTAGAGGAACAGGCACAGCACGCCCAGCCACAGGTGCGGGAATTGGAAGATGCTGCTGCGCTCGGCGCGCGCCCCGGCGCCGCGGGGCTGGGTGTTGGCTTCGGCGGCGCTGATCTCCGGCAGCGGCGAGCGCAGGATCCACACCGCCAGCAGCGCCAGGATGCCGGCCATCACCATGTACGGGGTGTGCACCTTGGCGGCGAACTGGTTGAGCAGGGCGTCGCGCTGCGGGCCCAGCGGCGTGGACTGGACCTGCTTCTCGATCACGTCGATACCACTCAGTACCGTCGAGCCGATGACCAGCGGAGCGATGATGCCGGCCACCTTGTTGCAGATGCCCATCAGGCTGATGCGCTGCGCCGCGCTTTCGATCGGGCCGAGCACGCTGATGTAGGGGTTGGAGGCGCATTGCAGCAGCGACAGGCCCGAGCCCATCACGAACAGCCCGGCCAGCGCGCCGGGATACCAGCGCGCTGTCGCGCAGGTGCCGAAGACGAAGGCGCCGCAGGCCATCACCAGCAGGCCCAGGGCCATGCCCTTCTTCATGCCGGTGCGCTCGAGGATCCAGGAGGAGGGCAGGGCCAGGAAGAAATAGGAGAGATAGAACGCCGTGGTCACCAGGAAGGCGCGCGCATCGGTGTCGAGGTCGAACGCCAGCTTGACGAAGGTGATCAGCGGGCCGTTGAGCCAGGTGACGAAGCCGAAGATGAAGAACAGCGTGCCGATGACGATGATCGGCGCCAGCGGCGTGCGTTCCTGCGGCGTGGCCAGCGTTGCATTCATGCGGGTGTCTCCTCCCTCTCGATTATGTGCTGCCCGTGTCTGCGGGGCGGTCCGATTATGTTTGCGGCGCGCGTGAAGAGCAACGTTGTCATCGCATTGTCCTGCCGGACTCCGACCCCGCTTGTCGCGCCCTGCTGTTCGCTGCCGATGCCCGGCAGGTGCATCACGAGGGCCTGATTTCCCAGTCAATTCACAGGCAACTGGAGAATTATCGCGTAACTCCTTGATCGTCTGAAGATCATTGTCACAGCCGGCGACCGGCGCCGGATCGGACTGGAAGAGCAGCCTGCAAGCCTTGTTTTCGAGTCTCGTTGTCTTGGTATTGACAACGTTGTCATTGCCAATGCAGACTCCAGTCACCTAGCCACCGGACCAATCCAGGACCGGGGTGAATGGGGGAGACCGCAGGCTTGAGCCAGACCGCCAGCCAGATCGGAACAACAGCAGCCCAGCAGGGCGCGCGCCGTTTCGTCGCCGCCGATGTCGGCGGCACCCATGCCCGCGTGGCCGTGGTCAGCGCCCGCCATGGCGAGGCGGTGCGGGTCGAGCAGTTCCGCAAGTACGCCTGCGCCGAATATCCCAGTCTCGCCGCGATCCTGCGCGACTTCACCGACAGCAGCGGCGGCAAGGTCGAGGAAGTGGCCCTGGCCTGCGCCGGCTATGCCGTCAACGGCCGCCTGATCAACAGCAACCTGCCCTGGCCGGTATCCATCGACGAACTGCGCGAGGGCCTGGGCCTGCGCCGCCTGGCCCTGGTCAACGATTTCGAGGCCGTTGCCTACGGCGTCTCGGGCATCGACCGTTCCGGCACCGTGCTGCTCAGCGGCCCGGCCGAAGTGCCCGCCGCCGGGCCGGTGCTGGTGGTAGGGCCGGGCACCGGCCTCGGCGCCGCGGTGCGCATCCCCGCCGCGGGCGGCATCGTGGTGCTGGCCACCGAGGCGGGGCAGACCGGCTTCGCCCCCGGCACCGAGCTCGAAATCGAAATCCTGCGGCTGCTGCGCCGCGGCGCCAGCCACGTGCCGGTGGAGCAGCTGCTGTCCGGGCCCGGCCTGGTCAATCTTTACGGCGCGATCTGCACGCTGCGCGGCGCCACGCCGGTGCTGCGCGCGCCGGCCGCGGTCAGCGACGCCGCCGTCAACGGCCGCGACGAGCTGGCGCGCGAAGCGCTGGAGGTGTTCTGCGGCCTGCTTGGCGGTGTGGTCGGCGACATGGTGCTGCTGTACCGCGCCCAGGCCGGCGTCTATCTCGCCGGCGGCATCCTGCCGCAGATCCAGTCATTCCTGATGCACAGCAGCTTCAAGGCGCGCTTCCTCGACAAGGGACAGATGCGGCCGGTGCTGGAGCGCGTGCCAGTGCGACTGATCGACCACGGCCAGATCGGCGTGATCGGAGCCGCCAGCTGGTACCTGGGCGGGACCACGGATTGCGCCGGCGCGGCGGAACGCGCCGGCGGGCGTTGAGCGGGTTTGGAGCGGGTTGGTAGAGAAGGGTGATTCGAAAGCCATAGCAGATGTGTACACCGGTTCGCGCAGCGGTCGGTAGCCGGGCGCGCGGGGTGCAGCCACAGCCACAAGGGGAGCGACACAACATGCCTTACCGTAAGAAAGCGCTGATCGCCGGCATCGCCGCTGCTTTCAGCATATCCGCCGGGGCCTATGCCCAGGACAGCAAGCCCGCGCAGGACAACAGCTCCTCCGGCACCGAGTCCACCAACCTGGAGGGGGTGACCGTCACCGGCATCCGCGCCAGCCTGCGCAAGTCGCTGGAGCGCAAGCGCGAGAACGAGGCGATCACCGAGGTGATCACCGCCGAGGACATCGGCAAGCTGCCGGCGACCAA
>FTAG01000253.1_pt1 | contig 21344 bp, 19 predicted proteins | sample 1638911 | NCBI WGS metagenome assembly FTAG01 (sample SAMEA3914813, study PRJEB12502) | metagenome | biome: forest; material: soil | place: Canada | collected 2011-07-07 | depth 0.3 m
CAATCAGGCATGTCCGGTAACACCATCGGCAAGCTGTTCTGCGTCACCAGCTTCGGCGAGAGCCACGGCCCGGCCATCGGCTGCGTCGTCGACGGCTGCCCGCCCGACCTCGAGCTGAGCGAAGCCGACATCCAGCCGGACCTGGACCGCCGCAAGCCCGGGCAGTCGCGCCACGTCACCCAGCGCAAGGAAGCGGACGCGGTGAAGATCCTCTCCGGCGTCTACCAGGGCCGCACCACCGGCACGCCGATCGCCCTGCTGATCGAGAACACCGACCAGCGCTCCTACGATTACGACAAGATCAAGGACGTGTTCCGCCCCAACCATGCGGACTACGCCTACATCCAGAAATACGGCCGGCGCGATCCGCGCGGCGGCGGGCGTTCCTCGGCGCGCGAGACGGCGGTGCGTGTCGCCGCCGCCGCCATCGCCAAGAAATACCTGCGCGAACGCCTCGGCATCCAGGTGCGCGGCTACTGCGCCCAGATCGGCCCGCACCGGCTGGCGCTGAAGAGCTGGGAGGCAGTGGAGCAGAACAGCTTCTTCTGTCCGGACCCGGAGATGGTGCCGCTGCTCGATGAGTACCTGACCCAGCTGCGCCGTGACGGCGATTCGGTCGGTGCCCGCGTCAACGTCGTCGCCAGCGGTGTGCCGCCCGGCCTGGGCGAGCCGGTCTACGACCGCCTCGACGCCGAGCTGGCCTACGCCCTGATGAGCATCAACGCGGTCAAGGCGGTGGAGATCGGCGACGGCTTCGAGGTGGTGGAGCAGCGCGGCAGCACCGCGCGCGACGAGCTGACGCCGGAAGGCTTCCTCGCCAACCATTCCGGCGGCACCGCCGGCGGCATTTCCACCGGCCAGGACATCCGCTGCTCCATCGCGCTCAAGCCCACTTCCAGCATCACCATCCCCGGCAAGACCATCGACAGCGATGGCCAGGCCACCGAGATGCGCACCACCGGACGCCACGATCCCTGCGTCGGCCTGCGCGCGACGCCCATCGCCGAGGCCATGGTGGCCCTGGTGCTGATGGATCACTGGCTGCGGCATCGCGCGCAGAACGCCGACGTGAAGGTGTCCACGCCGCGTATTCCCGCCGCGCACGAGTGAAAGCCCTCTCATTCCCGCGCCGGCAACGGCGCGCATGAACGCGGGCATCGCCTACGCCGTCCTGGCCTGCGCCGGCTGGGGTTTCGCCTTCATCGGTCCGCTGCTGCTCAAGGACTGGCCCGCGGCCGACGTGGCGGCCGGGCGCTATATCGCCTACGGCCTGTGGTCGGTGCTGAGCCTGCTGGCGGTGCGCCTGCGCCAGGGCAGGCGGCCGTTCGACGGAAAGAAGTGGCGCGCCGCGATCCTGCTGACCCTTGCCGGCAATCTCCTCTACTACGTGCTGCTCAGCGCGGCCCTGCAGCGCAGCGGCGTGTTCCTGCCGACGCTGATCATCGGCCTGCTGCCGGTGACAGTGTCCCTGGCCGGACGGCTGCGCGCCCGCCAGGGGCTGACGCCGGTGTACATGGTGGCGCTGGTGCTGATCGTCGCCGGCCTGCTGCTGGCCAACCAGCCACGGCGCGGCGTTGCGCACGACAGCGATTTCCTCGGCCTGCTGTTCGCCTTCAGCTCCCTGGCCCTGTGGACGGTCTACGGCGTGATCAATGCCGACTGGCTAAGGGCCCATCCGCAGGTCGGCGGCGTGGAATGGTCTTCGCTGCAGGGGGCGGGCGCCCTGCCGTTCGCGCTGCTGCTGTTCGCCGCCACGCCGGGCATGCCCGAGGCGCCTGACTGGCCCCTGTTCCTCGGCGTCAGCATCGGCCTGGGCCTGGTCACCTCCTGGGCCGCCAACGCCGCCTGGAATCTCGCCAGCCAGCGGGTGCCACCCGGGCTGCTGGGCCAGCTGATCGTGTTCGAGATCGTATTCGGCATCGGTTACGGCGCGGTGTGGAGCGGCGCCTTGCCCTCGCTGGCGGTGCTGGCCGGTGCCGCGCTGCTCATCGCCGGGGTGGTCATCGCCATCCGTGAGGGCGGCCCGGCCGCGGCCTGAATCCGGCGCGTGCGCGCCGCGCGGAGCTGCGGCAAGATGTGGCGATGAGCCAATACGACTGCATCATCATCGGCGGCGGCCACAACGGACTGGTCTGCGCGGCGTATCTCGCGCGCGCCGGCAAGCGGGTGGTGGTGCTGGAGCGGCAGAACATCGCCGGCGGCGCCGCCGTGACCGACGAGATCGCGCCCGGCTACAAGGTCTCCACCGCATCCTACCTGGTCAGCCTGCTGCTGCCGGAAATCGAGCGCGAGCTCGAGCTGAAGCGCCATGGCTACAAGGTGCTCGGCCGCAATCCGTCCTCGTTCACGCCGCTGCCGGACGGCCGCCACCTGCTGCTCGGCACTGACGAACACTTCAACCGCGAGCAGATCGGCAAGTTCTCGGCGCGCGACGCCGAGGCCTATCCGCGCTACGAGGCCTGGCTGACCCGCGTCGCCGAGTGCATCGAGCCGCTGCTCGACGAGCCGCCGGCCGACCTGCTGCCGCTGCCGGCGGACTGGCGCGATCGCGGTCCCTGGCAGCGCCTGCGTGAACTGATGCGCGGCAACCGGCTGTACAAGGCGCTGCGCCGCATGGGCGCGGAGCTGCCGCAGAGCGCCGAGCTGATCACCGGCGCGGCGCGACCGATTCTCGACCGCTGGTTCGAGTCCGATGCGCTGAAGGCGACTCTGGCCACCGACGCGGTGATCGGCACCCATGCGCCGATCTCGGCGCCGGGCACCGGCTACGTACTGTTGCACCACGTCATGGGCACCGCCGGCGGCGCGCGCGGCGTCTGGGGCTATGTCGAGGGCGGCATGGGCGCGCTGACCCAGGCCATGGCCCGCTCCGCCGCGGAGGCCGGCGTCGAAATCCGGCTCAATGCGGAAGTTGCGGAGATCCTGGTGGAGGGCGACCGCGCCCATGGCGTGCGTCTGGCCAGCGGCGAGCGGCTCGAGGCGCGGATGGTCGCCTCCAACGCCACCGCCCGGGTGACGTTCGAACAGCTGCTGCCGCCGGCGGCGCTGCCGCAGCCGTTCCGCGAGGCGGTGGCACGCATCGATTATTCCAGCGCTTCGATGAAGATCAACCTGGCGGTGTCGGAACTGCCGGACTTCAGCTGCCTGCCGGGCAAGGCCGAGGTCGGACCGCAGCATCGCGGCACCATCCACATCAGTCCGACCCTGGAATACCTGGAGCGCGCCTACGACGACGCCAAGTACGGCCATCCCTCGCGCGAGCCGGTACTGGAGCTGACCATTCCCACTTCGGTCGACCGCAGCCTGGCGCCGCCGGGCCACCACATCGTGCAGATGTTCGTGCAGTACGCGCCGTACCAGCTGGCATCGGAAGTGGAGGGCGGCTGGGATGCGATCGGCAATGCCTTCGCCGACCGCTGCGTCGAGGCGGCGACACTGTATGCGCCGAATTTCCGCTCGTCTGTACTGCATCGCCAGGTGCTCACCCCGCTAGACTTGGAGCGCCGTTTCCGCCTCACTGGCGGCAACATCTTCCAGGGCGCGATGCCGCTGCACCAGCTGTTCAGCTTCCGCCCGGTGCCGGGCTGGGCCGACTACCGCACGCCGGTGCAAGGGCTCTACCTGTGCGGCGCCGCGGCCCACCCGGGCGGCGGCGTCAGCGGCGCGCCGGGACGCAACTGCGCCCGGGAGATGTTGCGCGACGGCTAGAACGTCAACGGCGTGCTCGCGCAAAGACGCAAAGCCGCAAAGAAAAGCTTTTGAATCAAAAAAGCTTTTGTTTTTGCTGTTCTTGGCGGCTTTGCGTCTTTGCGCGAGATCGCTTTTGATTTGCATGACCGAAAACGGCCCGCCGGAGTCTGGGCCCGGAGCGTATGATGCGCGCCGCTACTGATGGAGCATGCTGAAGTGAACAGTCTCCCTGGTCCGAAAGTCGCACCGCTGCTGGTGCTGGCGGCCCTGTTGTCGGTCTACGTCATCTGGGGTTCGACCTACCTCGCCATCCGTTTCGCGCTCGACGGTTATGCGCCGCTGTTCTTTCCGGCGCTGCGCTTCCTCTGTGCCGGCGGCATCCTGTTCACCTTCCTGCTGTTGCGCGGCTATCCGCTGCCGACACGGCGGCAATGGCGCGATGCGTCCCTGATCGGCATCCTGCTGCTCAACGTGGGCAACGGCGGCGTGGTGCTGGCCGAGCGCAGTGTCGGCTCGGCCCTGGCCGCCACCGCCGTGGCGACGGTGCCGTTGTGGGCAGCGGTGTTCGGCGGCATCTGGGGACTATGGCCGGCGCGCTTGCAGTGGGCCGGCCTGGTGATCGGCTTCGCCGGCATCCTGGTGCTGAACCTGGGCGGGGACTTCGCCGCCAGCCCCTCGGCCGCGATCCTGCTGACCGTCGCCTCCGCCACCTGGGCCTTCGGCTCGGTGCTGAGCCGGCGCCTGGACCTGCCCAAGGGGCTGATGAGCAGCGCCTGCCAGATGCTGGTGGCTGGCGTGGTGTTCATCGCCGCCAGCGCGTTGCGCGGCGAATCCTGGGTGCTGTGGCCGAACAACGGCGCCGGCAGTGCATTGCTGTACCTGATCGGCTTCGGCAGCCTGCTTGGCTTTTCCGCTTACATCTTCCTGGTGCAGAACGTCACGCCGGCGCTGGCCACCAGCTATGCCTACGTCAACCCGGTGATCGCCCTGCTGTTCGGCCTGAGCCTCGGCGGCGAGCACATCGTGCGCAGCGGCTACTGCGCCATCGCCATGGTGCTGCTCGGCGTGGTGCTGATCGTGCTCTACAACCGTCCGTCGCGTATTCCACAGCCGGCGCCGCAGGCGCCACTCAAGGCTGAGACCCGATAGAGTCCGGGATCATGCCGCCGAGATGCGGAAGCCTTCGCGCGGGAAATGCACGACCACTTCGCCGGCGCGCGCGTCGCTGCGCTTCACCGCCACCTCGAATACCGAGGCATGCACCAGGGTGCCGGTGACCGGATCGCAGCCGTAATCGGTCGCGTTGACCTGCACGGTCTGGCCCAGTTTCACCCCTTCCGGCTCCAGCAGCGGGCCGTCAAACGGCTGGCTGTCCTGACTGTTTTGCGCCACCGCCAGGGCATCCTCGGAGCTCATGTCCGTCCTCTGGCCATGGCCGAGCACCCGCATACGCTGGGCCCAGGCCAGCAGGTTCTTGAACGGATCGAACTGGCTGGCGACGCCGCCGTTGCTCAGCACGAACCAGGCGCAGTGCCAGACGATGAAGTCGGCCAGGGTCGGCGCCTCGCCGAGCAGGAATGGCGAGGCGGCGAGTTGCGTATCGACGCTGTTGAACAGTGGCAGGAAATTGAGCTTCGAGTAGCCGGCGCTGGGGCGGCGCTCGCTGCCGCCGCTGAACAGCAGTTCGCGGTCCTTGCCGAACTGTTGCAGCATCTCCGGCCCCATAGTCTCGGCCAGGAACTTCAGGCCGGCCGGCTGGAACGCCGCCGGGATGGTGGCGAAGAACAGGCTGCGCTCGAGTGCGGCGAAGGCCTGACAGCTGGCCCTGAGATGCGCCGGCACCAGGGGCGGGTCTGGTTGCAGGCGGTCCAGCACGCGTGCGATCAGGCGCGTGTCGCAATAGATGTCGCGGCCCAGCTGCAGTACCGGGGTCTTGCGGTAGCCGCCGGTGAGGGCGACCACGTCGGGCTTGGGCATGATCACGGGCGCGGTCACCGAATGCCAGGCCAGCTTCTTGTAGCCGAGGATGGCGCGGATCTTTTCCGAATAGGGGGAGAGGCCGTATTGGTGAAGAATGATGCCGTTCATCCGCCGTTTCCCCCGTTCTGGTGTTTTTCCGGCGGCCAGTATAGGGCGTGCCCGGACTGTCATCTTTCTGTCAGACGGCGGCGGCAACATGAATGGCTATGCCCAGGCTTCTTCATCCTTGACCGCGACTCCCATTCAGCCCTTCAGCCGCGTGGTGCTGGGTTTCGCGCTGGCGCCGATGCTGCCGGCATTCTACGCCACGCTGTTCTTCGCCCAGCCCTGGGCCTTCCCCTATGGCATCGCGCTGTCTTATCCCGCGGCCCTGCTGATCGGTCTGCCGCTGTACCTGGCGCTGCGCCGGCGCAATCGCCTCGGCTGGTGGCAGCTGGGCCTGGTGGGCATGGTCTGCGCGATCCCGGCCGTGCTGGCCTACCGCCATACGGGCACGCCGCCGCACCTGGAGCCGTTCGACTGGATTGGCGCGCTCTGCCTGGAGGCCTGGGGGGCGTTCACCGGCCTCAGCTTCTGGCTGCTGTCAGTGGCCGGAACCGCGCCGGTCACGGTGCGGGTGCTGCTCGGGTTCGGTATCTAGAAGGCACGCAACTGGTCCAGCAGGGCACGCGCCGAGACCGAGAGCGTGCGCCGCTCGTGCCAGACCACACCGAGATCGCGGCGCATCGCCAGTTCCGTAATGGCCAGCGGCACGATGGTGTCGTCCAGCATCGAGCGCGGCAGCACGCTCCAGCCCAGGCCGATCGCCACCAGCATCTTCAGCGTTTCCAGGTAGTTCGTCGCCAGGCGGATGCGCGGCTGCACACCGTGCGCCTGCAGGGCTTCCTTGACGATGCGGTGGGTGTAGGTGTGCTCGTCCGGGAGTACGGCCGGATGTGCGGCGAGGTCCGCCAGCCGCGGCTTTTTCAGCTTGAGCAGCGGATGCGAGGGCATCACCACCACGGCCAGCGGGTCGGGCCAGACCAGTACCGTTTCCAGCTGCGGGATGGCCTGCGTCGGCAGGGTGACGATGCCCAGTTCCAGCTTGCCCTGTACCACGGCCTCGCAGGCGTCCTCCGAGTCCATGAAGTGGATATCCAGGTCCACTTCCGGGTATTGCCCGGTGAAGGCGCGCAGCACCGGCGGCAGGCGATGCAGGCCGATGTGGTGGCTGGTGCCGATCGACAGGCGGCCGCCGACCTTGCCCGACAGGTGTGACAGGGCGCGGCGCCCGTCCTCCATGTCCTGCAGCGCGCGGCGGGCGTAGGGCAGCAGGGTGCGGCCGGCGTCGGTCAGCGCCACCTGCCTGCCGACGCGGTCGAACAGGGCGGCGCCGAGCTGCTCCTCCAGCACGGCGATGCGCTTGCTGATCGCCGGCTGCGACAGGTGCAGGCGCTCGCCGGCCTTGGAAAAGGACCGGGTTTCCGCCACTTCCATGAAGGCCTGCAGGCTCTGGGTATCCATGCCGCATCAATCCAAATGGGAATCCATTATATAAAAACGATTCATTGGAGTTATAGGTGAGCGGGGCCTAGAATCGCGGCTGATCAAAACTTGACCAGGAATGTGCCGGCCATGGCTAGCGACACCAGCCAGAAGACTCCCCGAACGCTGTACGACAAGCTGTGGGACACACATGTCGTCGCCGACCAGGGCGAGGGCGGAGCGCTGCTCTACATCGACCGTCACCTGGTGCACGAGGTGACCAGCCCGCAGGCCTTCGACGGCCTGCGCCTGAACGGCCGCAAGCCTTGGCGCCTGGCCGCCAACCTGGCGGTGGCCGATCACAACGTGCCCACCACCGACCGCAGCCAGGGCATCGCCGATCCGATCTCGCGCACCCAGGTCGATGCGCTGGACGCGAACTGCGCCGAGTACGGCATCACTGAATTCCGCATGTCCGATCTGCGGCAAGGCATCGTCCACGTCATCGGCCCGGAGCAGGGCGCGACCTTGCCGGGCATGACCGTGGTCTGCGGCGACTCGCATACTTCCACTCATGGCGCGTTCGGCGCGCTGGCCTTCGGCATCGGTACCAGCGAGGTGGAGCATGTGCTGGCCACCCAGACCCTGATGCAGAAGAAGAGTCGCAACATGCGGGTCGCGGTGCGCGGGAATGTGGCGCCCGGCATCACCGCGAAGGACATCGTGCTGGCCATCATCGGTCGTATCGGCACCGCCGGCGGCAATGGCGCCACGCTCGAGTTCGCCGGCGAAGCGATCACCGCGCTATCGATGGAAGGGCGCATGACGGTGTGCAACATGGCGATCGAGGCGGGCGCGCGCGCCGGCCTGATCGCGGTGGACCAGACCACCATCGATTACGTCAAAGGCCGCCCTTTCGCCCCGCAGGGCGCGAACTGGGACCAGGCCGTGGCCTGGTGGAACACGCTGCACAGCGACGCCGGCGCGCAGTTCGACCGCGAGGTGGTCATCGAAGCCGCGGAGATCCGCCCGCAGGTCACCTGGGGCACCTCGCCGGAAATGGTGGTGCCGGTCGACGCCCGCGTGCCGGACCCGGCGCGTGAGTCCGACGCGACGCGCCGCCAGGGCATGGAGCGGGCGCTGCACTACATGGGCCTGAGCGCCAACACGCCGATCGTGGAAATCCGCATCGACAAGGTGTTCATCGGCTCCTGCACCAACTCGCGCATCGAGGATCTGCGCGCCGCCGCCGGAGTCGTCAGCGGCAAGCGCATCGCGCCGAACGTGAAGCTGGCCCTGGTAGTGCCGGGCTCCGGCCTGGTCAAGCGGCAGGCGGAACAGGAAGGCTTGGACCGCGTGTTCCGCGAGGCCGGCTTCGAGTGGCGCGAGCCGGGCTGCTCGATGTGCCTGGGCATGAACGCCGACCGCCTCTCGCCGGGCGAGCGCTGCGCCTCCACCTCCAACCGCAATTTCGAAGGGCGGCAGGGGCAGGGCGGGCGCACCCACCTGGTCAGCCCGGCCATGGCCGCCGCCGCGGCGATTGCCGGGCACTTCGTCGACATCAGAACGGCATGACTCGCGCAAAGACGCAAAGACGCAAAGACGCAAAGAAAAGCCTTTGAATCAAGAAAGAGCTTTTGCTGTTGATGTTCTTTGCGGCTTTGCGTCTTTGCGCGAGACGCTTTAGAGGGTTCAAACAATGCAGGCATTTACAGTTGTAGAAGGATTGGTCGCACCGCTGGACCGCGCCAATGTCGATACCGACGCGATCATTCCCAAGCAGTACCTGAAGTCGATCAAGCGGACCGGTTTCGGCCCCTTCCTGTTCGACGACTGGCGCTATCTCGATGCCGGCGATCTGGACGTCGATCCGGCGACGCGCCGGCCGAATCCGGAGTTCGTGCTGAACCAGCCGCGCTACCGTGGCGCCAGCATCCTGCTGGCGCGCGAGAACTTCGGCTGCGGCTCCTCGCGCGAGCATGCGGTGTGGGCGCTGAGCGATTACGGCTTCCGTGCCGTGATCGCGCCGGGCTTCGCCGACATCTTCTTCAACAACAGCTTCAAGACCGGCTTCCTGCCGGTAGCGCTGAAGGAACAGGAAATGGATGCGCTGTTCAAGGAGGCCGGCGCCGAAGGCTACCGCCTGAGCATCGACCTGCCGGCGCAGACGGTCAGCACGCCGGGCGGCACCAGCTTCCGCTTCGACATCGACCCGTTCCGCAAGGACTGCCTGGTCCGCGGCCTCGACGAGATCGGCCTGACTTTGCAGCAGGCCGAGGCGATCCGCGGTTACGAGGCGCGGCGCAAGCTTGAAGCGCCCTGGTTGTTTGCATGAGCAATGTGACGATTCACCTGGTTCCCGCCGCCGGGCAGCAGTGGGACCCGCGCGCCTATGCGCGCAATGGCCGCTTCGTCGCCGAGATGGGCGCGCCGGTGCTGGACTGGCTGGCGCCGACAGCCGGCGAGCGCGTGCTCGACCTCGGCTGTGGCGACGGCGTACTCACCGAGCAGATCGTCGCCGCCGGCTGCGCGGTGGTGGGCGCCGACGCCAGCGCCGAGTTCGTCGCCACGGCGCGCGAGCGCGGCATCGACGCGCGCCTGGCCGATGGCCACGACCTGCCGTTCAACGAGGAATTCGACGCGGTGTTCTCCAACGCCGCCCTGCACTGGATGAAGCGCGATCCCGACGCCGTGCTGGCCGGTGTGGCGCGCGCGCTCAAGCCCGGCGGCCGCTTCGTCGCCGAGATGGGCGGGGCCGGCAATGTCGCGGCGATCCGCGGCGCGGTTTATGATGCGCTGACCAGGCGCGGCATCGACGCCGTCGGCGCCGATCCCTGGTATTTCCCGACCGCCGATGACTACCGGGCGCGGCTCGAAGCCGCCGGGCTCAGCGTGGCGCGCATCGAAAAGTTTCCAAGGCCGACGCCCTTGCCCGGCGACGTGGTGGGCTGGCTGCGAACCTTCGCGCGGGCCTTCCTCGAGGCCGTGCCGGAGGGCGAGCGCGATGCCGTGCTGGCCGAAGTGCAGGAAAGCCTGCGCCCGCAGCTCGGCGTAGCCGGCGTATGGACCGCCGATTACGTGCGCCTGCGCTTCATCGCTATCAAGAAGGTATCCGCATGACCGCTGCAAAGATTCTTGTCCTGCCCGGCGACGGTATCGGCCCGGAAATCACCGCCCAGGCCGAGAAGGTGCTGGTAGTGCTGCGCGCCAAGTACCGCTTCGACGTGGAGTGGAGCCACGGCCTGCTCGGTGGCTCCGCCTATGACGCCGTGGGCGAGCCGCTGCCGGCGGCGACCCTGGAGGCCGCGCGCAAGGCCGACGCGGTGCTGCTGTCCGCCGTGGGCGGACCGAAGTACGACGCCCTGCCGCGCGACAAGCGCCCGGAGCGCGGCCTGCTGGCGATCCGCGCCGGCATGGGCCTGTACGCCAACCTGCGTCCGGCCATCCTCTATCCGGAACTGGCGGCGGCGTCCTCGCTCAAGCCGGAGCTGGTGGCAGACCTCGACATCCTGATCGTGCGCGAGCTCACCGGTGGCATCTACTTCGGCAAGCCGCGCGGCATCGAACTGCGCGACGGCGTGCGCGTCGGCATCAATACCGAGGTCTACAGCGAGCCGGAAATCGAGCGCATCGTGCGCAGCGCCTTCGGGGCGGCGCAGCTTAGAGCCAAGCGCCTGTGCTCGGTGGACAAGGCCAACGTGCTGGAGTCCTCCGAGCTGTGGCGCGAGGTGGTGATCCGCGTCGGCAAGGAATTCCCCGACGTGCAGCTCAGCCACCAGTATGTCGACAACGCGGCGATGCAGCTGGTGCGTGCGCCCAAGCAGTTCGACGTAATCGTCACTTCCAACCTGTTTGGCGACATCCTGTCCGATGTCGCGGCGCAGCTCACCGGCTCGATCGGCATGCTGCCCTCGGCCTCGCTCAACGAGCGCGGCCAGGGCCTGTACGAGCCGATCCACGGCAGCGCGCCGGACATCGCCGGCAAGGGCGTGGCCAATCCGCTGGCGATGATCCTGTCGCTGTCGATGCTGCTGCGCTACAGCCTCAAGCGCAGCGATCTCGCCGACAAGGTGCAGAAAGCCGTGCGCCACGTGCTGGCCGACGGCCTGCGCACCGCCGACATCGCCCGCAGCGGCGAGAAGGCCGTCGGCACGGTGGAGATGGGCGAGGCCGTGGTATCGCGTCTGTAACTTATTGACGTCGTCATCCCCGCGAAGGCGGGGATCCAGTTTTTATCTGGCGGCGGCGCTGAAGCAAAACTGGATTCCCGCCTTCGCGGGAATGACAGCAACATCTTAGAGAGAGTAGGGCGATGAGCAAGAAGTACGACGTGGCGGTGGTGGGTGCGACGGGCGCGGTCGGCGAAGAGATGCTGAAGACGCTGAAGCAGCGCAGGTTCCCGGTGGGCAAGGTCTACGCCGTGGCTTCGGCGCGCTCGGCCGGCGAGTTTGTCGATTTCGGCGACGAGGAACTGCAAGTCCATGACCTCGCCAGCTTCGATTTCTCAAAGGTGCAGATCGGCCTGTTCTCGCCCGGCGCCGAAGTGTCCAGGGTCTACGCGCCCAAGGCCGCCGCAGCAGGCTGCGTGGTGATCGACAACACCAGCCAGTTCCGCTACGACGACGACATCCCGCTGGTGGTGCCGGAGGTCAACCCGCAGGCCATCGCGCAGTACAAGAACCGCGGCATCATCGCCAACCCGAACTGCTCCACCATCCAGATGCTGGTGGCGCTCAAGCCGATCCATGACGCGGTCGGCGTCGAGCGCATCAACGTCGCCACCTACCAGTCGGTCTCCGGCACAGGCAAGCCGGCGATCGAGGAACTGGCGCGTCAGTCGGCCCAGGCCCTCAACGGCGTGGAGATCGAGCGCAAGGTCTATCCCAAGCAGATCGCGTTCAACGTCCTGCCCCACATCGACGTCTTCATGGACAACGGCTACACCAAGGAAGAGATGAAGATGGTGTGGGAGACGCGCAAGATCATGGGCGACGAGAGCATCCAGGTGAACGCGACCGCGGTGCGCGTGCCGGTGTTCTACGGGCACTCCGAGGCGGTGCACATCGAGACCCGCCGCAAGATCACGGTGAACGAGGCACGGGCCCTGCTGGAAAAGGCGCCGGGGGTGGTGGTGATCGACGAGCACCGCGACGGCGGCTATCCCACCGCAGTGACCGAGGCGGCGCACAAGGACGGGGTCTTCGTCGGCCGCATCCGCGAGGACATCTCCCATCCGCGCGGCTTGAACCTGTGGGTGGTCTCCGACAACATCCGCAAGGGTGCGGCCCTCAACAGCATCCAGATCGCTGAAGTGCTGATCCGCGAATATCTCTGAAATCTGGTGAGATTGTGGGCCTAGACCCTTGGTTTGCGAAGATTTCTAGGGTATAAAGCGAGTTAGGCTTACAATCGAATGCTGAATGCGCACCCGGAAACGGGTGCGTGGGGATAGGCAACAGCCTTTAGGGAGAAGCGTATGTTGCGAGTGCTGGCCCGATTCACCGTGGTCGTCTGCGCCCTGTTCGCGGCGCAGGCGTATGCGCTCGGCTTGGGCGATATCAATGTCAAATCCAAGCTGAACCAGCGTTTCTCCGCCACCATCCCGGTGCTGGGAGCGTCGTCGGCGCAACTGGATTCCTTCACCATCCGCTTGGCCAGCCCGGAGGACTTCAACCGGGCTGGTATCGAACGTTCCGATTACCTCTCCAGTCTCAAGTTCAATCTCGAGGAAGTGCCGGGCGGCGCCCACGTCGTGGTAAGCAGTGACCAGATCGCGCGTGAGCCGTTCCTCAACTTCATCGTTGAAGCGCGCTCGCCGGACGGCAAGCTGCTGCGCGAATACACCGTGCTGCTGGATCCGCCGGCCATCACCGACAATACCGCTCCGGCCGAGGCCTATAGTCCGCCTGCCGCGCCGGTGGTTCCGGTCACCGGTTCCAACTCGGCGCCGGTTTCCGGTCCGAACATCGGCTCGGCCCACCCGGATCACCTGGCGCCTGTCGAAGCTGCGCAGCTCGCCACCCAGATGCCGGGCGCCGCCAAGGGCAAGCCGGCCAAGGCCGCCAGGGCTGGCAAGCAGCCGAAGCAGCCCGCCGCTGCCGCGGCACCCGCCGCCGTGGCGGAAACCGCACCGGCTCCGGCAGCCGAGGCCGCGCCCGCTGCCTCGACCGGTGGGGGTAGCACTTACGGCCCGACCGCGCCGCAGGAAACGTTCTGGAGCATCGCCGCCAAGCTGCGTCCCAGCCCGAAGGTTTCGATGGACCAGGTGCTGCTGGCGATCTACCGCGCCAATCCGTCCGCCTTCGACAAGGGCAGCTTCAACGGCCTGCTCAAGGGCCGCACCCTGCAGGTGCCGAGCCAGGGCGAGATGCAGGAAACGCCGCCGGCGCAGGCCAAGAGCCTGGTCGATGCCTGGCGGCATGGTTCGCGTCCGACGGATGTAAAAAAAAACCCTGAGGCCGTAGCCGCGACGGCGGCGACAAGCCCAGCGCCGCTGCCCAAGCCGCCGAAGGCCGCCAAGAGCAAGCCGTTCCAGCCGGCGCCGCTGCCGGCGCCTGAATTGCCACCGCCGGCGCCTGCTGCAACACCTGCGCCGGCACCCGCAGCAGCCAAGCCGGCCGCGGTAACGCCAGCTCCGGCCGCGCCGGTTTCTGCACCCACGCCGGCTCCAGCTGCCGCCGAGCCGCCCAAGCCCGCGACGCAGGTCCAGTCTCCCGCTCCCGCGCCGGCCACTCCGGCCCCGGTCGCAACCGCGCCAGCGGCGGAAACTCCGCCAGCCGCCGCTCCGGCACCTGCCGAACCATCCAAGCCCAAGCCCGTACCGCCGCCTCCGCCGCCCTCGGGCGGCTTCCTCGGTGATTCCAACACCCTGATCGGAATCATCCTCTTTGCCGTGCTGGCGATTGCCGGTTGGTGGTTCCTGTTCCGCCGCCGCAAGGAAGTCATGCCGGACTTCGGCGCCAAGGCGCCGCTGGCCACGCCAGCGTCCAAGAAGCCCGCGCCGGCACCCAAGCCGGCAATTCCGCCGCCTCCGCCGCCTGCAACGGCGAAGAAGCCCGGTCCGCCGGGGCCGCCGCCGATGCCCAAGCCGCAGGCGCTCAGGCTGGGCGACACCACAGCGCTACCGGACGAGCCGCCGGCTCCGGTCGCTCCGCCGCTGCCCAAGGCGCCCGCGCCAGTTACGGACTTCGGCCGTACCCAGATCACCGAGGGGCCGCTGGGCCGTACCGCCCTGAACGATACCACCAGGATAAAGGCGGGCGATACCCAGGCCATGGCGCCGCCGCAGCGGGTGTTGCAGGAATCGATTCCGCAGGCGACGCCGCCACCCATCGGCGGTGGCGATGTCGACTTCGACCTGACCTCGCAGTTCGAGGCGCAGACGCTGTCGATCAACCTGGATGCCAACGATCCGCTGTCCGAGGCCGATTTCCACCTGGCCTATGGCTTGTATGACGAGGCCGCTTCGCTGCTCAAGCAGGCCCTGGTCAAGGAGCCGAACCGCCAGGATTTGCGCCAGAAGCTGGCCGAGACCTATTTCGCCGGCGGCAAGCCGCTGGAGTTCCAGGAAACGGCGGAAGCCCTGCACGGCAATATCAGCCCGGCCGAGTGGCAGAAGATCGCCATCATGGGCCGCCAGTTGAGCCCGGATGCGTCCTTGTTCAAGGGCGACGGCACGATCGCAGCACCCGACATCGACCTGAGCCTGGGTGACAGCATCGGTCCGGCTGCGATGCAGGTGATCGGCGCCGCGCCGGCCGCCAAACCGGGCAGCAATGTCATCGATTTCGATTTCGACTCCGAGCTGATGAAGGCCGCTCCGGCCGCGGCCAAGCCGACCGCTGCGGCGCCGCAGGTGGAGAGCAAGGCTGACTTCGACCTGAGCCAGTTCGACCTCAGCGCGGAGCCGACCCCGGCCGCGGGCGACCACTCGATCGAGTTCAATCTCGACGAACTGGACCTGAGCAAGCCGTCCGGCAGCGGCCACATCAGCAGTGGCGACGAGATCGGCACCAAGCTCGACCTTGCCCGCGTCTACGCCGACATGGGTGACAACGAGGCCGCGCGCGGTCTGCTCAACGAAGTGCTGTCGACCGGCAACGTGGCGCAGAAAGAGGAGGCGGAAGCGCTGATCAAGCGCCTGTCCGCGTAAGCAACCCTGCTAGGGCAAGATGAAGCCGTAACCAGGCGCTGGGCTGCCGGGATTGAATATCTCGGCAGCCGTTACGGCGGCTGGCAGGCGCAGCTGGACCGCGCCAGCATCCAGGGCGAGCTGGAAACAGCCCTCGGCTCGGTCGCCAACCATCCCGTTCGCATCCAGGCCGCCGGACGCACCGACGCCGGCGTCCATGCCTGCGGCCAAGTGGTGCATTTCGATTCCGCGGCGCCGCGCGGCATCCAGGCCTGGATGCTGGGCGGCAATACCCGCTTGCCGCCGGACATCAGTATTCGCTGGGTGCGGGAAGTGCCGGGCGATTTCAGCGCCCGCCACAATGCAGTGATGCGCAGCTACCGCTACCTGATCCACAACCATCGCGCCCGCGCGGCCCTGCTGGCCGAGCGCGCCTCCTGGATCACCCATCCGCTCGATGCCGATGCCATGCACCGCGCCGCCCAGGCCCTGCTCGGCGAACGCGATTTCTCCGCCTATCGCGCGGCCGACTGCCAGTCCTCGACGCCGATGCGCTTCGTCGAGGCCATCACCGTCTGGCGCAATGGCGACTTCGTGGTGATGGACATCAGCGCCAACGCCTTCCTGCACCACATGGTGCGCAACATCATGGGCGTGCTGCTGGAGATCGGGCAGGGGCGCCGCGCCGAGTCCTGGGCCGGTGCGGTGCTGGAGGGACGCGATCGCAGCCGCGGCGGCATGACCGCGCCGCCGCAGGGACTGTACTTCGTCGGGCCGCGCTACCCGGAGCGGTTCGGCCTGCCGCAGCCGCCCAGGCCCTGGTTTCCGGCCTGATCGGTCCAGTGCGGGCCAATACAGGATAATAGGGCGGTGAAACAGCAACGCACCCGCATCAAATTCTGCGGCATCACCCGCGCCGAAGACGCGCATGCGGCCGTCGATCTGGGCGTCGACGCCCTGGGCTTCATCTTCGCCGAGGGCAGTCCGCGCCTGTTGAATCTTGAAGCCGGTTCCGCCATTCGCCGCGGCCTGCCGCCGCTGGTGTCCGTGGTGACTTTGCTGCGCAACAACCCGGCCGACCAGATCCGTCGGATCATCGCGGCGATGCGGCCGCATCTGCTGCAGTTCCACGGCGAGGAAACACCGGAGTTCTGCGCCGGTTTCGGCCTGCCGTACATGAAGGCGGTGGCGATGAAGGGCCTGCAGCGGCCCCTGGCCGAAGTGGCCCGCGATTACGCGGATGCGGCAGCCCTGCTGCTCGATGGTCATGCCCCCGGCGAACCTGGCGGCCAGGGCCGGAGCTTCGACTGGAGCACCATCGCCGGCATCGACAAGCCGATCGTGCTGGCGGGCGGCTTGAGTCCGGAAAACGTGGCCGAGGCGATCCGCATCGCCCGGCCGTATGCGGTCGACGTCAGCAGCGGCATCGAGGCCAAGCCCGGAATCAAGGATTCGGGCAAAATGGAGGCCTTCGTGCGCCAGGTGCGCGGCGCCGATTCCCCCGGTCTGTAGCCATAAGTACCTGATGAACAACCAGAACCTGCCTGACGCCCGCGGCCACTTCGGCCCGTATGGCGGGCGCTTCGTCGCGGAAACGCTGATGGAGCCGCTGCGTCAACTCGAAGAAGCCTACAACCACCTCAAGAACGACCCCGCTTTCCGCGCCGAACTGGACAAGGACCTGGCCCTGTATGTCGGCCGGCCTTCGCCGCTGTATCCGGCCGAGCGCCTGACCAGGACCTGGGGCGGCGCGCAGATCTACCTCAAGCGCGAGGACCTCAACCACACCGGCGCCCACAAGGTGAACAACACCGTGGGCCAAGCCCTGCTGGCCAAGTACCTGGGCAAGACCCGCATCATCGCCGAGACCGGCGCCGGCCAGCACGGCGTGGCCAGCGCCACCGTCGCGGCGCGCCTGGGCCTGAAGTGCGTGGTCTACATGGGCGCCGACGACATCGAGCGCCAGTCGCCCAACGTCTATCGCATGAAGCTGCTCGGCGCCGAAGTGCGCCCGGTGACCAGCGGCACGCGCACCCTCAAGGACGCGATGAACGAGGCGCTGCGCGACTGGGTCACCAATGTCGACGACACCTTCTACATCATCGGCACCGTCGCCGGCCCGCACCCGTACCCGATGCTGGTGCGCGACTTCAATGCCGTGGTCGGCCGCGAGGTGCTGCGGCAGTCGCAGGAACTGTTCGGCAAGCTGCCGGACGCCCTGGTGGCCTGCGTCGGCGGCGGCTCCAATGCGATCGGCCTGTTCCATCCGATGCTCGAATACGCCTCGGTCAAGATGTACGGCGTGGAGGCGGGCGGCCTGGGCCTGTCCACCGGCCAGCATGCCGCGCCGCTGTCGGCCGGCAAGCCCGGCGTGCTGCACGGCAACCGCACCTACATCATGGCCGACGAAAACGGCCAGATCCTCGGCACGCACTCGATTTCCGCCGGCCTCGATTACCCGGGCGTGGGGCCCGAGCACTCCTGGCTCAAGGACAGCGGCCGCGTCAGCTACGTCGCCGTGACCGACGACGAGGCGCTGGCGGCATTCCACGAGCTGACCCGTATCGAAGGCATCATCCCGGCGCTGGAATCCGCGCACGCCGTGGCCTATGCCAAGAAGCTGGCGCCGCAGATGCGCCGCGACCAGGCCCTGGTGATCAACATCTCCGGCCGCGGCGACAAGGACATCTTCACCATCGCCAAGCGTGAAGGCATCCAGCTTCTGTAATCACTAAAGAAAATCAAAAGCATGCCTCGCGCAAAGACGCAAAGACGCAAAGAAAAGCTTTTGCTTGTTTCTTCCTTTGCGTCTTTGCGTCTTTGCGCGAGATGCCTTTCCTCTTTTTCCTTGCCATGAGCCGCATACAAAAAGTATTCGAGGCATTGAAGGCCAAAGGCCGCAAGGGCCTGGTGCCCTACATCACCGCCGGTGATCCGCATCCACAGCACACCGTGGCGCTGATGCACGCGCTGGTGAAGGGCGGGGCCGACGTGATCGAACTGGGCGTGCCGTTCTCCGATCCCATGGCCGATGGCCCGGTGATCCAGCTCGCCTGCGAGCGCGCCTTGGCGCATGGCACCAGCCTGTGGCAGGTGATCGACATGGTCGCCGAGTTCCGCCGGACCAACGCGGATACGCCGGTGGTGTTGATGGGCTACCTCAATCCGATCGAGGCGCGCGGCTTCGCCGCTTTCGCCAGGCGCGCCCGCGAGGCCGGCGTCGACGGCGTGCTGGTGGTGGACCTGGCGGTGGAAGAGGCGCCGGAGATCGCGCCGTTGTTCCGGGCGGAAGGCCTGGACTGCATTTTCCTGCTGGCCCCGACCAGCTCCGGCGCGCGCATCGCCGCCGCGGCGCAGCAGGCCAGCGGATATCTGTATTACGTCTCGCTCAAGGGCGTGACCGGCGCCGCCACCCTGGATGTGGCCAGCGTGGCCTCGAAAGTCGAGGAAATCCGCGCCCATACGCGGCTGCCGGTGGCCGTGGGCTTCGGCATCCGCGATGCGGAATCGGCGGCCAGGGTGGGGCGGGTATCCGACGCCGTGGTGGTGGGCAGTGCCCTGGTTTCCCAAGTGGAAAAGCACCAGCATGAGCCCCATCTTCTTCCGGACCTGTTGACGAAGCAGCTGCAGGCCCTGCGCAACGCGCTCGATACGTTATAGGATTGAGCTATCCAATAGGATTGACCTATCCATGAGCTGGCTCGAAAAGATTTCAGGTTCAAAACTGCTGTCCGCAGGGGTGCGCAAGAAGAGCGTGCCGGAAGGCCTGTGGATGAAGTGCGACAGCTGTCAGTCGGTGCTGTACCGGGCCGAGCTGGAGCGCACGCTTGAAGTCTGCCCCAAGTGCGGCGCGCACCGCGTCATCGGCGCCCGCGCGCGGCTGAACCACTTCCTCGACGCGGAGCCGCGCATCGAGATCGCGCCGAAGGTGCGCGCCACCGATCCGCTCAAGTTCAAGGACAGCCGCAAGTACACCGAGCGCCTGGCCGAGGCGCGCGAAGACACCGACGAAGAGGACGCGCTGATCGTGATGCGCGGCCAGCTGATGGGCCTGCCCCTGGTCACCGCCGCCTTCGAGTTCGGCTTCATGGGCGGCTCCATGGGCAGCGTGGTCGGCGAGAAGTTCGTGCGCGGCGTCAACGCCTGCCTCGAGCACGGCATCCCCATGGTCTGCTTCGCCGCCAGCGGCGGCGCGCGCATGCAGGAGTCGCTGTTCTCCCTGATGCAGATGGCCAAGACCGCCGCGGCCCTGGCGCGCCTGTCCGAACGCGGCCTGCCCTTCATCTCGGTGATGACCCACCCGACCATGGGCGGCGTCTCCGCCAGCCTGGCCATGCTCGGCGACATCCACATCGTCGAGCCCAAGGCCCTGATCGGCTTCGCCGGCCCGCGCGTGATCGAGCAGACGGTACGGCAGAAGCTGCCGGAAGGCTTCCAGCGCGCCGAGTTCCTGCTGGAGAAGGGCGCGGTGGACATGATTGTCGACCGCCGCGAGATGCGCGAGAAGATCCATCGCCTGCTGGCGATGCTGACGCACTTCGCGCCCGCGGTGGCGCACTGAGCAGCGGAAAAGCGATCTCACGCAAAGTCGCAAAGAAGCGCGAAGAGCGCAAAGAACAGGCAAAGAGTACATAAGAAGCTTTTCTTTGCGGACTCTGCGCTTCTTTGCGCCTTTGCGAGAGGCTGTTGCCGTTTGCTGTCGTTTCCGGCTACCAGAACGCCATGACCACCGCATTGTCTGCAACCTCCCCGCTTGCCGACTGGCTCGCCTACCAGGAGCGCACCCACCCCAAGGCCATCGAACTGGGCCTGGAGCGGTCGCGCGAGGTGGCGCTGCGGCTGGGCCTGCTGCCGGCGCAGGCGACCACGCTTACCGTCGCCGGCACCAATGGCAAGGGTTCCAGCGTCACGCTCGCCGCCGGCATCTACCAGGCGGCGGGCTACCGGGTCGGACGCTATACCTCGCCGCATCTGCTGCGTTACAACGAGCGGGTCGCCATCGACGGGGTCGAGGTGCCGGACGCGGCGCTGTGCCGCGCCTTCGCCGCGATCGAGGAGGCGCGGCGCGAAATTTCGCTGACTTACTTCGAGTTCGGCACCCTGGCCGCGCTGTGGCTGTTCCGCCAGGCGGCGGTCGAGGTGCAGGTGCTGGAAGTGGGGCTGGGCGGACGGCTGGACTCGGTCAACATCGTCGACGCCGACTGCGCCCTGATCACCAACATCGGTCTCGACCACACCGACTGGCTGGGCAGCGACCGCGACAGCATCGGCTACGAGAAAGCCGGCATCATGCGGCCGGGGCGTCCGGCGATCAGCGGCGAAACGCAGCCGCCGCGACGCTTGCTCGAGCACGCGGCAATGATCGGTGCGCCGCTGCGCCGGCTCGGAGCGGACTACGACTTCACCCGCAATGCCGACGGCAGCTGGAATTGGCGCGGCGCCGGCAGCCGCTACACCGGCCTGCCGGCACCGGCGCTGGACGGCGAGGTGCAGTACCGCAATGCCGCCGGCGTCCTCGCCGCCATCGAGGCGCTGCGGGACCTGCGGCCGATAGCGGAAGCGGCGGTGCGCAGCGCGCTGCCCGCGTTGAGCCTTGCCGGACGCTTCCAGCGCATGGGCAACACCATCCTCGACGTCGCCCACAATGTCGAATCGGCCGCCGTTCTGGCGGATAATCTCCGTGCCGGGGGCGCGGAAGGAAAGACCTGGCTGGTGCTGGGCATGCTCTCCGACAAGCCGGTTGAAGGCGTGTGCGGCCTGCTGGCGCCGCTGGTGCAGGGCGCGTATTTCGGCGGCCTGCCGCCGCCGCGTGGGCTGAGTGCCGCCGAGTTGCGGCGTCGTGCGTTGCAGGGCGGTCTCGACGGGGAGCCCGCCGATACCGTGGCGCAGGCCTACCGGCTGGCCCGTGCCCGCGCCGGATCAGGGGACCGCATCGTGGTCTGCGGTTCGTTTCTTACTGTTGCTGCCGTGGCGGAACTATCAAGAGTTCTAAGTTGATCAACGAAACCCAGAAGCGCCGCCTGATCGGCCTGATCGTCCTGCTGGTCATCGTCTTCGCCCTGAGCGAGTTGCTGCCGCA
>FTAG01000325.1_pt1 | contig 21297 bp, 19 predicted proteins | sample 1638911 | NCBI WGS metagenome assembly FTAG01 (sample SAMEA3914813, study PRJEB12502) | metagenome | biome: forest; material: soil | place: Canada | collected 2011-07-07 | depth 0.3 m
ATCGGCAAGGGCAAGCCGGTCGGCACCGGCTACTTCTGGGCCAACCGCCAGACCGCCGAGACCAATTTCGTCGCCGCGCTGGCGCAATGCGAGGCGGCGGTGGAGATCTTCCGTAATCAGGGCCACGGCCACCTGGTGATGATCTCCTCGATGAGCGCGATGCGCGGCATGCCCGGCAATATCACCACCTACGCCGCCACCAAGGCCGGCGTCGCCGCGCTGACCGAGGGTATCCGCGCCGACCTGAGAAAGACCAAGATCAAGGTCACCACCCTCTATCCGGGCTACATCCGCAGCGAGATCAACGAGAAGGTGAAGAAAGTCCCCTTCATCGTCGACACCGTCACCGGCTGCCGCGCCCTGGTTTCGGCGATCGAGAAGGAGAAAACCGAGGCCTGCGTGCCGGCCTGGCCCTGGACCCTGATGGGCCTGGCGATGCGCAACCTGCCGCTGAACGTGGTGGCAAAGCTGAACTAGCGGCGCTTCTGTTACGCTGAGCCGGCACAAGCGCGGCGTCCCTGACCGCGCGCGGGGGAGAAACGATGACCGGCATCGTGCTGCACCAGTGGGTGATGTCGCCGTTCTGCAACAAGATCCGCCGTTGCCTGGAGCACAAGGGGCTGAGCTACCAGGTGGTGAACTACAACGGCCTGCGCGCGCTCGACGCGGCCAAGCTCTCACCTGCCGGCAAGCTGCCGGTGCTGGACTACGACGGGCAGCGCCTGCAGGACTCTACGCGCATCGCCCGCTTCCTCGACCAGAAGCATCCCGACAAGCCGCTCTACCCGGCCGACCCGGCGGCCCTGGCCCAGGCGCGCCTGTTCGAGGACTGGGCCAGCCAGTCGCTGTACTTCTACGAACTGTACCTGCGCATGCTCGACCCGGTGGCGCTGGAAAAGGCCCTGGACCTGGTCTGCGCCGATCGGCCGGCCTGGGAGCGGCACGTGGTCAAGTTCGTGCTGAAAGGCCGCTATCCGAAGAAGCTGGCGATGCAGGGCCTGGGCAAGTACACCCGTCCCGAGGTGGTGGACCAACTGGTCCAGCACGTGCAGAGCCTGGATGTGCTGCTGGCGGATCGACCCTATCTCAGCGGCGAGTCGCTCAACATCGGCGACATCGCGGTGGTGGCCCAGCTCGACGAGATCATCCGCACCAGCGACGCGGCCGAGCGCATGCTGGCCTGGCCGCGCTTCAAGGCCTGGTATGAACGCTGCGGGGGAAGGAACGGGTGAGGGCCTGCGCGAATGACTCAACGTCATTCGCGTGGCCCCGAACGCCCGGCCAGGGATGGCCGGGCCGGGGTTTCCGACAGAGACCGCAGTCGCGCCAGGGATGGCTACGCAATATCGTTTTTATGAGATGAGCCGCGCCGGTCGATCTGCTTCTGGATCGCATGCTCCAGCGGCCCGCAGACGATCAGCAGGAACAGGGTCGCGCCGAAGCCGAGGATCAGCAGCGGCCAGGCCGCGAGCGCGCAACTGATGCCCAGAGCCGCCACCACCAGGATCGCCGCGGCGGTGGTGAGGCCGAACACGTGGACCTGGTCGGGCCCGCGCAGGATCACACCGGCGCCGAGGAAACCGATGCCCGAGACAATGCCCTGGGTGACACGGCTGGCCGCGTCGGAACTGTTGTAGCCATGCTGCAGGGCATACTGGCTCACCGTCAGCACCAGCAGGCAGGCGCCCAGCGAGACCAGGCCGAGCGTGCGCAGGCCGATCGACTTGTGGTGCAGGTCGCGGTTGATGCCGATCAGTGCGCCGGCCAGCATTGCCAGCGCGATCCGCGCCCCCATGTCCAGCCAGTACCCGCCATCGTAGTTCAGCATGTTGCGGCAATCCCCTCGTGGTCGACTTCGATCACAAGTGTAGCGCCGACACCGGTGTGGCTGTGTAGACTGGTGCGCATACGGGCCCGCGGCCACAGGCCGCCCTTGTTCAGAGGCTCATCACCAACGGGAGAATATTGATGATGCGTTTCCAGCGCTGCGCCGCACTCTTGCTGCTGGCGGTGGCCGTCCCGGCGGCCCCCGCCGCCCCCGCCGATGCCAACCAGGCATTCGAGCGGGAGTTCGGCGACCGCTTCTTCCAATCCTACTGGCCGCTGCACACCGACGCAGCCATCGCCGTCGGCTACTACCAGGTGGCGGACCATCTCAACGTGCTGGACGCGAAGGAGCGCGGCAGCGAGCTCAGCTATATCGGCGTGCAGCTGGCGCATTTGGACCGCTACCGGCCGCAAAGCCTGGACGCCGCGCACCGCACCGACCAGGCCCTGCTGCGCAACGAGCTGGAGTCCGAGCGCTGGCATCTGCAAGAGCTGCGCGACTGGCAGTGGGATCCCTCCAGCTACAACGTCGCCAACAGCTTCGCCGTGCTGCTCAACACCGAGTACGCACCGCTGGACCAGCGCTTGCGCACGGTGCTCAAGCGCCTGGCGCGAGTGCCCGCCTACTACGCCGCGGCGAAGAAGAACGTGCTCGAGCCCAGCCGCGAGCACACCCAGCTGGCGATCCAGCAGAACCAGGGCGCACTGGACGTATTCGGCGAGGATCTCGGCAAGCAGATTGACCATTCCGGCCTGAGCAAGGCCGAGCGAGCCCAGTTCTGGCAGAGCATGTTCGCGGCGCGCGCCGCAATCAAGGACTATGTGGCCTTCCTCAAGAACCTCGACGGCCAGCTGGAGAAAAACGGCAAGGCCCGTTCGTTCCGGCTCGGCCAGGACCTCTACGAGAAGAAGTTCACCTACGATATCCAGTCCGGCGGCAGCGCCGAGGCGCTGTACCAGCGCGCGAAGCTGGAGAAGGAGCGTCTGCTCACGCGCATGGACGGCCTCGCCGATACGCTGTGGCCCAAGTACATGGGCGATGCGGCCAAGCCGGCGGACCGCTTCGACAAGCTCGGCCAGCTGATCGGCAAGATGTCCGAGCATCACGTGGCGCGCGACAACTTCGTCGATTCGGTGAAGCGGATGATCCCGCAGCTGGAGCAGTGGATCACCGACCACCAGCTGATCGACCTCGACCCGAGCAAGCCGCTGCAGGTGCGCACCACGCCGAGCTACGAACAGGGTGTGGCGATCGCCGGCATCGAGGCGCCGGGGCCGTATGATCCGAGCGCCAAAACCTACTTCAACGTCACGCCGCTGGACAGCTACACGCCGGAGCGCGCCGAGAGCTTCCTGCGCGAGTACAACGACTGGGTGCTGCCGGTGCTGATCATCCACGAGGCCATTCCCGGCCACTACGTGCAACTGATCTACGCCAACCGCTCGCCCAGCCGCATCAAGAGCATCTTCGGCAACGGCGCCATGATCGAAGGCTGGGCGGTGTACAGCGAACGCATGATGCTGGAGTCCGGCTACGGCGGCGGTACGCCGGAGAGCTGGCTGATGTACAGCAAGTGGAACCTGCGCTCGGTCACCAACACCATCCTCGACTACAGCGTGCACGTGCTCGGCATGAGCCGCGAGGATGCGATCCAGCTGCTGACCCACGAGGCCTTCCAGTCGCAGGAAGAGGCCAGCGCCAAGTGGCGCCGGGTGCAGCTGAGCAGCGTGCAGCTGACCAGCTACTTCTCCGGCTACTCCGCGATCTATGACTTCCGCGAGCGGCTCAAGCAGCAGCAGGGCCCCGCCTTCGATCTGAAGAAGTTCCACGAGCAGTTCCTCAGCTACGGCAGCTCGCCGGTACGGCTGATCGAGGACTTGATGCAGCAGGGCAAGTAGGCGGCGGCGGGCTACGGGCCGGCCGCGCTCTTGCCGAGTTGCGCGACTTCATCGGGCAGCAGGTGGCGCCAGGCGCCCTTGGCCAGATCGCCGAGCACGACCGGGCCGATGGCCACGCGCACCAGGCGCAGCACCTCGTAGCCGAGCGCGGAGAGCAGCCGGCGGATGTGCCGGTTGCGGCCTTCGTCGAGCACCACTTCCAGCCAGGCGTTGCGATCGCCGCTGCGCAGCAGGCTGGCGCGCAGGGCCGAGAGGTGCTCGCCCTGCTCGTCGATGCCGGCCAGCATCGCGGCAAGGGCGGCGGCATCTGGAATGCCGGACACCTGCACGTGGTAGGTCTTTTCGAGCCGCGCCACCGGATCGGTGATGCCGGCAGCCCAGGCGGTGTCGTTGCTGAGCAGCAGCAGGCCCTCGCTGGCGCGGTCGAGGCGGCCGACCGGGCCGATCCAGGGCAGGCCGGCGCCTTCGAGCAGGCCGTAAACCGTATCACGCCCCTGCTCGTCCGATGCGCTGACCACGATCTTGCGCGGCTTGTTGAGCGCGATGTAGACCTGCGCCGCAGCCCGCACCTCCACCCCGTCCACGGCGATGCGCTCATGGCCGGCCTGGGTCGGCCGTTCCGGATTGCGCTCGACCCGGCCGCCGACGCTGACCCGGCCGGCCAGGACCATCGCCTCGGCCTGGCTGCGCGAACAAACTCCGAGCTTGGACAGCACGCGCGCCAGCCCGTGGCGCGGCGCCTGCGGCGGGCGCTGCCTGGAACTGCGGGATGAGGCCTGTCGGCCTGTCGGTTTACGCAAGGGGATCGGCTGGTGGGTGACTGGATTTGCAGAGGAGTTTACCGGCACATTCCGCAACCTGGCGGCTACAGCGCCTAAACGCCGGAGTGCCGGTCCATGAAGCTGCGCATCAGCCTGAGATACTTGCCTTGTTGGAGATGCACGACATGGTTGCCGGGGAACCAGTGGATGGCGCTGCCCTGCCAGTGCCGGTGCAACAGACGCACCAGGCGCGGCGGAGTGAGGCGGTCGCCAGCGCCGCCGATGATGAGCAGGCGCCCGGGCGCAATCATCGGCGCGTAGCTCAGCGGTGAGTGCAGGGCCAGGGCGTGACGCAACTGCTCGACGCCGATACCGGTACGGCGCATCGTCGCATGCACCAGCCAGCGCATCGGCAGCCAGTCCCGCGCCATGTCCACCGGCGACACGACCGGCGAGTTCGGGATGCAATAGGACAGGCGCCCGTCGACCGAGGCGAGCAGCGCGGAGAGATAGCCACCCAGGCTCAGACCGGAGACGCCGACGCCGGGCGCGCCACGCTCGAACAGATAGTCCAGCCACACCCGCAGGTCGTGGATCGCGTTGAGCATGGATTCGTTGAGGCTGGCCAGGCCGTGAGCGAAGTAGCCGTAGCCGCTGAACGGCTCGGCCCAGGCGCGGCGCGCGCCGTGGAACGGCAGGGTCACCAGCAGGATGTCGTAGCCGGCCTTATACAGCCAGGGCAGCGCGAACATGCGACTGTTGAGCCAGTAGGGGTCGGCGACGAAGCCGTGCACGAACATCAGGGTCTTGCGCGGCCCCTCCGGGTGCGTCCAGTGCTGGGCACAGGCGACAGCGTTGCGCCGGTAGCGGCGCCAGTTCGCGCGCAGTTCCGGATGCAGCGGCTGGAACGGGCTGTCGAAGCGCAGCAGCCGCGCCTCGACGCGGCGCGAGCCGCGACCGAGGCGCATAGGCTTGCCCTCGCGCACCTCCATGCCCGATGGCGGAGCCGGAAAGATCTCCTCCCTGATGCCGGTGCTCGCTTTCTCGCGGTAGAAACCCAGCAAGGCTTCCTCGCGCTGCAGATGCTTGCGCGACAGCACCGGCAGCGCCAGGGCCGAAGCCATCAGGCTGCCGAGGCCGGTGCGCAGCAGATGATCGAGCGCGGCGGTGCCATGCACCTTGAGCGGATGCAGCACGTCCAGCTCGGTGCTGTCCGCCTGCAGGTAGAGATCTTCCGGCAGTTCGTTCCACCAGTCGGCCGCCGCCTGCGTCCCGCTCATGCCGGGCGGCTCAGCCTTGCCCGCGGGTCAGACCGAACTGCGCCAGCACCTCGGCGTTGTGCTGCCCCAGCGCCGGGCTTTCGCTCACTTCCAGGCGCGGCATGGAGAACTGGATCGGCATGGCGAAGGCCGGCTTGCCACCAACCATTTCGACCAGGCCGCGCGCCAGCACCTGTTCGTTCTTCAACACTTCATCGGGACTGAGGATGCCGGAGGCGCAGGTGTCCTCGTGCGCCAGCAGCGCCTCCCATTCGTCGCGGGTCTTGCTCCTGAACAAGGCCACCAGTTCCTGCCGCAGGCCGTCGCCAGCCTTGCCGGGGGCGAGCGGCTTTTTCAGCAAGTCCGGACGGTCGGCGAGGATGCAAGCGCGCTGGAAGAATTTCGACTCGAGCGAACCGAGCGCGAGATGCCGGCCGCCGGCGCACTCGTAAATGGCGTAGTTGGGCAGGCCGCCGGAAAGCATGTCCTCGCCGCGCTTCGGCGCCTTGCCGAGGGTGCGCATGCTGCCGAGGGTCACCACCTGCATGGCCAGGGTGCCGTCCATCATGCCGACGTCGACCATGCTGCCCTGCCCCGAGGCCTTGGCGCCGATGACCGCGGCGAGGATGCCGATGGCGCAGGTAAGCGCACCACCGGCCAGGTCCGCGATCTGGAAGTTGGCCGGGGCCGGCGGACCGCCTGCGCAGCCGAGCTGGTCGAGCACGCCGGCGTAGCCGCAGTAGTTCATGTCATGGCCGGGGCGGTCGCGGTACGGACCGGTCTGGCCGTAGCCGGTCAGCGCGGCATAGACCAGGCGCGGGTTGAGCGCCTTGAGCGTGTCGTAACCGCAGCCGAGCTTGTCCATCACGCCGGGGCGGAACGACTCCAGCACCACCTCGCTCTGCTCGACCATGCGGTGGAAGACCTTCACATCCTCCGGCTTGCGCAAGTCCAAGGTCACCGACTTCTTGCCGCGGTTGACCAGCGAGAACATCTCGGGTGACATGGCGCGGGTGTAGTCGCCGCCGTTCGGCTCCTCGATCTTGATCACCTCGGCGCCAAGCTGGGCCAGGTACAGGGTGCAGAACGGGCCGGGCAGCAGGCGCGACAGGTCGAGGACGCGGATGCCGGCGAGGAGGGTGTTGGTGGCTGGGCTCATGTAAAAATTCCAGGAAAGCAAAAGCGATCTCTCGCAAAGCCGCAAAGAAAGGAGCAAAGGACGCAAAGAACAGCAAAAATACTTTTAAGATTTTTCCTTTGCGTTCTTTGCGCTTCTTGGCGTCTTTGCGAGAGAGAGTTTTTAAGCTTACAGCGTACGCGAAATCAGTTCCTTCATGATCTCGTTGGTGCCGCCATAGATGCGCTGGGCGCGGCTGTCGATGTAGGCGCGGGCGATGGGGTATTCCAGCATGTAGCCGTAGCCGCCGTGCAGCTGTACGCATTCGTCGATGACGCGTCCCATCATGTCCGAGCACCAGTATTTCGCCGCCGCGGCGGCGTCGACGCCGAGCTTCTTCTTCAGCACCTGTTCCAGGCAGCGGTCGACGAAGACCTGGCCGATGGCGATCTCGGCCTTCATCTCGGCCAGCTTGAAGCGCGAATTCTGGTAGGCCGCCACCGGCTTGCCGAAGACCTTGCGGTTGCGCACGTATTCCAGCGTGTGCTTGAACGCGGCCTCGGCCCCGGCGATGGAGATCACGGCGATCATCAGCCGTTCCCAGGCCAGCTCCTGCATCAGCATGATGAAGCCCATGCCCTCCTTCGGGCCGAGCAGGTTGGCCTGCGGCACGCGCACATTCTCGAAGAACAGCTCGCAGGTGTCCTGCGCGTGCATGCCGACTTTCTTCAGCGGCTTGCCCTTGGTGAAACCGGGGGTGTTGGCCTCGACCACGATCAGCGAGATGTCCTTGGCGCCCTCGCCGCTGTCGCCGGTCTTGGCCACCACCACCACCAGGTCGCACATGTAGCCATTGGTGATGAAGATCTTCGAGCCGTTGAGGACGTAGTCGTCGCCGTCCTTCACCGCGCGGGTCTTCACCGCCTGCAGGTCCGAGCCGGTGCCGGGCTCGGTCATGGCGATGGCGCCGATCATCTCGCCGCTGGCCATCCTCGACAGCCAGTGCTTTTTCTGCGCCTCGCTGCCGAAATTGTTGATGTAGTTGGCGACGATGTCGGTGTGCAGGTTGAAGCCGATGCCGGAGGCGCCGGCCAGGGCCAGCTCCTCCATCATGATCACGCTATAAAGCCGGTCGGTTCCCGCGCCGCCGTACTGCTCCGGCATGGTGTGGCAGAGGAAACCCAGCTCGCCGGCGCGGTTCCAGATGGCGCGGTCGACGTGCTGCTGCTCTTCCCAGCGCTGGTGGTGCGGCACGATCTCCTCGGCGATGAAGCGGCGTACCGTCTTGCGGAAATCCTCGTGCTCTGCGCTGAAAATGGTTCTCGGGATCATGCGGGCCTCCAACCCAGATTGATGCTTCATTTACATACAGTCCGGACTGTATCATAATTTGCGCGGTGCACAATGCGCGCGAACAGTTTCGATGAAGGCCGCGGTCCTCCCCGCCGCGGCGCCGCGCGCGCGGCGCACCCAGGCCGAGCGCAGCGATGCCATGCGCCGCCGCCTGCTCACCGCCACCGTGGAAAGCCTGGCGCAGGACGGTTACGCCGGCAGCACGCTCAGCTCCATCGTGCGCCGTGCCGGCGTTTCGCGCGGCGCACAGGTGCACCACTACCCGAACAAGCAGGCGCTGATCCTCGACGCGGCGGAAGACCTGATGCGGCGCAGCTACCGCACCCTGGGCGCGGTACTGTTGTCGGTGGCGGACGAGAACGACCGCCTCGATGCACTGATCAAGGCGGCCTGGGAACAGCTGTTCTGCACCCCGCTGTACCGCGCCTACACCGAACTGCTGGTGGCAAGCCAGCGCGACCCGGTATTGGCCGAGGCGCTGCGCGGCATGCTGCAGCGGGTGCGCGGTGTGTTCGAGCCGGCGGTGGAGCACTACTTCGAGCCCGCGCCCGGCGCAAAGGAAAATCTCAAGGCCCTGTTCCTGCAGATGAGCTGCCTGCTTGGCGGACTGGCGGCGCAGGCGCATGTGCTGGTCGACGAGGCCTATGTGCAGAACCAGCTCCGGCTGTGGACGCGCCAGACCCGGCTGGTGATGCGCGCGCGCAAGGGCGTGAAGACGCCGCCGCCGCGGCCGGCGGAGTGGGATCGGGTGGTGAGTTGAGCGAGGGATTTTGGCGAATTTGCTGCAACCGTCTCCATCCGGCGAAACCTGATCAGGCGTAGTATGGCCGTGCACCGATGGCTAACTGAACTCGACAAAATCGGAGCGGCTATCAATGTGATGTTGTCCAAACGCATCAGGTAGGCGGCGATGAGCGACTCGCGTCCCAAGGCACCGCCCCCGGTCTTCGCGATCGCGGTGGGTTTCGTCTGGTTCTGCATTTTCGAGCTGGGGTCTCACTACTTTGGCGTGAACTTCTGGTTTACATCCTCCGGCATTCTCGCGTCGCTGGCCGTGGGATTGGTTTGCGGCGCCGCATTCTTCATTTTTTTCCGGCTCCAGATTCGCCGAGGGAAATTCCCGCCACCGGGAACGGTTGATCTAGCTGCGGCGCGATCTGACATCTCACGGTTATTCAAGCGTCTGGCTATCACCATCGCCATCATGGGGCTGTTATCGCTGATCTTTGCCTACCAACGCCATAACTGAGAGTACGGTCCACCGAAAGGCCACGACCGCCTCCCCAGACCTGCTCGCATTCAGATGCTCCGGCCGGAAAGCACGACCTCGCGCCCATCGTCCGTTCGGAGGACGCCCCCGCTCCGGCATGGCTGCAGCATCATCCGACCCGCAACGACAGCGCGTGGGAGCTAGCTGCCATCCATGTACAAAGTCATCGCCCTGCTGGCACGCCGCGCGGACCTGGGCCACGCCGCCTTCATCGAATACTACGAATCCCGCCACGCGCCGCTCATACTGGAGCTGATGCCGGGCATCCGCGGCTACCGCCGCAACTTCCTGGTTCCCGCCGGGATGATCGTGCAGGCCGGCGGCGCCGCGCCGGACTTCGACGTCGTCACCGAGCTGTGGTTCGCGGACCGCGCCGCCTTTGAGTCCGCCATGCGCGCGTTCGACGATCCTGGCGTGATGGAGCGGCTGGCACAGGATGAGGCGAACTTGTTCGATCGCAGCCGGACGCGTTTCATCGCGGTGGAGGAACGGATCTCGCCGATCGTGGACTGCGCGCCATGAGCACGTTTGCCGAACGATATGGCCCCTGGGCGCTGGTCCTCGGCGGCTCGGAGGGCGTGGGTGCCGCGTTCGCGCGCAAGCTCGCCGCGCAAGGCATCAAGCTGGCGCTGGTGGCGCGCGGCGCAGGGGCCCTGGATGCTCTCGCCGGCGAACTGCGGCGCGAGCAGGGCGTCGAGGTACGCACCCTGTCGCAGGACCTGACGCGGCCCGGGGCCGCGGCGAGCGTCATGGCGATGACGGCGCACATCGACGTAGGGCTGCTGATCTGCAATGCCGGCGCCGCTCACGGCGTGGCGGACCTGCTCGATGCGGAATCGGACGCGGCCCAGCGCATGATCGCACTGAACGTCGCCACCCCGGTGGAACTTGCGCACCACTACGCCGGGGCGATGCGCCGGCGGCGGCGCGGCGGCCTGATCCTGGTGGGGTCGATGGCCGGCTACTGCGGCGGACCCGGCATCGCCGTCTATGCCGCGGCCAAGGCCTTCCTGCGCATCTTCGCCGAAGGACTGTGGCTGGAGTTGCAGCCGCATGGCCTACACGTTCTGGGCCTGGTGCTCGGGGCCACGCGCACGCCGGCGATGCTGCGCGCCGGCTTCGACCTCGACCGCGCCGGCCATGCTGTCGCCGACCCGGAGGCCGTCGCGCAGGAAGGTCTCGACCATCTGGCCGATGGTCCGATCCACGTGGCGGCGGGACTCGCGGCGGCGGCGCAGGCAATCGCGGCCGGACCGCGGGCCGAGGTCGTGCGCGCCATGAACGAGGCGACCCGGTTGCTAGCGCGGGGAAGCGGCTGATCAGCCGCCGTCCGCGCGCAGGAAATCCACCAGAGCGCGTACCTTGGCCGGTACGTGGCGGCTGGCCGGGTAGACCGCGTACAGGCCCACCCCCGGCAGGGTCCAGTCCGACAGCAGGCGCACCAGGCGGCCCTGCGCCACGTCCTCGCGCAGCATGTAGTCGAGCAGCACCGAGACGCCCAGTCCTTCACGCACCAGCTCGCGCACCGAGGAAGGCGAGTTGCAGCGGGCGGCGGCCTGCATGCGCACCATGCGGCGTGCGCTGCCGCGAGTGAAATTCCAGGTCAGCGGCGAACGCAGCAGGCTCAGCGCGACCCAGCGCTGGCCGGCCAGATCCTCCGGCTTGCGCGGCAGGCCATGACGGGTCAGGTAGGCCGGCGCGGCGACGACCCACTGCTCGGAATAGTCCAGGCGCACGGCGCGCAGGGTCGAGTCGCGCAGCACGGTGCTGCCGCGGATGGCAAGGTCGATGCCTTCCCCGACCAGGTCCAGCACCTCGTCGCTGGCGATCAGGTCCAGCTGCAGTTGCGGGTGCAGCTCGGCGAAGCGCACCAGTTGCGGCGACAGATTTCCCGGCAGGTAGTTGGTCGGCACGGTGATGCGCAGGGTGCCGCTGAGGGCGCCGCGCGCACCACCGGCGCGGTCCAGTACCGCTTCCAGCTGGCGCAGCAGCGGCGCGCTCTCCTCGTGCAGCCGCCGCCCTTCCTCGGTCAGGGTGACGCGGCGGGTGGTGCGGGTGAACAGGCTCACGCCCAGCTCGGCCTCGAGCTGGCGCACCTGGGCGCTGACCATGGCCTTGGTGCTGCCCAGGCGTGAGGCGGCCGCGGTGAAACCGCCGCCCTCCGCCACCGCGGTGAACACCCCCAGACGCTTCAGCTCGGCGCGCTTTCCGCTCATCAACTGATTGTATCGTTTTATCGAACTTTAATTTCACCATTGGGCTGTTTATCCGATCACTGGCGGAGCGCATGCTGTGCCCACGTTCATCCTCACTCGAAGGAGCAGTCCCATGAAAATCGCATTGTTTGGTACCGGCATGATCGGCAGCCGCATCGCCCGCGAGGCCCTCAGCCGCGGCCACCAGGTCACGGTTGTGGCACGCACCACCGGCAAGCTGCCGAAGGATCTTGCCGTGCGGGAAGTCCAGGGCGACGCACGCAACGCCGAGTCGATCGCCAGCGCGGTACGCGGCCACGACGCGGTGATCAGCGCCGTGGGCGTGGGCACGGGCGAGCAGTCCGGCCTGCTCGAAGCGAGCAAGGCGCTGCTCGTGGGCGTCAAGCAGGCCGGCGTGCCGCGCCTGCTGGTGGTCGGCGGTGCCGGCAGCCTGGAGGTACAGCCGGGGCTGCAACTGGTCGACGCGCCCGGCTTTCCGGACGCCTACAAGCCCCCCGCCCTGGCCCACCGCGAGGTGCTGGAGCTGGTGCGCAAGGCGGACCTGGACTGGACCTACCTGAGCCCGGCGGCGGTGATCACGCCCGGCGAGCGCACCGGCAAGTTCCGCCTCGGCGGCGAGCAGCTGGTGGCCGATGCCAAGGGCGACAGCCGCATCTCGGCCGAAGACTACGCGGTGGCGATGCTCGACGAGCTGGAGCGGCCGCGGCACATCCGCAAGCGCTTCACGCTGGGGTACTAGCGGTAACCGCCGGGACAGGAGCCGCCGGCACGGCGTCCCTGTCCCCGGCGATGTCGATGCCGGCACCCAGCGCAATGGCGCCGTCGATCGGCACTTCGGAAAGCTTCTTCTCGTAGATCTGCCTGCCCTCGAGGCCGAGGCTGCCCACGCCCTGCCAGGAGCCAGCCAGCACCCGGGTGATTTTGCCGTCCTTGATCTCGAGCTCCACGCTCTTCAGGACCAGGCTCAGGGTGACGTCGAACTTGAGCGAGCCGAGCACGCGCCCGCCGATCAGGACCTGTACTTGCGGCTGCTGGGTGTAGTCGAAATCGTGGTCGTACAAGGGCACCACGGAGGTCACGCCGGGCGGATACTGCCCACGGTCGGCGTACTGCCGGATCTCGTCCAGCTTCCTCCAGGCCCCGGCGAAATGGTCGATCAGGGGATCGTCCAGCGCCTCGGCCAGCTTGTGCAGCACCTGGTCCCGCACCACGTCCCACCGGGCCGACTTCAATTCCCGCCCGAGGTTGCGGCGGAGCTCTTCCAGGGAGCCGGGCTGCGATTCCGGCAGGCTTGCGGATTTGTCGGGGGGCAGCACCGCCTGTGCCACGGTAGGACCGATCTCAGACATCGCGATTCCTCCTGAACTCGATTCGCACGGTCGGCGCGCTACGCACGGCCCGCAGCTGCACACTGGTGCCGACGACGCTGGAGCGCTGCGCCCTTACGCTTGCGCGCCCGGCATCCTTGCGCACGGCATAGCTCAGGGCCGAAGCGCGGGCCATCGGCTGGCGCCGCCGCAGCAGGCGCCACAGCAGCGAGGCCGCGATCAGGGCGGCGACGAGCGCCCCGGCGGCCAGACCGGTGGAGCGCCACCAGACCGGCGCCCGCACCACCTGGACCTGGACCGGCGCCGCGTATGTCACCCGCGCGCCATGACGCAGCTGCACGCCGACCGTGTAGTTCCCGGGCACCGTGTAGGCGTGCTCAACGTAGTCATCGGGACCGAATTCGCTGCTGTTGCCGTCGCCGAAATCGAAACTGTAGCGGGCACCAGGTACCGGGCGGTCGGGACTGGCGTGGAATGCGACATTGCGCCCGACCACCACCTGTCCGGCTGGTGTGGCGACCAGGGTGAGATGCAGCGCCGGCTGGGGTATTGGCCGCGGCACCGGTACCGGCTGCGGCTGCGGCGGCTCCACCTGGATTTGCACCGGAGCGCCGACCTGGACCGGCCCGTCGTAACGGACCTGCAAGCTTGCCGTGTAGGTACCGGGCTTGTCGTAGGCGTGCACGACGCTGGTATCGAAGGCAAGCTTGGTTTCCGTGCCATCGCCGAAGACGAAGCCGTAGCGTACACCCGGCAGGGCCTGGTCCGGCTTGGCGTAGAAGCGCACTTCCCCACCCGCCTGCACCTGGGACAGGCTTGCCGCAAGATCGACGTGCAGCGCCGGATTTTGCGGCGGCGGCGATTCAACCCGCAGCGCGATCGGTCCGCCCACGGCGGGAGGTCCGTCATAGCGTACGTAGACCGCGGCGTTGAAGCTGCCGGGGCTGGTATAGACGTGCTCGACGCTGTTCCCGGCCGCCGCCTGGACCGGCGTGCCGTCGCCGAAACTGAAGAAGTAGTGGACGACAGACAACTGACGATCCAGGGTGGCCAGGAAGCGCACCGTGTCGCCCACGTGCAGCTGTGAGGGATTCGCAGTCAGCGTCACGTGCACGGCTGCGGGCTGTGCCGGAGCTTGCCCCGACGTGCTGGGGGTGTCAGTGCCGTCCGTGGCCGTATTGGCACCCTGACCCGCCGCGCTGCCGCCACTGGAGCTTCCGGACAGCACGAAGCCAGGAGGCGGGCGGGTCAATCTTCCCTCCATCGCGCCAATTGCGGATGAACGGCTGGTGGCTCCCGAACTGCCATCGCTGGCGCCGGAGGAGGAAGAGGCGGCTTGCACCATGGCCGTGTGAGCCTGCTGCTGCAGCAGGCGGGCGCGATCGAACTCCTGCTGCGTTTGGGCACGGGCTGGCGCGGCGGCGGCCAGGATCGCCGCCAGCAGGCAGAACCAAGCCGCCCCCACCCTTGGTACGATTCGTCGACAGCCCATCGGTGCGCCCGCCTGCCCCATGAAAGTCACCGCTCCATCACACCTTGCGGGTGCATAGTCCGCCCTGGCAGCCGGGAGAACTGTGACACATTCGACAAAGCACCGGCTGCGCGGGGCGCGGCGTGAGCCAGCGCATAAAGCCCTGGCGGGTGGTTCGGCGACGCATTCCACGAAAAGAAAAAGCCCGCCGCGCGGTCCGCGCGGCGGGCTTTTTTACCTGCGGCTTCACGGGCGGTAGCGGTAGTACTCCAGACCCAGGTCGTAGAACTTCGCGTCATGCGACTTGCCGACGCGCTCGATGGTGAAGCCGGGGCGTTGCGGGATCTGCGCTTCCTGCGGCCACTGCGCGGCGTGCAGGCGGGCGTAGTCATCCTGGCCGACGCTGACGGCGTTGCCCAGGGCCTTGGCTACGCCGATCTTGCCGGCGGCCTCGCGCCAGTTCGGCGCCACCTTGGCGAGCACGGTTTCGGCGGCGTCGCCGCTGCCGTAACCGACCAGCAGCAGCTGGCGGCCGGCCAGCTCGGACGGCTGGCCCTGCGCTTCTTCCAGGCCGGCGGCGATCCAGGCCGGCAGCGCGGCGGTGTAGAGATTGCCCAGGTGCATCATGGTGGCGGCGCCGAGGCGCAGCTTGCCGTCCACCACTTCCTTGTAGCGCGGGCTCTTGCGGAACGCCTTCATTACATGGGCGGTGAGCGGGTACGGCTCCTCCGGCGGGTGGCCGCTGATGACCTTGTCGACCAGGGAGGGACGCTGGCTCATCTCGGCCAGCAGCTGCTTCAGTTCGACGCCGGCGGTCTTGCAGTAGCCTTCCAGTTCCTCGTGCTCGGCGCCGCCGTCAGCGCCGAGCGCGAACAGGTAGGCCATGGTCCAGGCGCTGACCGGCATGTGGTGATACGGGCGGTGCATGAACACCGAGGACAGGCTGCGCAGCAGCCCCGCGTGGCTGCCCTGATGACGCAGGAACAATGCATCGAAGGCGCAGACCACTTCGTCCAGGTAGCAGGCGGTGGAGTACTTGCCATTGAACACCGGGAAGTCGCGCAGGCGGCCGTTGGCGCCCGGGGTCTGGCCATTGAAGCGCAGGAACGGCTTGCGGAAGTCGGCGATGCGGTAGCTGGAGGAACTGCCGGAGCTGTGCAGGTCCAGGCCGAGCAGCTGCGGGTCGCGGTCGACCAGCATGGCCACGGCGCCGGCGCCCTGGGTCGGCTCGCCGGTGCTGCCGCGGTCGTACTCGGCGATGTCGGCGGAGACGACGATGGCCTGGCGGCCGGCGCCGTCATAGGCCAGATAACGCATGGCGTTCTTCACGCCGTAGAGGCCGGCGATGCAGGCCTGCTTGTATTCCGGCACTTCGCAATAGCGCGACAGCGGCGGCATGCCGCGCACGCCCAGCGCCTGGTCGACCAGGCCGCGCACGATCACCGCGCCGACAGCGTTGTCCGAGCTGGACTCGGTGGCCAGGGCCAGCGAGCCGATGCGCTGCGGATCGACCTGGTAGTCGAGGATCAGCTTGAGCACGGCCTCGGCGGCCATGGTGTAGACGCTGTCCTCCGGGCCGGCCATGCGGAAGCTGTGGCCAACCACGGCGCTGATCTTGTCCCAGGCGTTGCCGGTCCAGCCGCACCAGTCCTGCAGGCTGACGCGGTAGGGCGGGACGAAGACCGAAAGGCCGCTGATACCGAATTCGTATCGATTCATGGTGTTCTTGCCGTCTGCTTGGGGGATTTCGGATTCAATGGGTGAAATTCTCGGTGCGCATATTGCCTCGACGCAAGTTGACTGCCGCGTCAGCGCTCCGGCGCCTCGCCGTGCGCCGTGGCGTACACGCGGTCCTTCCAGCGCGAGCGCACGCCGCGCCAGTAGCGGATGGCGGAGCTCCAGGTCATCGCCAGGTAAAGGGTGGCGCCGAGCGGCGCCAGCAGCAGCCACAGCGGCGACATGCCGTAATAGCGCAGGGTCGGCCAGTAGGCCAGCATCATCGCACCCAGGCCGGCTGCGGCGAGCGGGCGCGCATCCGGCAGGAACAGCGCCGCCAGCGGCAGCCAGTAGGCGGCGGCGAACACCGCCGTGACCAGCAGCAGCAGCAGGGTCGAGTAGCACAGCTGGGTGAAGGCCGAGCGCGCCACCATGTCGTGGATCGAGCGCAGACTGCCATAGGGCCGCAGAGAGACGACGCCACGGCTGAGGCCGACCCAGGTGCGGCTGCCGGCATCCTTGACCTTGCGTGCCAGGGTGCAGTCGTCGATCAGGGCGCCGCGCAGGCTGGCGAAGGCGCCGGCCTGATGCAGCGCCGCCGTATCCACCAGTACGCAGCCGCCGGCCGCCGCGGCAACGTAACGGAAACCGGAGTTGGACAGGGCGAAGGGATACAGCAGCTTGAAGTAGTAGACGAAGGCCGGCAGCAGCAGGCGGTCCCAGAAGCTGGTGCGGCGCAGGTCCGCCATCAGCGAGACGAAGTTGCGCCCCAGCGCCTGCTTGTGCGCCAGCAGCGCGGCGAGCAGGCCGGGCTTGAGCTCGATGTCGGCGTCGAGCAGCAGGGTCATCGGCGTCGCCACCTCGGCCTTGCCCTGCTCCAGCGCCCACAGCTTGCCGGCCCAGCCCGCGGGCAGCGGCTTGCCGGAGATGACGCGGACATTGGGGAATGAAGCGGCGATACGCGCGGTGTCGTCGGTGGACTGGTCGTCCACCACCACCACGCGCAGGCCCTGCCCCTGCGCCTGCAGGCCGGCCAGGGTGGTGCCGATCACCTCGGCCTCGTTGCGCGCCGGGATCAGCACGGTGATGCCGGACAGGTCCGCCGCGGGCGCGGCGGCGGCATCGGGCTCGATACGCTCGCGCGTGCTCCACGGACGCCAGGGGGCCAGCAGGTTGCCGATCCACATCACGGCGGCGGGAGCGGTGAGCCAGAGGGCGGCGTTCATGCGGGTGTCAAAGCTTGTTCGATTCCTTTCGCCTCTCCCAGGAATCCACCTGGATGAGAGTGCGCCTCTCGTCCCTGCCCCTCTCCGTCAGGGAGAGGGGCAGGGACGCGCAAGGCTGTGCTTCTTAGTTGCTCTTTTCGGTCGGCGTGCCGGCATTGGTCGGGCGGCGCTGGATGGCGCTGACCGGGATATGCACGGCGGTGGCGGCGGAACGGTCGCCGTACTTCACCGGCAGGTCCGGGGCGAACTCGCCGTCGGTGCGCGGGCCGAACAGGGACACGCGCAGGGCCTTGAGCGGATTGGCGAAGGTGTCGTTGACGGCGGTGCCTTCAAAGCCGCAGTGCGCCATGCAGTTGTCGCACTTGGGATTGACGCCGACGCCGTACTTGTCCCACTCGGTCGTCTCGATCAGCTCCTTGTAGGTCTTGGCGTAGCCCTCGTCCACCAGCAGGTAGCAGGGCTTCTGCCAGCCGAAGATGTTGTAAGTCGGGTTCGACCACGGCGTGCACTGGTAGCTCTGGTTGCCGGCGATGAAGTCCAGGAACATCGAGGACTGGTTGAACACCCACTTGCTCTTGCGTTCCTTGCCGAGCTTGAACACGTCGCGGAACAGCTGCTTGCTCTCGTTGCGGGCCAGGAACACGTCCTGGCGCGGCGCGTGCTGGTAGCTGTAGCCCGGGGAGACGGTGATGCCTTCGATGCCCAGGGTCATGGCGTAGTCGAAGAACTCGGCGATCTCCGCCGGCGGCTCCTTGTTGAACAGGGTACAATTGATGGTTACGCGGAAGCCGCGCGCGCGCGCCATCTTGATCGCGGCCACCGCCTTGTCGAACACACCGTCCATGCACACCGATTCGTCGTGGCGCTTCTCGAGGCCGTCGAGGTGGATCGACCAGGTGAAGTACGGCGAGGGCTGGTACTCGTCGATGTGCTTGGGCATCAGGATCGCGTTGGTGCACAGGTACACGAACTTCTTGCGCGCGATCAGGCCCTGCACGATCTGCGGCAGCTCCTTGTGGATCAGGGGCTCGCCGCCGGGGATCGACACCACCGGGGCGCCGCACTCGTCGACGGCGCGCAGCGCGTCCTCGACGCTCATGCGCTTCTGCAGGATTTCCTTGGGATGGTCGATCTTGCCGCAGCCGGCGCATTCCAGATTGCACTGGAACAGGGGCTCCAGCATCATCGCCAGGGGATAACGGGTCTGGCCGCTGAGCTTCTTGCCCAGAAGATACTTGGCGATCTTGACCTGCTGGATGAGGGGGATACCCATGGGTTCTCCAATTTCAGCACTGTCGGTTGGACAGCGCGGGGGATTTAAAGTCTCAAGTTACCAATTTTGTCACAATTCCGCTTCAAACAAGGCCTAGCCTTGCTTCAGCGGCACGAACACCTGCGGGTGGTCCCGGCGGATGCGGGCCCACTCGATCTTGAACCAGGGCGTGAACGCTTCCGGATCGGCCGCCATTTCGGCGTCCAGCGCATCCGGGGCGATCCAGCGCAGACCTGAAATCTCGTTCGGATTCACCTTCGGCTGGGCCTCGCTGCGCCCGGCGTAGACCGAGCACAGCTCGTGCTCGGCGCCTTCGGCGTCGAACTGGGCCTGGTACTGGAACTTGAACAGGAACTGCAGCGGGCTCCTCAGTCCCAGCTCCTCGTCCAGGCGCCGATGGATGGCGCTGTCGAGGGTCTCGCCGCGGCGCGGGTGCGAGCAGCAGGTATTGGACCAGAAGCCGGGCCACAGGCGCTTGCCCGGAGCGCGTTGCTGCAGCAGCAGCTCGCCCCTGGCGTTGAAGATGAACAGCGAGAAGGCGCGATGCAGGGTGCCGCGGCCGAGGTGGGCCGAGGCCTTGTCCATGTAGCCGATCTCGCGGTCGTGGTCGTCGACCAGCACCAGCGGCTCGTCGTCGAAGGAGACGATGCGGTCGGCGTCCTGCATCTCCACGTCCTCCAGCGCCATGTTCATGCTATCCAATGTTCACCTCCATGCCCTGGTAGCCGGCGTCGCGCATCGCGGCGATCACCTTCTCCGGGTTGTCCGGGCACAGCGCGATGATCGAGCCGCCGCCGCCACCGCCGGTGAGCTTGGCGCCGATGGCGCCGTTCTCGCGCGCGATCTGCACCAGCTCCTCCACTTCCCAGCTCGACACGCGTAGCGCGTTGAGCAGACCGTGGCAGATGTTCATGAGATCACCGAGGCGCTCGAGGTCGTTCTTCTGCACCGACTCCACGCCCTGCAGGGTCAGGCGGTCGATTTCCCTGAAGATGCGCTCGTACAGCTCGGGGTCGCGCTGCCAAGCGCTGCGCACGCCGCCGACGGTCTTGGCGGTGAGGCTCTCCTTGCCGCTGATGCCGATCACCATGGGAATCGGCTTGGGCACGTGCAGATCCTGCATCATCGGCGCCTCGCCTTCCTTCTGCGCACGCTTGTACAGGACGAACTTGCCGTAGGTGGCGACGGTATTGTCGATGCCGGACGGCGTGCCGTGGGCCACCTTCTCGCAGTTGAAGGCCAGTTCGTTGACCTGCGGGTCGGTCAGGCCCAGCCTGAAGTGCTGGTCCAGCGCGCGGATGATCGCCACCGCCATCGCCGCCGAGCCGCCCAGGCCCATGGCGCGCGGCACGTTGGGGAACACTTCGATGCGCACCGAGCGGTCGGTCAGGCCCAGGGTGTCGAAGATGATGCCGAGCGAGCGCTGGAACGAGTCGCGGTGCGCCGGGTCGCGGTGCAGGCGGTACTCCACGCCCCAGCGCGGGATCATCATGTCCACCCCGCCGCTCCTGGTCTCCTGCACCGCGGCGCGCACCGCCAGCGGCACCGGCGCGGCGATGGCGTGGCTGCCGTAGACCACGGCGTGCTCGCCAAGCAGGATGATCTTGCCGAAGCCGCGGCCGGCGTGATCCGGGATGGCCTCGGTGGCGGCGCCGCGCGCTTCCTTGCGCACCTGCACCACGATCTCCTGCGCCTTCCAGATCTTGATCTCGCCGCTCTCCACCAGGCGCTCGACCACGGTGTCGAAGATTTCCGCCGTGGCGCCGGCGGCAACCGCCACGCTGCGCGCGTGCAGGGTCATGTGACCCTGCTGGATGCCCTCGGTGACCAGGGCGCGCAGGGCCGAGAAGTTCTGCGCCAGGCCGACGGCCCCCATCACCTCGGCCAGTTCGCGCGCGGTCTTCACGCCGAGCAGACGCAGGTTGAGGGCCACGGTGGCGTTGGACTGCAGCGGGCCGCCGACGGTGCCGACCTTCATCGGGATATCCAGCTCGCCGACCAGTTCGCCGTTCGGCCCCTTGTACCAGCGGGTCAGCGAGGTGTAGCGGCCGCCGCGCGCGGCATAGGCGTGGGCCGCCGCCTCGATGGCGCGCCAGTCGTTGCCGGTGGCCAGGGCCACGGCGTCGACGCCGTTCATCACGCCCTTGTTGTGGGTGGCGGCGCGGTAGGGGTCGATGCTGGCGAACTCGTTGGCCAGCACGATGCCGTCGCGCACTTCCTCGCCGGTGTAGCCCTGGCGTCCGCCGAGCTTGTCGACCGGGATGACGCAGCGCGCGCGCACCATGGCGCGGTCGGTGAGGTTGGACAGGATCCGCAGGAAGACGCGGCCGCCGGTGATCGACTCCACCAGCGAGGCGACGCCCTCGCACATGGTATTGACCAGGTTGGCGCCCATGGCGTCGCGGGTGTCGACCAGCAGGTGCACCACCAGCATGTCGCCGCCTTCCGGACGCGCGTGCAGGTGCACTTCGAGGTCGTTGGCGCCGCCGCCGCGCGCCACCATCTGCGGGTGCAGGCTGTTGGCGAGGTTGAGTAGCTCGCCCTTGCGCTGCAGCAGCGCCGCCTTGGCCTTGGCCACGTG
>FTAG01000371.1_pt1 | contig 21199 bp, 15 predicted proteins | sample 1638911 | NCBI WGS metagenome assembly FTAG01 (sample SAMEA3914813, study PRJEB12502) | metagenome | biome: forest; material: soil | place: Canada | collected 2011-07-07 | depth 0.3 m
AATCTCGCTTGTGTACTCTGGATTCGCCACGGCATGGCCGATTGTTGCATCCACTGCAAATCGAATGGCGTCCCCGCCGGTGAGTTGGTATTCATCAAGCGCCTTGATAATCTCAACTAAATGGCGATGGACAGTGACTCGAACATTATCTTCAATATCGCTGTTTAGCACCTCGCCGGCCAAGCTCGATATTTCTTCACGCCACTCCGCCAATTCGGCACTGTCGGCTCCGCGTCCGACGCGATGCGCAAGCAGGTCTGCTGCAGAGCGAAGATGTAAAAATGAGTGATGGTCGAAATGTGAACTTAGGTCCCAACTGCCCTTCAAATTAAAAGTCGAAAAGAACGCCGTGGCTTGCGTCCTCCAATGATTCGTTGCTTGTTTGTGGCTTGGAAATTCGCGATCCATCAGCGAGGCGGCTTCTGTCGGTAAACTCATCGCCTTGCCCACACGAGAAACCAATAGCGCATCATTGGGCTCCTTCATTCCAAACACGGCCTGCCATGCTGCGCGTGCGGTCTCTCCGGGGGCGACGCGCCGTCCGGCCTCTAAGATGTTGAGTAGTCTTTCTGCTGGATTATCTCTTTCCATCGCCTCCCCCAATTGCCGCTCGATTGAGCTTGCAGCGCCTATTGTGGCGGAAACCGGACAGCGATACGGCGAAGTGTTGCAAAGTGATCCATATGAGGGCTATATCGGGGACAGACCACGATTTTTCGCCGGATGAAGTTAAACCGGCGACTCAACTGAAGTCCGTCGAACGCGAAACGGCTCTCCAAACCTTGATCTCGCCGCTCAGCGCCGCCAGCCGCTCCTCCACCAGCTTCAACGCATCATTGCCGAGCAGCAGATGCACCGGCGGGTTATCCGAATCCACGATCTTCAGCAGCACCTGCGCCGCCTTGGCCGGGTCGCCGGCCTGGTGGCCGCTGTATTCCTGGCGGCGCTGGCGGATCGGCTCGAACACCGCGTCATAGTCCGCGATGGAGCGCCCGGAGCGGACCATCGAACGGCCGGCCCAGTCGGTGCGGAACGAGCCGGGCGCGATGGCGGTGACCTTGATGCCCAGGCCCTCGACCTCCTTGGCCAGGGCTTCGGAGATACCCTCCAGCGCGAACTTGCTGCCGCTGTAGTAGGCGATGCCGGGCATGCTCATGTAGCCGGCCATCGAGGTGATGTTGATGATGTGGCCGCGGCGCCGCTGGCGCATCGCCGGCAGCACCGCCTTGATCATCGCCACCGCGCCGAAGACGTTGACCTCGAACTGGTGGACCAGGTCGGCAAGCGGCGATTCCTCCAGCGTACCTTCATGGCCATAGCCGGCGTTGTTGACCAGCACCTCGATCGGCCCAATGTCCTGCTCGACCTTGCGGATCACCGGCGCGATGGCGTTGTAGCGGGTGACGTCGATGATCACGGCCCGGGCGCGGGACTTGTGCATCGCTTCGAAGGCGATGCGATCGTCCTCGCGCCGCACCGTCCCAACCACGGTATGCCCGGCTTCCACCGCGGCTTCGGCGAAGGCGCGGCCAAAGCCGGCGCTGGCGCCGGTGATCAGGAAAATCTTGTTCGCGTTGTTCATGAAAAAGTACCTCGTGTGGTATCCCACGACAACCGTCTTGCTGGACTGGCTTGTACGCCTCTCTGCGGGAGAGGCCGCCGCGAAGCGGCGGGTGAGGGGCTCGCCTTCACCAGGCTGCGCATCTCGCGGATAGTGCGCCCCTCACCCCTGCCCCTCTCCCAGAGGGAGAGGGATATGCATCTTCATTTCGGAGACACCGTACTAGCCGGCTCCGTCCTTGCGGATGGCGGTGGTGGTGCGTCCGCCGAAGCCCCAGTTATCGGTATCGACTTCCTCGATGGCGATGTGGGTCCACTCGGGCGGCTTGTGCAGTACGCGCTCCAGGGTTTCGGTCACTTCCTTGATGACCTGGGCTTTCTGCTCGGCGGTGGTGCCTTCACGGGTGATGCGGATGCTGACGAAGGGCATGACATGTCTCCGGTAAATGAATGGTGGTTCGGCATCCCCGCCGCGGCCGGAGAAATGCCCCGGCCGCGGCGGGCGCTCCTTACTTGCCGGCGCTGAAGCCGCCGTCGACCGGCATCACGGTGCCGGTGACATAGCCGGACTTGGCCAGGTACAGCACGGCATCGGTGACTTCGCCGATGGTGGCGATGCGGCCCAGCGGGTGCAGCTGCCCCAGCGCGGCGTGGGACTCGGGCGCGTGCATCGGGGTGGCGACGACGCCGGGGGCGACGGCGTTGACGGTCACGCCGTACGGCGCCAGCTCCAGCGCCAGGGCGCGGGTGGCCTGGTTGATGCCGCCCTTGATGGCGATCGCCAGCAGGGCCGGGACATTGCTGTGGGGCTGGATCGCCAGCGAGGCGGTGATGTTGATGATCTTGCCCTGCTTGCGCTGGCTCATGTGCTTCGCCGCCTGCTGCGAGGGATACAGCACCCCTTTCAGGTTGGTGGAGATCTGCTCTTCCACCTCGGCCGGCGTGAAATCGGTGAACGGCTTGGCGGTGAAGATGCCGGCGTTGTTGACCAGCACGTCGACCTTGCCGTACTTGGCGATGGCCTGCTCGAACACCCTGGCGGCCGACTCGGGCTTGCCGGTGTCGCCGGCCACGCCGAGGAAGCGCTCGCCGGCATTCAACTGCGCGGCGGCGGCCTGCAGGCGCTCGCTCGAGCGGCCGGTGCCGACGACGTTGTAGCCCTCCTTCAGGAAGGCCTCGGCCAGGCCCAGGCCGATGCCGCTGCTGGCGCCGGTGATGACGACGGTTTTGTCTGACTTGCTCATGATTGCACCTCGTGTCTGTTGGTTGATCCGGTTTCCGGGGCTGGGCGGTGAAGCTCGCCGCCGGTTCGGGAGCAACTCTATTGCTGCGCCGGGACGCAATAAACGGGGTTTGCTACACTTGTCTTGATACATGGTGTAATCAATCATGAAGCGGCACTTCGACGACATCCTGCTCGGCAGCATCGAACTGTTCTGCCTCGCCGCGGAGGCCGGCAGCTTCACCGCCGCCGCGCACACTGCCGGCGTCACGCCCGCCGCGGTGAGCCGCTCGGTATCGCGGCTGGAGAAGCGCCTGGGCGTGCGCCTGTTCGTGCGCTCCACCCGCAGCATCCGCCTCACCGAGGGCGGCAAGAGCTACTTCGAGCAGAGCCGCCTGGCGCTGAACCAGCTGGTCGAGGCCGAGCGCAAGCTCAGCGGCGAGCAGGTGCAGCCGGCCGGCACCCTGCGCATCAGCACGCCGACCACCTACGGCCACCACCGCCTGCTGCCGCTGCTGCCCTTGTTCCGCGCGAAGTACCCGCTGATCAAGCTGGAAGTGCACATCAGCAACCGCAACATCGCCTTCCACGACGAGGACTACGACCTCGCCATCCGCGTCCGCGCCCAGCCGGACTCGACCATGATCGCGCGCCTGCTCGAGGACGCCGCGCTGGTGGTGATCGCCAGCCCCGCCTACCTCAAGCGCGCCGGCATCCCGCGCAAGCTGACCGACCTGGAGCAGCACGAGTGCATCCAGTTCGACCTGCCCAGCAGCGGCCGGCAGATCTCCTGGCTGTTCAAGGAAGACGGCCACGAGAAGGAGATCTTCTCGGTCGGCAACTACTCCTGCTCCGAGGACGTGCTCGGCGGCGTGACCCTGGCCAAGGCCGGCGCCGGCCTGTTCCAGACGTACAGGTTCATCGTCGAGAAGGAGCTGGCCGACGGCAGCCTGGTGGAAGTGCTGCAGCCGTACGCGGGCCGCTCACGTCCCTACAGCCTGCTGTATCCGCACGGCCGGCTGCTGCCCTCGCGCGTGCGGGCCTTCATCGACTTCATCATGGAGCAGACCGAACGCCTAAAGGCTGAGGCCGCGCCCAGGCGGCCCGCCAGGGCGAAGCGCGCCAGGTAGATTTTCTGCAGCAGCGGTCGCCGCCGCGTCCATCCTGGTGCCGGCAAGGCGATTCGTTCTGCCGCGCAACCAATGAAGTGGGCGGCGCCCCGTGATGCTCAGTTCGCGAAACGGCGCCGCTCGATACCGAATTCTCCCGCCGCCAGCAACTCACCGCGCCACTCGATGACGCCGGCCAGGGTGCCGCCTCCGGGCTCGCCGGGGATCCGCAGGAAGCGTTTGAAGTCGAGGCCGCCGTCCGGGCGGACGAATACAGTCAAGCCGTCCGCGCCGACCAAGGCCGCCCCACCCTGCTGCAGCAGCGCGCCGCCGAAGATCGACTGCGTCGTTCCAAGGTCGAGCTTGCGCCAGGGGCCGGCGTGGACGTCGTCGGCCAGGTAGACATTGCCGCGCAGGCCGAACAGCAGGGCGCCCTTCGCGCCCCAGGGCAGGGCGCCGAACCAGGAGCCCTCGTAGGGTGACTTGAGCCTTTCCCAGGCGGCTCCGTCCGCCGAGACGCCCAGCAGGCCGCTCTCTCCGGCCAGGAACAGCTCGCCGTCGTTGAGCTTGAGGATGGCGTTGAGATGCAGGCCGTCGGCGCGGATGGCGGGCGCATCCAACTCGCTCCAGGAGGCACCGCCGTCCTTCGTCGCCAGGAAGGAACCGAAGGAGCCGACGGCGTAGCCGCAGCTGCTGTCGACGAAGAGCACATCCATCAGCGGCTTCTGCGCCTCGGCGTCGAAGTGCTGCAGCTTCCAGCTGCGGCCGCCGTCGTCGGTATGAAGAATGGCCGAGTCATGTCCCACCGCCCAGCCGTGATCCGGATCGGGAAAGCTGAGGCTGGTCAGCAGAGAACGCACCGGTGCATCCACCTGGGCCCACTGCGCACCATCGTTGGAAGCGACGATGTCGCCATGCTCTCCCACCGCGATCAGGTGCTTGCCGCTGTTGACGATACGCAGCAGCAGGCCATGCGCCGCCAGCGGCGCCTGCTCGGCGGGCTCGGGCTGCACCGCCGCGGCTTTCGCCGCCAGGGCCGCATCCTGCTGTTGCGCGGAGGCAGTGAGGGCGAGCGCCAGCGCGGCAATGAATGCAAACGAGGCGGCGGCCGGAACGCGGCGCTTGGAACGGGCCTGTCTCATGACACCGCCTCCTCTGGCTGCGCTGCGGTTCCGGGCTGCGGCCGCTTCATCAGGAACGCGGCGAAAGCCGGCAGCAGGATCACCGCGGCGCCGGCATTGGCCAGGAACATGATGGTCAGCAGGATGCCCATGTTGACCTGGAACTGGAGCCGCGACAGCAGCCAGGTGCAGACGCTCGCCGCGAGCGCCGCGGCGGTGACGATGACGGCCTTGCCGGTCTGGTTGAGGGTCTCGATATAGGCCTCGCGCAGCGCCATGCCGCGGGCCTGCACGCATTCCTCCAGCACGCTGTAGATGTAGATGCCGTAGTCGACGCCGATGCCGGCGGCGAACGCCGCCACCGGCAGGGTCGAGACGGTGACGCCGATGTCGAGGAACACCATCACCGCATAGGTGAAGATCGAGACCAGGGCCAGCGGCACCAGGATGCAGATCACCGCGCTGAGGCTGCGGAACGACAGCCAGACGCAGACCGCGATGCAGGCATACAGCCACAGCAGCACCTTGTGGTCCGATTCCTTGACCGTGTCGTTGCTCGCCGCCATCACGCCGACGTTGCCGGAGGCGAGCTGAAACCTGACCGGCGCATCGGGCTTCTGCCCGGCGCTGAACTGGTTCGCCGCGGCGACGATGCGGTCGATGGTCTCGGCCTTGTGATCCTTGGTGAAGACCAGCACCGGCATGGCGCTGCAATCCTTGTTGAGCAGGCCGGTGGAAGTCGGCACCTGCTGGCCCGCCAGCACCAGGCCGTCGCTCGACCGGGGCAGGTTGAAGAACTTGGGGTTGCCTTCGCTGAACGCCTGGAACACGATCTTTTCGACCTGCGGCATCGACAGGGTCGATTGCACGCCCTCCGTGTTCTGCATGCGCCAGGCGAAGCGGTCGATTTCCGCCATGCTGGGATAGTCGATGCAGCCGTTTTCCTTGTCTTCCGCAATGACCTTGAAAATGTCCACGCCGAGGGCGTAGTTCTTGACGATGGTCTGGGAATCCTGGTTGTAGCGCGAGCTGGGCCGCAGTTCCGGCACGCCAGGATGCAGCTCGCCGTATTTGAGATCGCGGGCGATGTACTCTGCCGCGCCCCAGCTCAGCGCAGCCAGGGCCAGCACCGCCACCGCCCAGCGCCGCTCGGTGATGGCGGCGATGAGCTTCCACAGGCGCAGCAGCACCGCATCGCGCTTGAGCTGGCGCTCACGGAATTTCGCCGGGTTGCCGAGCTTGACGAAGGACAGCAGGCAGGGCAGCAGGATCTTCTTGCACACGATCACCGCCACCAGACCGAACATGGCGTTGATCGCCATCTCGCGGATGATGCCGACCGGGATCAGCAGGATGGTGCCGAAGCCGATCACATTGGTGAGCAAGGCCGTGATGCCCGGAATGACCAGGCGCGAATAGGTGTTGCGCGAGGCGTCGAAGCTGTTGGAGCCGCGCGTGGAGATTTCCAGCAGCCAGAAGCTGGTGATCTGGATGCCGTGCGAGACGCTGATCGCCAGCACCAGGAACGGCACCAGGATGGCGAAGGGGTCGAGGCCGTAGCCGGCCAGGTGCAGGATGCCCAGCTCCCACACCACCGCCAGCACGCCGCAGCTCAGCGGCATCAGGGCGATGAACGGCGAGCTGGTGTACCACCACAGGATCAGCCATACCAGGAACAGGGTCAGGGCGAAGAAGCTGACCACCTCCAGGGTGGCGTCGGCAATGTCGCCGACCGCCTTACAGAAGCCGACGATCTGGATGTCGACATCGGGGTTGAAGTCGGGGTTGGCGGCTTCCTTCAGCTCCAGCTCGCCGGTCTTGAAACTGTAGTGCTCGCCACCGACCAGCACCGGTATGGTCCTGAAGCCGTAGAAGAGACCATGGGGGTTGATGTATTCCTGCTTGACCACCGTTCCGGCCTTGAGCGGGGGATGATCGTCCTTGAGCTGGTACTCATACATCTTCGGGCTGATGAATTGCTGGCGCACCTGCTCGATCAGGTGCGCGGTGGTGAAGTAGTCCAGCTTCTCGTCGGTGACCGGATCGCGCTCCAGCAGCTCGCTGAACACCATCGCCCCGGTCTGGTCGTTGCTGACGTAGCGCCCGACGAACTTGGCCTTGAACACATGGGAGCGGACCTGCTCCATCATCTCCGGCGTGGGCGAGAAGTTCGAGGGAATGATGTTGCCGCCGCGGAAGCCGTCCTCCACCACCTCGACGTAGCGCGTATCCGGCGTGAACAGCGAGCTGACGTGGGCGCGGTCGATGCCGGGAATGAAAAACACCGCCGAGGTCAGATTCTTGTAGGTGTTCATGAACGCGGGCTGGTAGATGTCGCCATGCCCCTTGTTCAGGGTCAGCGAGAACAGCACCGTGTTGGCGCCGCCGAAATCCTCGCGGTACTTCCTGAAGATCTGGATATAGGGATGGCCCAGCGGCAGCTGCTTCTCGAAGCCGGCATCCAGCTTGAGCTGGCTGGCCTCGTAGCCCATGAACAGGGTCATGGCGCCGATCACCGCCAGGGTCAGTTTGCGGTTGCCGAAGACGATCGGCAGAGTCAGCTTGAGGAACAGTCTGGCAAACGGCCCCTTCGTTTCACCGTGCATCGCTCGACTCCATTGATCTTTCTTGTAGTCCGCCGTGGCAAGAATGCTGGCCCGCGGCGCCGGGGATGCCGCCCCAGTGTAGTCGCTGCGCTATCCAGCCGCTATTGGGTGCTGCGTTGCCGCAGCCCCTCTTCAAATCAGAATTGGAACTTCAGGGAGGCCTGGGCGAAGTCGCGATCGGACAGGGTGTTGAAGACGCCGCCGCCCCAATACCAGGTGTAGCCGAGGCTCATCGAGATGTCCTGGTGATAGCGGAACTCGAACAGGGAATTGAACTGCTTGCGTCCGGCCACGAAATTGCCGGCCGGCCCCGGCGAGGTGCCCTGCACGTCGTGGGAAAACACCAGCAACGGCTTGAGCGTGATCCCCGGCAGGATCTGCTCGTAGTCGAGCAAGGCGATGATGCGGTAGCCCCAGGACAGCTTGTCCGGGTAGCCGGTATGGTCCTGCTGGTGCGGATTGAAGCGCAGACCGTCCGGCCCATAGGAGCAATCCGGGATATTGGAACAGCCCATGCGCGAGCCGTCGGCTCCCGAGCCGTCGGCGCCGGCGGTCGGACCATAGTTGGTCCCCGGCCCCTGGAACACCAGTTGGTCGTAGCCGGGCATGAACGGCACGTAGTCCGCGCCCACTTCGTAGAGCAGGATGATCTGGTCGGCGAGGATGGGATTGTCGGTGCTGCCGTAGACCCGGGTGGCGCCGAGATTGAACTCCAGGTCCTGCATGCGCTGGTAGCCGCGGATGTAGCAGGGGCTGTTCTTGTCGTAGGGGTAGTAGGGATGCTGGAAGGTATTGAAGCCGTACTTCGCTTCGTCGGCGCTGCCCGGTTTCGGGTAGCACGGCGAGTTTTCGCCGACCACCCCGCCGCGATACGGAATGACGAAGTTCGGGAACGCGCGCTGCGAAGGCGGGGCATGGCCGATGACCAGGTCATAGGTATCCGTCGTATAGACCTGGCCGGCCTTGTTCACCGCATCGCTGCTGCCATACGTCGTGAACCCGCCATCAGCCGCGTTGCCGATGCCGGTAAAGGTCGGGAGAGAAGTGCCCTGGCACTGCACGCCATGCAGGTCGCAGGCCACGCCCTGCGATCCCAGCGCGGCGAAGGCCAGATCGTGCGCGTCGATCTGCAGCGGCTTGTTCGGACGGTAGGCCACCTCCCCTTGCAGCGAATAGCTGCCCACGGTGGTATTGAAGCTGGCGCCGATGAGGTGGATGTCCTCCGGGTACTCCAGCAGGAAGCGGGTGGTTTCCAGCTGCAGCGCATTGGTCGTCGCCTTGGTCGGATCGCCGATGGCCAGCAGCGGCATGTTGGGGCAATCCAGGAGCGTCGAGGGAATGTCGGTGGCGTCGTTGTGCAGGGCGTTGCCCTCGCGCCTCAGGCAGCTCGGATAGGCGGAGAAGAAGCTCGCGTACGGCAGGCGCGAGTGATAGTTCTCGTAGTAGAGCGAGAAATCGGTACCGCCGTTGAGCTCGTCGGCGTAGTAGTCGAGCTTGATGCCGTACTGGCCGGAAGTGCGCGGCTCCCAGTCCGGCAGGCGGAACACCGTGGCGCAGGTCGAAGTCAGCAGCGAAAGCGGATTGTCGATCAGCTTGCCGACGCAGGACGGGTCCTCCGCCCCGCCGCCGAAGGTGGCGCTGAGGTTGTTGACGGCGTTCTTGGTACCGATGTCGGTGTCCGAAAAATAGGTGCCGGGCGTCGGCGCCTCGTCCGGCTGCCATTCCAGCTGGTAGAAGCCCTCGACGGTGAAGTTCGGGAAGGGGCTCAGCCCCAGGTCGATCATGTTGACCGGCGTGAATACCTCCTCCACCTGCGAGCCGATGCGGTAGAAGTTGTTGGCGTTGACCGGGTTGGCGGAGTTGATGCTGTTGATCTGCAAGGTGGTGCTCTCACCCCAGTTCACCAGCTGGCGGCCGATCTTGAAGGTGAGGTCGTGGTCTTCCCACAGGTGCAGCTTGCCGAAGAAATAGGTGTCGAGATATTGCAGGTTGGTGCCGGCCTCCGCCAGGACTTCGCCGTCGCTGCGCTTGTTGCGCACCACGCCGCCCGGGCCGTAGTAGCGGCCGACCAGGGCCGAGGCATTGATCTGCGATACCGGCACGCCCAGGCCCGACAGATCGCCGAGCACGGTGCTGAGCGCCGGCACCGGGAAGTTGCTACCGAGGCGGCCGACCTGGCCGACATTCTGCGGTGTGATGCGGTTGGGGTGGTTCTCGGTGAAGTCGTTGTTGCGTAGATCGTAGAAATAAAGGACGCGGGCAAAGATGCCAAAGTCGCCGTAAGTGAGGGTGAGATCCGGCGTGACTTTCAAAGGCGCCTGGAAGATGTCGCCCTTGTGCGCGTAATTGAGCTCGCCATCGTCGATGTTGCCGCTCGCCGCGCCGGGCGCCGCAACCAGGTGCTGGGCGGGATAGATCTGCGTCCGGAACAGGCCCTGGCAGGACTGGTACGGCGGCGCGCAGACATTGGGATTGAGGTTGGACTTGCCGATCAGGCTGGCGCTGGGGCTCTGCATGCGGATGCCGACGCCGGCGGTAAAGGTGGTATTGAGCACCCCCTTGACCTGGTCCTTGGCGAATGGCGGCTGGAAGCTGAAATCGATCGCCAGTGCTGGCGCGCCGGTCAGCAGCAGGGTTGCCGCCAATGCCAGCTGCCGCAAGCTGCCCGCCCGCTTCAGCTGTGTCTGTTCCCGCATGGCTTTCACCCCCACCTGGTTGGTTGAATTGCCGGCTGCGTCCATTGCGCATCGGCTTTTTGCGAAACCTGCTTCGACTTTTCTCACCGCAAGCTTATCGGCCGACGGCGCGGCCTTGAACGTGCTTTGCGGACCTGGATTTGGGATTTCCGGCGGCACTGGCCGGATAGCGGTATTCGATCCGATGTTTCACGGCGCTACTCCAGGATCACTTTCTGTCCGGCGGCGAGCCAGCGCTCGGCCAGCGGAAGATAACGTTCCTCGATGACGCTGCGCTTGATCTTCATGGTCGGCGTGAGAAAGCCGTTTTCCATGGTCCAGGGCTCCTTCACCACCACCAGGTAGTCCATGCGCTCGTGATCCTCCAGGGCGCCGTTGACCTGCTGCAGCAGTGCCGCAAAATCGGCTTGCAGCGTAGAGCGGCCGGGACCGCTGTCGAACTCCTTGCGGGCGTCCGGCGACAGCAGCAGCAGGGCGAACGGCTGCGGCTGACCCGGTCCGGTGACGCACACCGACTCCAGCTTGGGATGGTTGCCGAGCTGCTGCTCGATCGGCACCGGCGCGACGTACTTGCCCTTGCTGGTCTTGAACAGTTCCTTGACGCGGCCGGTGATGCGCAGCCGCTGCTGGCTGTCGATCTCGCCGCGGTCGCCGGTTCTGAAGTAGCCGTCCGGCGTCAGATCCTCGGCGGTCTTGTCCGGCATCTTGTAGTAGCCCAGCATCTGGCCCGGACTTTTCACCAGCAGTTCGCCGTTATCGTCGATGCGGCAGCTCACGCCGGGCGCAGGGCTGCCGACGTAGCCGATGCGGACTTCGCCGAGGCGACTGGCATGGGACACGCCGAAGTTTTCGGACATGCCGTAGCAGTCCAGCAGCTCCAGGCCGAGCTTGCGATACCAGGCGATGATGTCGGAAGGCAGGGGCGCCGAGCCGGTGATCGCCGCCCGCACATGGTTCAGGCCCAACTCGATCAGCAGCCGCTTCTTGATCAGGCGCGAAACCACTGGCAGTGCAAACAGCACGCCTTGCAGGGATGGCGACAGCTTCTGGTTGATCGCCTGGTGGAACTTGGTCCACAGTCGCGGCACCGAGAGAAACACCGTGGGCCGCGCCCGCTTCAGGTCCTGCTGGAAGGTATCGAGGCCGCCGGAGAAGTACACGCGGAAGCCGAAGTAGAGCGAAGTGGATTCCACTGCGGCCCGCTCGGCGACATGGGCCAGCGGCAGATAGGACAGCATGCGGTCCTCGCCGCTCATGGCGTACATCTGGCTCAGCGCCATGCCGACCGCCATCATGCTGCCGAAGCTGTGCATCACGCCCTTGGGCTGGCCGGTGCTGCCGGAGGTGTAGACGATGGTGGCCAGTTCTTCTGCCTGCGGCTCGTGCAGCTTGCGCAGCGGCAGGTGTTTCGCAATCAGGTCGGTCCACTGCGGCACGTCCGCTCGCGGCGACATGGGCAAGCCGATCAGCGGCAGCTCCGGCGGAAGGCCGTGCCGCATCTCGTTCCAGCCGTCGGTCTTGCCGTCGAGCTTTCCCAGGAACAGCAAGCGCGCCTCGCTGTGGGCAAGCACGTATTTCGCCGTGGCCGCATTGAGCGTCGGATACAGCGGCACGGTGACGTGGCCGGCCATCCAGATGGCGAGATCGGCCATGATCCAGTGCGCGCTGTTCTTGCCCAGCAGGGCGATGCTGCTGTGCGGCGGCAGTTCCAGCGACTTCAGGTGCGCCGCCATGCGCCGCGCCTGGTCGCCGACTTCCGCCCAGGTGAAATCCAGCACGCGCCCGTCGGGATGGGGCTGGGTCAGGTAAATCCGCTGCGGCGTGTTCCCTTCCCATTGCTGAAAGCACGCCAGCAAGTTCTGCCTGCCACGATCCACAATCACGAAGATTCTCCCGGGCCGCGCTGCGGCATCTCGCCGAAGGGCGGTTGCCGTGGGAGTACCTTAGGAAAGCCCGGGAAGCGGCAGAACAGTACCTCCGGACCCCAATTTGCTATATTCGGACATGAAGGGTGGGACAACAAAACCATAGACCAGGTGCAGCATGGACTGGCAGTTTCCGAGGAGCAGTTACAGCGTCGGCCTGATGTGCTCGGCGGCGGCGGAGCATGGCCTGTCCGAGAAGCAATGCCTGGCGGGCAGCGGCATCACCACCGAGGCCTTGCACGACCCGGCGGCAGAAATCTATCCCGAGCAGGAACTGGCGGTCATTGGCAACATCGTGCGCAATCTCGACCACGTGCCGGGGATCGGCCTGGAGATCGGTTCGCGCATTCACATGTCGGTCTACGGCATCCTGGCGTTCGCGCTATCCAGCTGCGCGACCATACGGGAACTGGTGCAGCTCGGGGTCCGCTACAGCCGCCTCGCATTCTCCCTGACCGACAAGCGCTTCGAGGAATATGGCGACGAGTTCCGCATCCATTTCGACGACCAGCATATCCCGGTTGCCTTGCGCCGCTTCGTGCTCGAACGCGATCTTGCCGGATTGTTCAACGTACAACTCGAATTGTTCTCGAAGCCCCTGCCCTTTCGGAGATTGCAGTTCAAGCTGGAACGTCCCGGATACGCGGATCGTTTCGAAAAGAGCCTGGGCGTCCGGCCGGAATTCGGGGCGGAACAGACCATCCTGATCGCCGACGGCTCCACGCTCGACCTGCCACTTCCGCAGGCAAACCGCCACGCCCTGCGCTACTGGGAGACGCAGTTGCAGGAGTTGCTGGCAAAGAAAGCGGCACGCGCGGGCATCGCCGGCAAGGTGCGCACCATACTGTTGCGCAGCCCCGGAGATGCACCGGACATGGAGAAGATTGCCGCCGAACTCTGCACCACCTCGCGCCACCTGCGGCGCCTGCTCACCGCCGAAGGCACCTCGTTCCGCGCCCTGGTCGACGAAGTGCGCGAGACCATGGCGGAGGAGCTGCTGTCCTCGGCGCGCCTGACGGTCGAGCAGGTCGCCGACCGCCTCGGCTACAACGAGGTGTCCAGCTTCACCAATGCGTTCAAGCGCTGGAAAGGCATGCCGCCGCGCGACTGGCGCAATGCCAACCAGCGCAGTGTCCCGGGACAGATCTACGCGCCGGTGGCCTGAACCCGGCGCGGCGCCGCTTCAGGATTTTCCGGTTTTGCGGCGCGGCTTGGCCGGCGTTCCCGCCTGCGAGCGTTCAGCCAGCCAGTCCGCCGCCGGCGCCCATACTTCGGTGCGCGCCTTGCTGCCCAGGATCACACCCATGTGGCCGCCGGCGGCGATGGTGAAACGCTTGTCGGTTGAGGCGACCAGATCCACGCTGCTCCTGGCGATGGGCGGCGGCACCAGCACGTCGTTTTCGCCGGCGATCACCAACAGCGCGGCGTGGATGCGATCGAAACGCGAGACGCGCTCGCCGAGTTCGATCTCGCCCCTGGACAGGCTGTTGTCCACTCCGACCTTGACCAGCATGTCCTGCAGCACCCCGGCCGGGTACATCAGCATGTTGTTGAGGTAGTTCGAGGTGGTGGTGTGCGAGGTGACGAACTCGCGGTCCCACAGGCGGGTCAGCAGGTCCCAGTAGGTGGTGACGCTGCCGACCGGATCGGTCAGCTTGAACGCCAGCGTGGTGAACCAGGCCGGCATCTGCATCGTGGCGGGATCGAGCGCATGCAGGCGGAACTCGGTGTACTTGCGCAGCAGCTGCGCTGGCGCGTTGATCGCCGCGGCCAGCCCGGCGACGATGCCACCGCCGCGCATGTCGATGGGGCTGGCGATGGTGACGAGGTTGACGATGCGCGGATCCTCCTCGAGGCCGGCGTGGAGCAGGCATAACAGCCCACCCATGCACCAGCCCATCAGCGATAGCGGCTCGGTGCCAGCATGCTTGCGGATGCGGGCCAGGGCCAGGGACATCATGTCGTCGGCGTAGTCCTTCATGCCGAGCTGGGCATGCCGCTTCTCCGGCTTGCCCCAGTCGATCAGGTAGGTGCGGAAGCCGCGCGCCGCCATGTAGCGCGCCAGGCTGCGCTCGGGCATCAGGTCGAAGGTGTTGGCGGTGACGCCCAGCGGCGGCACCAGCACCAGGGGCACCGGATGCTGATTGCGCTCCACCGCCATGCGGCTGCCGTCGGCCAGCTCGATCTCGTCCTCCTCCGGCAGGCCGTAGTAGCGCACCGACATCGGGTCGCCGTCGTAGACCAGCTCGAACCAGGTCTTGCCGGACTTGACCAGCTGCTCGGAGCGGAACAGCCAGTCGAAACCGTTGGTGACGGCGCCGGCCAGGCGCTGGTTCAGCGCCAGCCCCTGCATGCGTGCCTGCCGGATCAGCTCACTCATGGGCGGCTCCCGCAGCCAGGACTTCTTCGAGGTCGCTCAAGGCCTGCTCCATGTACACCGCCATGCGCTGCACATGCGGCAGCGCTTCGCGCGCGCCGGCCAGGCCGAAGTTGACGGTGCCGGCGTAGCGGTAGCAGGCGATGCTCAGCGCCCCGCCCTGCATCAGCGGGAACATCGGGTAGATCGCCTCCAGCCGCGCGCCGTCCAGGTACAACGGCCGCAGCGGCCCGGCCAGGTCGGTAATCACCAGGTTGAACATGCGCGGCACCAGGGCATGGATGCGGCTGAGGCGGCCAAGCAGCAGCGGCGCCGAGATGGTCAGTGCGTAGGCCGGTAGCAGCGACTCCGGCAACTCGTCCAGGTGCGCGCGCGCCGCCTGCACCGAGCGCTGGATCGATGCCAGGCGCAGCAGCGGATCGGCCAGGTGGGTGCCGAGGCTGTACAGGGTGATGGAGCCGTAGACGTTGTCGCCTTCGGCGCCCTCGCCGTCGGCGTGCAGCCCCGGCATCGCCGCCAGCAGGGAGCGGTCCGGCAGGGCGTTGTACTCCTTGAAGAAGCGCCGCAGCACGCTGCCGCAAAGGTACAGCACGATCTCCTCCAGCGTCGCATCCGCTGCGGCCGCCACCTGCTCCAGCCGCTTCGACTCGAACTGCTGTGTCGCGAAGCGCCGTTGCGCACCGATGCGCACATTGAGTGCCGAGCGCGGCGCGGTGTACGGCGCCGGCAGATCGCCGCCGGGCTTGCGGGCGGCATGCAGCAGGCGCCCCAGGGCCTGGGTCATGGCACGCTGCGAGCCGGCGGACCCACGGCTGAACAGGCCGCGCAGCGAGGCTCCGAGCGGCTCGCCGGCTAACGCACGCCGGGGCTCGCCCGAAGCCAGCGCCCACAGCGGCGGCAGGCCGCGTTGCCTGGCGTCCTGTGCCAGGGCCTCGCACAGCCGCAACTGCACGCTGGCCGCATCCATCAGCGCATGGTGCACCTTGAAATACAGGGCGAAGCGTCCGCCGTGCAGACCTTCGATCAGGTGGAATTCCCAGGGCGGGCGGCTCAGGTCCAGGGCATGGCTGTGCATGCGCGACACCAGCCTGCCGAGCTCGCGCTCGCCGCCCGGCGCCGGCAGCGCCGCGCGGCGCAAGTGATAGTCCAGGTCGAACGCTGCATCCGGCTCCCAGCTTGGCCGTATCCCGCGTACCAGCTTGAGGTTCCACGGCTCCACCGCCCCGGTGGCGGTGCGCAGATGCGCGGCGAGCTGCTCGACGTAGTCCGCCCCGGCCTTGGGCGGGGCGCTGAAAATCAGCAGGCTGCCGACGTGCATCGGCGTGTCCGCCGAATCCAGCAGCAACCAGCTCCAGTCCAATGCGCTGAGCCTGGAGCTCATGGCCTTGCCTCATCAGCCGCAATCAGGGGAACGTGCCTGTTCATGATCTACGCTCCGGATGCCCCAAAGCCCGGCGGCGAAGAGCCGGTGCGGCGAAAGTAGTACTTCCCCTGGGCCTTGGCAACCACCACGTCCCCGGCGTCAAGCAGCTCGATGTCCAGAACGAACTCGATCTTGCCGCGCGCATCCATTTGCGCCTTGAGCTGAGCCGCCTGCGCCTGGTCAAGGCTGGCCCTGGCGCGAACATCCGTCATCGCCGGCTTGAGAAAGCTGATGCTGACCTCGCGAACGGCTCCCCAGCATTCGCCCAGTTCCGCTTTGTGCGCGAAGTAGGCGACTCCGCCAAGCACCTCCGCAACAGCCCATAGCACCGCCGCATGCATGCCGCCGAAGTGATTGCGGTTCTGCGCCGCGAGAGGAACGGAGCACTGCATGTCAGGGCCGCAGTTGTCGACGCTCAGGCCGATGTAGGCATATAGAGGCAGGACTTGCCGCAGGTAGTCCTGAAATTCTTGTTCAATCGAGGGCGCGTCCTTTTTCATGCGGGCAGCTCCAAGACTCAGGCATCCGCTGCATCGTCGAGTATCATCGCGGCACCCTTCTCGCCGATCATGGTCGCGGGCGCGTTGGTATTGCCGCCGACGACCGTGGGCATGATGGCGCAATCCACCACGCGCAGGCCGGCGATGCCGCGCACCCGCAGGCGCGCATCCACCACCGCCATGTCGTCCACGCCCATCTTGCAGGTGCCGACGGGGTGGTAGGCGGTCTCGGCGGTGCGGCGCACCCAGGCGGCGAGATCGGGATCAGACTGGACTGCCGGGCCCGGCGCCAGCTCTTCGCGGTTGTAGGCGGCCAGTGCCGGCTGGGCGGCGATGCTGCGCGCCAGCTTCACGCCGCGCACCAGGCGATCGACATCGCGTTGATGCGCCGCATAGTTGGGATCGATCAGGGGTGGTGCGAAGGGATCGGCGCTGCGCAGGCCAACCGTGCCGCGCGACAGCGGCCGGTTGTCGTAGACCATGATGGAGTAGGCATACCACTTCAGCGCCGGCCACAGGTTGAGCGCGTGGCGGGTGGCGGGCACCGGGATCAGGTGCAGCTGCAGGTCGGGAATCGGCTCATCTGGCTGCGAGCGCAGGAAGGCGCCGGCCTCGCCGGGGTTGTGGGTCAGCTCGCCTCGCTTGAGGAACAAGTATTTCAACAGCTGCACCAGCCAGCGCCACCACGACGTGGGATGGAACGACATGGGATCGCGCGTGCGGGTGCGCATCACCAGGAAGATGTCGAGATGGTCCTGCAGGTTCTGGCCGACGCCGGGCAGCTCATGCGCCAGGGGAATGCCGTGTTTCTCCAGTTCCCCGCGCGCACCGATGCCCGAGAGCAGCAGCAATTGCGGCGAGTTGAAGGCGCCGCCGCAGAGAATCACTTCGCGCCGCGCGCGCGCCTGATGCAGCGCGCCGGCACGGCGATACTCGATACCGGCCGCGCGCTTGCCCTCCAGCAGCACCCGGCTCGCCTGGGCGCCGGTGAGCACAGTCAGATTGGAACGCTTGCGGATTGGCCACAGGTAGGCGCGCGCATTGCTGTGGCGCTGGCCGTCTTTCTGGAAGGCACGGTACAGGCCCACGCCTTCCTGCTGCGCGCCGTTGAAGTCCTCGTTCAGCGCGAAGCCCGCCTGCCGGCCGGCTTCGACGAAAGCCAGGCCGAGGGGATTGGTGGAACTGCGGTCCTTCACATTGAGCGGGCCGTCCTGGCCGTGATACTCGGCTAGCGCCTGGTCATCAACGCTCGATGCCAGAGGCTCGTAGTGCTCGGACTGCCTGAAATACGGCAGCACCTCGCGATACGACCAGCCCTCGCAGCCGAGTTCGGCCCAGTGGTCGTAGTCCCAGGCGTGGCCGCGGATGTAGACGCAGCCGTTGATCGAGCTGGAGCCGCCCAAGGCCTTGCCGCGCGGCTGGAACATGACGCGGCCGCCCAGGTGCGCTTGCGGCGTGGTCCAGAAGCGCCAGTTGAAGCGGCGGCTGTGCATCAGGGCGATCGGCCCCATCGGCATATGGACGAAGGGGTTCCAGCGGTCGTCGGGACCCGCTTCCAGCAGCAGCACGCGAAAGCGGCCATCGGCCGACAGCCGATTGGCGACGACGCAGCCGGAGGAGCCGGCGCCGACCACGATGTAGTCGTACAGGTCGAGGCCGTCGGTCATGGCCGCGGCCTCAGGCAGTTTCCGCCACCGCTTTCGCCGCATTGCCGACAACCTCGGCGGTGTGCTCGCCCAGCCCGGGGCTGCGGCCGCCGCGCACGAAGGCGTTGCTGAACTGGATCGGCAGGTTGAAGGCGGGCTTGCCGCCCTCTTCGACGATCATGCCGCGAGCCCTGAAGTGCTCGTCCTGCAGCGCCTCCTGCGGTGTCAGCACAGCAGACACGCAACTGTCCTCCCCTGCGAGCAGCTGCTCCCATTCGTCGCGGCTGCGGGTCTTGAACAGCTTGGCCAGCTCCTGGCGCAACTCCGCGCCAGCGGCGCCGAAGCCCTGCGGCTTTTTCAACAGGTCCGGACGCTGCAACAGTTGGCACATGCGGCTGAAGAACTTCGGCTCCAGCGCGCCCACCGCCAGGTACTTGCCGTCGGCGCAGGCATAGGCGCCGTAGTTCGGCAGGGCGCCGGACAGCATGTCGGAGCCGCGCGGCAAGGCCTGCCCCGTCGAGCGGGTCGTGGCCAGCGCCAGCACCTGCAGCGCCAGGGTGCCGTCGGTCATGCTGACGTCGACGAAGCTGCCCACGCCTGAGGCGCGGGCGCCGATCAGGGCGCCGAGGATGCCGACGGCGCAGGTGAGGGCACCACCAGCCAGGTCGGCGACCTGGAAGTTGCCGGCCGCCGGGGTGCCGCCAGCGAGTCCGGTCTGGTCCAGCTCCCCGGCATAGCCGCGATAGTTGATGTCGTGGCCCGGGCGGTCGCGGTAGGGACCGGTCTGGCCGTAGCCAGTGAGCGCCGCATAGACCAGGCGCGAGTTGATCTGGCGCAATTCCTCGTAGCCGCAGCCGAGCTTGTCCATCACGCCGGGGCGGAACGACTCCAGCACCACGTCGGCCGTTGCCACCAGCTGCTTGAACGCGTGCACGTCGTCGGCCTTGCGCAGATCCAGCGTCACCGATTTCTTGGCGCGATTGATCTGGTTGAACAGCTCCGGCGACAGACGCGCGTAGTCGCCGCCATTGGGCTCCTCGATCTTGATCACCTCCGCACCCATCTGCGCCAGATACAGCGTGCAGAACGGCCCCGGCAGCAGACGCGACAGGTCCAGCACGCGGACACCGGACAACAGGGGATTGCATTTCATGTTTTCGATCCGCTCTCAAGAGAAAGTGGTGCAGGCAAGCTCAGCCTGCACCGGTTGGTCACCGCCATGAATGCGCACAACGGACCTGATGTTGAGGGTTCCGGACATGCGCTCAGCCTCCGCCCGGGCCGCTGTGCCCATCCATGAAGCGCTTCATCAGCCGCAGGTACTCGCCCTGGCGCAGATGCAGCAGGTGATTGCCGGGGAACCAGTGCAACTGGCTGCCCGGAAAGTGCTCGTGCAGCAGGCGCACATGGCGCGGCGGGGTAAAGCGGTCGCCGGCGCCGCCGATGATCAACATCCGCTCGCCCGCCATCTTCGGCGCGTAGCTCAGGGCGCTGTGCATGGCCAGGCCGTGACGCAGTTCGGCCATCCGCGTGCCGGAGCGCTTCATCCTGGCGCCGAGCAGCAGGCCCATCGGCTGCCATTCGCGCATCAGGTCGGCCGGGCTGACCACGGGCGAGTTGGGAATGCAGAACGCCAGGCGTTCGTCGACCGCCGCCAGCAGGGCCGAGGTGTAGCCGCCGAGGGACAGGCCGGTGACGCCAATCCTGCGTACGCCCTGGCGCTCCAGGTAGTCCATGAACACGCGCACGTCGTGGATCGCATGCGCCATCGCCTCGTTGAACTGCGCCAGGCCTTCGGCAAACAGGCGATAGCCGCTGAACCAGTCAAGATGCTCGCCGCGATTGCCGTGGAACGGCAGCGTATACAGCAGCACGTCATAACCTTGCTGGTAAAACCAGTGCAGCGAAAACATCTGCGCATTGAGCCAATAGGGGTCGATCAGGAAGCCGTGGATGACGATCAGGGTGGGCCGGGGTCCGCTCTTGTGGAACCAGTATTGGGCGCAGGCCCGGCCATTGCGCTGGTGCCGGCCATAGCCCTGCCTCAACTCGGGATTGAGCGGCTGGAACGGGCTGTCGAAACTCAACAGACGGTAGGGAATGCCGCGCGGCCCGTAGGCCAGGCGACCGGGCCGCATTTCCTGCACCTGAATGCCCTTGCGCGGAGGCGCGAACACCAGAGCGCTGTCCGCCCGGTCGGCCAGGCTGGCGTAGTAATCCAGCCGCCTCATTTCACGCTGCCAGCCCTTGCTGCTCAGGATGGCAGGCGCCACCGCCAGCGACATCACGCCGGCCAGGAGCGAGCGCATGACGTGATCGACGGCCGCGGTCGCGCCCACCTTGAAGCGATGCTCCCGATCCAGCTCGGTGCCGTCGGCCTGCCGGAAGAAATCCTCCGGCAACCGCTCCCACCACAGCGGTGCTGCACTCATGACACCCTCGATCGGTGGCGGCGCGAACAGGGCCCGGGCGAGCGCAGTCTGGCGACCTTGCCCGCCCGGGAAGAGGAGACGGAACGCTCAGGCGGCCGGCGTCTTCCCGCCGGCCGGCAAGCGCAGGCTCAATCGCGCCGGTACATGGTGACCACGCAGGCGCCACCCAGGCCCAGGTTGTGCTGCAGCGCCACGCGCGCGCCTTCGACCTGGCGCTTGTCGGCGCTGCCGCGCAGCTGCCACACCAGTTCGGTGCACTGCGCGAGGCCAGTGGCGCCAAGCGGGTGGCCCTTGGACAGCAAACCACCGGAGGGATTGGTGACGACGGTGCCCCCATAGGTGTTGTCGCCGTCCCAGATGAACTTCTCGGCGCCGCCCTCGGGGCACAGTCCCAGGGCCTCGTAGGTCAGCAGCTCGTTGGCCGTAAAACAGTCGTGCAGCTCGACCACCTGCACGTCCTTGGGACCGATGCCGGCTTCTTCATAGACCTGGTCCGCCGCGACCTTGGCCATGTCGTAACCGATCATCTTGATCATCGATTGCGGCTCGAAGCTGGTGGTGAAATCCGTGGTCATGGACTGC
>FTAG01000357.1_pt1 | contig 21036 bp, 22 predicted proteins | sample 1638911 | NCBI WGS metagenome assembly FTAG01 (sample SAMEA3914813, study PRJEB12502) | metagenome | biome: forest; material: soil | place: Canada | collected 2011-07-07 | depth 0.3 m
AGGGTGAGCAGGATGCCGGCGGTGCGCCCGAACGGAAACTCCGCGGTGAAGGACAGGGCATAGCCGTGCAGCAGGCGGCCGAGCAGCAGGGACAGGCCGAGGCAGTGCAGTACCCAGCGCGGCTCGGATGTCAGTTCGAGGAAACCCATCATCAGCAGGATCAGCGGCACGTACTCGGCGAAATTGCCGTGGCCGCGGATGCGGCGCAGCATCGCCGGGTTGCCGCCGTCGCCGAGGCCGGGATTGCCTGGGCCGACGCGGCCCAGCACGACGCGGATGCTCAGGGCCAGGAACCATAGTCCCAGCGCCCCGGCGTAGACCAGGGTTACGCTCATCGCGATTTCCGTTTGCTCTTGTGGAGCGGGCATTGTAGCGCCGCCGCCGCAGCGCCTTGCGCGGGCCCGGGACGAGCCGTGCTAGATGCCGGCTCTGGCCTCGAATACCACGCGCAGGTTTTCCGGCCCCATGGTGAAGCCGTAGCGCTCCCGCACCGGCGGCCCGCCTTCGGCCTGGCGCACGCTGAAGTGGCGCGCCAGCATGGTCGCCACCGCCCTGATCTCGGCCTGGGCCAGGTTGCGTCCGGGGCAGATGCGCTGGCCGCCGCCGAAGGGCATCGGCGGGCTCTGCACGAAGTGCGGCTGCGCCGGCTCCAGCCAGCGCTCGGGCTTGAACGCCGCGGCCTCGGGGAACTCGCTGTCCTTGAGGGCGTTGACCCGCGAGGCGACCAGGAAGTCGGTGCCGGCGGGGAAGCGGTAGCCGGCCAGTTCGACGTCCTCCAGCGCGGTGCCGCCGACGATGGGGGCGACCGGCTTGAGGCGCAGGGTCTCGCCGGTGAGGGCGTCGATGTAGCGCTGCAGCGCCTCGCTGTCCGCGCCCCCTGCCTGGTCCGCTTCGTCCTGCAAGCGCTGCTGCGCCTGTGGATGCAGGGCCAGGAAATGGATCATCCAGGCCAGGGTGTTGGCGGTGGTGTCCTCCCCGGCCAGCAGGGCGGTGATGGTGTTGGCGTAGATCTCCTCGTCGGACAGGCCGACGCCGTCGTCGTCGCGCGAGACGATGAAGGCCTCGATCAGGTTGCCGGGCTGTTCCGTCAGGTGCGGGTTCGCCGCGATGCGCGTGCGCGCCTCGGCGATGCGCTGTTCGACGAAGCTGCGCACCGCTTGCAGCGCCCGCGTCAGCTTGCGGTCGGCGGGCAGCTGCAGGTACTGCCAGTAGGGGAACGGCGCGTTGACGCGCCGCGCCACCATCGGAAAAATGTGGTGCAGGTGCTGCTGGATGACGTCGCCTTCCTGCTCCAGGGTGTTGCCGTCGAAGCCGAAGGCGAAGCGCGTCACCACGTCGACGGTGTAGCGCATCAGGTCGTCCTGCACGTCCACCGCCTGCCCGGCCGAGGCGGCCCAGCGTTTTTGCAGCTTCAGCGTGATCGCCGCCATGTCGGCGAGGAAGGGGGTGACCTGGTGGATGTTGAGCGCCTTGCTCCACAGCCGCCGCTGCCGCTTCCAGCTCTCGCCTTCGGCGGCGAACACGCCGCACACGCCCAGCTCACGGAACACCGGCTCGAGCCGGCGGCTGCGGCTGAACAGGCGCGGCCGGTCGCGCAGAATCTGGCGCACGGCGGCCAGGTCGGTGATGCAGACGATGGTCTTGCGGCCCAGGCGCAGCTTGAACACCGGACCATATTCGACTGCCCAGCGTTCCAGCACCTGGTGGATGCGCGGCAGGTCGATGTCGGGCAGGTTGCCGAGTAGCGGCCAGCCGCGCGGGCCGGGCAGGCGCTCGATGTCGGTGAGGCTCGGCGTGGCGGGGCGGGCGTCGTCCATGGCGGGTTCCTGGGAGGAATGCGACTGTGCCAGCGTAGCGCGGTTTCGCGGAAGGCGGGAGCCACCCGAAATTCTCCACCTGTGGCCACGGCAAAATGCTTCACCGGCCGAAGGGTGCTGCCGATTGGCACCTCAATCCCGCAACCCGCCCGCAACCGGAAAGCCCCCGCTCGGAGCCCAATGGGTGCGTAGCGTCCGCTTTCATCGGCGCAGGACATGAGCATGCCCGGAAGCGCCAAGTAGCTGTCGTCGAGGTGCAGTCAATTTCGCGCCAACACTGCTGAATCCCCTCTACAGGGAATTTCCCATCAATTCCCGGGACATTGTGGTAGCCAAATGCAGGCTTTACCCGGGTGTCGGTGGGCCGTGTCGTTCCTATGCTGCTGTCGTAGGGAAAGGATGCCGCGACGGGTTGTGCCGCCGTCGACTTCATCGACATCGGGAGTTAGCACTGTGAATCGCGCACTGTCATCGTTTCGACGCCATCCGGTTGCGGCTGGCGTTGCGTCGCTTTCGCTGGGTGTCGCGCTGGCGGCTTGGGCCGCCGCCGACTTCTCGGTGGATAGCGCCTTCGGCCCCAACGGCAATGGCCTGGCCACGTACGAGGCTCTCGGCGGCAGCGCCGACTTCAGCCACAGTGCCGATTTCGCCAAGACCAGCGGCAATATCTATGTGTTTGCAGAACAGACCAGCGCTCCGGACGGTCCGCCTACCGCCTACAAGCTGGTCCGCTACAACAGCGCCGGTATCGCGGACAACAGCTTCGGCAACAATGGTGTGCTGACGCTGGCGACCAGCATCGGCTACGATAGCTTCACCACCGCCGCGGTTGACGAAGGACATCAGCTGGTTTATCTGATCGGCACGATCCATGTCAGCGGATCGGCCAGCGGCAGCAAGGACGTTGCTGTGCAGCGCTTCGGTTTCCAGGGCGCGCTCGACAGCGGCTTCGGCACCGGCGGCACCTTCATCTTCTCCACTCCTGCTGCCGCCCCAAGGGCGCACCGCGCGCGGCTCAAGGACGACGGGACGCGGATGGCCATCCTTGGCGGCGATGGCACCGGTAATGATGAGAGCGGGCTGACCACCAGTGCCCTAGTGGCGGTGCTCGACACCGGAGCGCCGGCGACCTCGGGCGGGCTGCCCGGACTGGTCGCCAGTTTCGGCAGCAACGGCATCTTCGAATCCGCGCTCACTGCAACCGCCGCCTGCGACGAGTTCGACGACCTACAGGTGGACAGTGCCGGCAACTTCGATCTCGCCGCCGCCAGCTTCACCGGGGACACGAACGACGGTTGCCTGGCCATCAACGACCGCAGCCCCAGCGTCGGCGTTGCCCGGCTGACATCCGCCGGAGTGCTGGACCCAAGCTTTGACTCGAATGGCGCCGTCCAGGGCGTCTTCCTCGCCAGCAACACCGGCGCATCCCTAGGCGGCGCCGGTCCCCTGCGCGTGGATGCAAATGGCGAGATCGCCTTTGCCTATCCCGTGGGCTCGACCACCGGCGGCGCCAAATTCGCGCTATCGCTGCTGCTGGCCGACGGTAGTGCCCTGGACGGCTCCTTCGGGACCAATGGTACCTTGTCCGGCCTGGTGAGCCTGCCGGTCGGTTTCAGCCTCGAAGGCGGCGTGGCGCTGCAGGACGACGGCAAAGTCCTGTTGCCGGGCGCGGAGAGCCAAAGCGGCGTCAACAGCGGCTATCCGCAGATCACCGTGCTACGCGTCAACAGCGATGCGGTAATGGGAGGGACGGGATCCTCCTCCGGCGGCGGTTCCTCCGGAGCCTCGTCGTCGGGTGCGTCCTCTTCGGGCGGCTTCTCGTCCAGCAGCGGGTCATCCAGCAGCGGTTCGTCCTCGAGCGGCGCCTCTTCGAGCAGCGGTAGTTCATCGTCGGGCGGCAGTTCCTCGTCCGGCAGCGGCTCGTCCTCGAGCGGTGGCGGTTCATCCTCCAGCGGTTCATCGTCGAGCAGCTCCTCTTCCGGCGGCACCATCGGCGGCAGCTCCTCTGGCGGCGCTTCGAGCGGCTCCTCCTCCAGCGGCGGCTCTTCCTCAGGCACCACCACTCGCGGGGATCCTCCCGCATCCGGCGGTGGCAGCGGTGGCAGCGGTGGCGGCGGTGGCTCGGCCAACCTGGCCGTGCTGCTGGGCCTGGGCCTCGCCGCGGTGGTACGGCGGCACCGCCGCGGCTGAAGCCGATCTGAGCGGGAAAGTTTTCGGGGGCGGCCGCAAGGCCGCTCTCTTTCACCGCGCGTTTGAAGAGACCTGTGCGCGCATGGAGCAAAGCCGCCCCTGCGCCGTCGGCGCCCGGAACCTCTGCAGATGCACCAAACAAAGTAACTCTCTGGTTCAAACCCGCTGACAAGGCGTTTGCCGCCGGGCACGCAGCTAAACGCCCTGGCGCACGACGTCCGAAGCGTCGAGCACCGGCAGCTGCACCGTGCCCGAGACGGTGACGGCCGGCACGAACACATCGCGCGACCAGGTGATCGGGTACTGGGTGTGATAGGCGTAGATCAGCAGGCCCAGCTGGTCGCCCTTCTTCATACGGATGCCGATGGCATTCATGTCCACGGCATGATCGCCAAAGCTGCGCAGCGGGGTGAGCTGGGCGTCGACCAGCTTCCAGTCGGAGGAGCCGCTGGCGAGGTAGCCGATGCCGAAGAAGAAGATCGGGTCGCAGCCGCCGACGTTGAGCGGGTTGGTGCAGGAGGTCGGCGAGGCGCCGAGCGGGTTGGCCATGTTGACCGACAGGCTTGGGATGCCGGCGACCAGGCTGTTGTCGGCCGGCGCGGTGTACAGCGGCTGCACCGACAGCAGGGCCTGGCGGATGTCGCCGCCGAGCAGGGAGCCGACCACGCCGAGCAGGCTGTTGAGCTGGGGCGTGCTGGCGTTGATGGTGTAGGACGTTCCGCCGTGCTTGACGTCGTGGACCTGGATGGCGTCGCCGTCGGCCAGGCTCAGGCACATATCGCTGCCGGTGGTGAGTACTTTATCCAGGCTGCCTGCGATGCCCTGCAGTTTTTCCTGGAACCAGGCGAAGTCGGCGTCCTCCACCTGGATGCTGCCGCAGGCCTCGGCGCCGCTCGGGCCCTGGAACTCGGGCGGGTTGAGCGCGGCGTAGAACGGGTCGAGCGCGTCCTGCAGGTTGCTGCCCGGCGGCAGCGGCACGCTGGACAGGGACACCGGCAGGATGTGGCCGCCCTGGTGGCTGATCAGGCGCACGTCGCCGCCAGCCTTCTTCAGGCATTGCAGGTTGGCGTAGCCGTTGTTGAAGTTGAACAGGGTGTCCTGAATGCCCTGCGACAGCAGCACGTCGGCCTTGGGGAAGGGTGTGGGCGGCACCTTGAAGGTATCGGGCACCGACACCGGCAGGGTCCAGGTCTGCGGGCCGGGCGGCAGGCCGTCGCAGAAGTAGGACACGCTGTGGTACTTGAAGAAGTTCTGCGCGGTGGGGGTGAAGGCGTTGTACAGGCCGGCGTTGGTCAGGGCCTCGACGATGGTCGGGTCCTGGCGCAGCGGTAACTGGCCGGAAGCGACGCGGGCCAGCAGCTCGGTCAGGGCGGTGGTGGGATCGGACGCGAGCACGCCGGCCTCGCCGCCGGCCACCAGGGCCAGGCCCCAACCGGACTTGACCACGTTGTTCTCGTCCAGCGCGTAGACCAGGTCGTGCGGGGTGATGTCCGGCGCCAGCACGTGCAGGCGGTGCCTGGGGTCGGCGCCCATCAGCAGGAACTGGTACATGCCGCCGTAGGAGCCGCCGTAGCTGCCGACGACCATGCTGCCGTCGTCGTGGCGGCGCAGGCCTTCCAGCTTCTCGGCCCAATCGAGCACGGCGATCAGGTCCTGGCCCTCGTAGTCCGGGTCCATCACCCGCACTGTGCCGCTGGACTGGCCGTTGCCGCGCTCGTCGATGGAGATGACGTAGTAGCCGTTGTCCATCAGCTTCTGGATCATCGTGTCCGGCGTGGTCGCGCGGCTGCCGCCGTAGCCGTGGCTGTTCAGTACCAGCGGATAGGTCTGGCCGGTCTTGAGGTGGGTTGGCTCGAACACCTGGAACACCACGGTGTCTCCGATCGGCGAGGTGATGCTCTGGGCGTAGATGGTGCCGTTGCGGTCGGCGGTCACCGGGCTGGTGGTGCCGCCGCCTCCGCCGCTCGAGCCGGTGGGGACGCTGCTGCCGCCGCAGGCCTGCAACAGCAGTACGGAAAGGAATAGCGGAAACAGCCGCAGATGGCGACGCATGGCTCGAACTCCCCCTGAGGTGCCGCCTGGGCGGCTTGTTGTGTGTTGCTGAAAGTGTCGGCGGCGTCCGGCGCCGGCCGACAGTGGCAATTGTATACCTGCGCGGCGGGGTGCTTCCGTACCGGGGCCTGCGCACGCGGCCTACCCCTCCCCTCGGGCACCTCCCTCAAGGGGAGTGGAGGAACAGCTAAACTGCCGCGGCAACCCCGGAGAAGCCATGAACTACAACACCCTGTCCTGGTCGGTCGCCGACCGCGTCCTGACTCTTACGCTCAATCGTCCCGAGCAGCTCAACTCCTTCACCGTGGAGATGGCCAACGAACTGGTCGATGCTTTCGGCCGCGCCAGCGAGGACGACACGGTCGGCGCGGTGGTGGTGACCGGCGCCGGGCGCGCGTTCTGCGCCGGCATGGACCTGACTCGCGCCGGCAACGTGTTCGGCCTGGACGAGTCGCTCAAGCCCAGCCTGCGCGACATGAACGAGAAGCTCGACGACCCGGCGATCTTCAAGGGCCTGCGCGACACCGGCGGGCGCGTGACCTTGGCGATCTTCGATTGCAAGAAGCCGGTGATCGCGGCGATCAACGGCGCCGCGGTGGGCATCGGCGCCACCATGACCCTGGCGATGGACGTGCGCCTGGCCTCGGACAAGGCGCGCATCGGCTTCGTCTTCGGCAAGATCGGCATCGTGCCGGAGGCCTGCTCGAGCTGGTTCCTGCCGCGCATCGTCGGCATCGCCCAGGCGCTGGAGTGGACCTACAGCGCCGACATCATCGACGGCGAAGAGGCGAAGCGCGGCGGCCTGGTCAAGGCGGTCTACCCGGGCGAGCAGCTGCTGGCCGAGGCGTACAAGCTGGCGCACCGCATCATCGACAAGCGTTCGCCGGTGTCGATCGCGCTCACGCGGCAGATGATGTACCGCAACGCGGCGCAGCCGCACCCGCTGGAAGCGCACAAGGTGGATTCGCTGGCGGTGTATTACACCAGCCTGGAAGACGGCAAGGAGGGGGTGAAGTCCTTCCTCGAGAAGCGCGCGCCGCAGTACGGCGGCAAGGCTTCGGCGATGCCGCCGTTCTACGACGAGTGGATCGCGAAGTCGAACAAGCCTTGAGGTAGGTCGCCCTGAAGGGCGACCTACAAGGGGGCGGCTCAGGTCGAGGCGAAGTAAGACTCGATCGCCACCGCCACGGCGGCGATGTCGGCGGCACTCACGTCCAGGTGCGTCACCAGGCGCGAGCCGTAGAGCGCCTGGATCAGGATGCCGCGCTGCTTCAGCCAGGCCTCCAGCGGTGCGCAATGCGGCTGCGGGATTTTCAGGAACACCATATTGGTGGCCTGGCCGCTGACTTCGAGCGGGGCGATGGCGGACAGGGCCAGGGCCAGCTGTTCGGCGTTGGCATGGTCCTGCGCCAGGCGTTCGACATTGTGTTCCAGCGCGTAGAGGCAGGCGGCGGCGAGCACGCCGGACTGGCGCATGCCGCCGCCCAGCACCTTGCGCCAGCGGTGGGCGCGCTCCAGCAGCGCCTTGTCGCCGACCAGCACCGAGCCGACCGGCGCGCCCAGGCCCTTGGAGAAGCACAGCGAGACGCTGTCGAAGCCGGCGCAGACGTCCTCGAGCGACTGGCGGGCAGCGACGGCGGCGTTGAAGGCGCGGGCGCCGTCGAGGTGGGTGGCGAGGCCGCGGCTTTTCGCCAGGGCGGTGGCCTCTTTCACATAGGCGGCGGGCAGCACCTGGCCGTGCCAGGTGTTCTCCAGGGCCAGCAGGCGGGTGCGGGCGAAGTGCGCGTCGCGCGGCTTGATCGCGGCGGCTATCTTGTCCAGCGGCAGGCTGCCGTCGGCGGCCTGCTCGAGCGGCTGCGGCTGGATGCTGCCGAGCACCGCGGCGCCGCCGCCCTCGTGGCGGTAGGTGTGCGCCATCTGGCCGACGAGGTACTCGTCGCCGCGTTCGCAGTGCGCCATCAGCGCAGCGAGATTGCTCTGCGTGCCGCTGGGGAAGAACAGTCCGTCTTCCTTGCCCGCGCGTTCGGCCACCACGGCCTGGAGACGGGCCACCGTGGGATCGTCGCCCCAGACATCGTCGCCGGTTTCGGCGGCGCTCATGGCGGCGAGCATGGCGGGGGAGGGGCGGGTGACGGTGTCGCTGCGCAGGTCGATCATGAGGCGGAGCCGCCGGTCGGCAGCGGGTCCCTTTAGGCGGGTTGGCGAGTGCGCACTTTACGTCATGCGGGAGCCTGTCGCCTCAGTCGTCGCGCCCCATGGCCAGGGTGTGGCCGTCGCTGGCGCAGACATAGGCTTCCGGGGCTCCGAGCCCGGCGGTTTCCAGCAGCGGCTTGCCCACCACATGCCAGACCCCGGCGTCGAGGCTGGCGCTGTAAGGCTCGAAGCGGGCGACGTTGCCGGGGCTGTACACCACGCGCCACGCGGCCTGGTGGAAGACCGAGCGCCAGGCCCAGTGCGCGCGTTCGACCGCCCGGAACGGATTGTCCACCAGCGCCGGTCCGCCGTCGGGCAGGGCCTTGCACTTGATCGGCCATTCGGCGGCGGCTTGCGTCGTGGTGGCCAGCAGTATCGCGACCAGGGCTCTCATGCTGGATCAGCATAGCGCGCCGAAGCCTGAACCGCTCATCACCGCGCCGCCGTCGCCCGGCCGCCTCGCCGCTTCAGGGACCGCGTGAAGGAGGACGCTAAGCGTCAATCGACGGCACGCCATAGGAAGCTGGTTGACGGAGCGCCCCGGTTCACCGAAGGTGTCTGCGCCCGGAAAATCACGAAGCCCCAAAAAGAGGAATCATCCCGCCATGATCACCGTCCACCACCTCAACAACTCCCGCTCCCAGCGCGTCCTCTGGCTGCTGGAAGAACTGGGCCTGCCCTACGAGATCAAGCGCTACCAGCGCGATGCCAAGACCATGCTGGCGCCGCCGGAGCTGAAGGCGGTGCACCCGCTGGGCAAGTCGCCGGTGATTACCGACGACGGCCTGGTGGTGGCAGAGTCCGGCAACATCGTCGACTACCTGGTGGAACGCTACGGCAAAGGGCGGCTGGCGCCGGCGGCGGGCACGCCGCAGCGGCTGCGTTACAACTACTGGCTGCATTACGCCGAGGGCTCGGCGATGCTGCCGCTGCTGCTCAAGTTGATCTTCGGCCGCATTGCCACGGCGCCAATGCCGTTCTTCGTCAAGCCGATCGCGCGCGGCATCGTCGGCAGGGTCAGCAGCGAGTTCATCGATCCACAGCTCAAGCTGCACTTCGGCTATATCGAAAGTGAGTTGAACAAGAACGCCTGGTTCGCCGGCGAGGAGTTCAGCGCGGCGGACATCCAGATGAGCTTTCCGCTGGAAGCGGCGGCGACGCGCGGCGGCGACGCGGTGGGCCCGAAAACCCGGGCCTTTCTCGAGCGCATCCATGCGCGCCCGGCTTACCGGACCGCCCTGGAAAAGGGCGGCAAGTACGAGCTGCTGAGTTAGAGCTTAGTTGAGGCTGCGCCGCAGACGCGGCGCCGGAACGGACAGGTCCGCGGTCTGGGTGTCGAGTTCGTCTTCCATGCGCAGCAGGCTCCAGTCGCCGCTGTAGGGCTGCCAGGTGGCATACCACTGCGAGCGCGGATCGGTGCGCACCACCACGTAGGCCTCGTCCATCGAGGCCTGCACGGTGCGGCAGCCGTCGGGGCCAGGCAGGTGGCGCAGGCCCTGCTCGGCGACGATGGCGCCGGGCGGCAGGCGCAGGGAGGCGCCGCGGCGGATGTGTTCGACCAGGGCCAGACGCTCGGTCGGCAGCTCGGTTTGCAGCAGTTTGCGCAGCTTGTTCAGCATGGTTTGGGTTTGATCGGCCGTTGGCGGCCCATGCGCCATGAGACGGCAAAGAGCCAGCGGGATTCGGCCGGCAGCGACGGACGGTGGCGCAGGGCCGACCGGTACGCGCGGCCGGCGTCATAATCGGCGGAAACAGGCAGGAGACATCCATGCAGGCGGTCGATCCGGATTTCGAGCGGCGGGTGCGCGACAGCTTCGCGCGCCAGGGGGCGATGCATCACATCGGCGCGATGCTGGCGGAGGTTGCGCCGGGGCGGGTGGCGATCGAAATGGCGTACCGGCCGGAACTGGGCCAGCAGCACGGCTTCTTCCACGCCGGCATGGTCAGCACGGTGGCGGACTCGGCCGGCGGCTATGCCGCGTACACGCTGTTCCCGGCGGACAGCTCGGTGCTGACGGTGGAGTTCAAGGTCAACCTGATCGCGCCGGCCGACGGCGAGCGGGTGCGCGCGGTCGGGCAGGTGATCCGCAGCGGGCGCACCCTGACCATCTGCGAGTTGAGGGCCTACGCGCTGAAAGGCGGCAAGGAAACGCAGTGCCTGCATGGCATGGCGACCTTGATGTGCCTCGCCGGGAAAAGCGACGGCACGCCTCAGAAGCCCCCTTCCAACTGATGATAAATACAACGAGTTTGATCTTCAGGGGGCTTCCCCTCACCCCGCCAATCGCTCCGCGATCGGCCCTCCCCTCTCCCGCTTCGCGGTAGAGGGACGTTGGTCCGCGGCAAAGCCGCGGAGTCATTTCTCGCGGAAATAACGCGCGCCGAGATAATCGAGGTATGCCGGGTCGATGCCGCCGATTGCGCGCAGGCGTCGATACAGTTCCTGGTAGCTGAGCCACTGGAACCCCAACTCGGCGCCGACGCGCGCGGCGAAGTGCTCGATCTCGCGGCGGTGCTCGCGCGTCATCGGGCCAGTCCATTCGTAGTACAGATAATAGACGCCGATGCCGTCACGGCATTGCGTGGCCATGCCCAGGGCGTGCTTGAGCAGCTGGGTGGCGTAGAAAAAGCGGTAGCGCGTGCGCCCATCCTGGATTTCCTCGGCCAAGACCTGGCAGGCGGGCAGGCCGCGATCGGTCCAGAGCTTGAGCCCGGCCGGAAAATACTTGTCCTTGAAACGGATCTTCGCCGGGCGGCGCGGCACATGCCACTCGGTGAACTTGCTCTCGATGCCGATGCAGCGGCCGCCGGCGAGGCTGATGGCGAGGTCGACGTTGGGCGGCGTGCCGTCCGCGCTGATCGGGAAGCGCGCCTCGTAGGCCAGGCTTTCGGCGCGGCCCTCGATCCGAAGCGCTGCGAGCAGGGGCGCGGGATCGCGCGTGGTCCAGTGGTCGAAGACGTTGACCACCAGGGCGGCGGAGGAGAACAGGGCGCGCAGCTTGGCGGGAAAGCGCGGGAAGTCCTTCAGTTCGGCCGCTTCATCGGCCTGGAAGGCGGCGAGGGTGGACGGCTGCATCGGAACGTTGAGGTTGGCGTCGACGCTCTCGACGTAGCCGGGGGCGATGACGCGCAAGCCGGCGGTCTGCGCCCAGGCTTTCTGCTGTGCCAGGATGCGCGAGCGCGAGGACACTTAGTGCAGTTCGACGCCGAGCAGGCGCAGCCCGCGCTCGCCTTCGACGGTCGGCAGCAGCACCCGCGCCTGGCGCGAGCGGATCAGCCAGCGGCGCTCCAGCATGCGCTGGGTCAGCAGGTTGGCGAGCGGGCCGGCGAGGTGGTGGCGGCGCTCGGTCCAGTCCAGGCAGGGTTTGGCAGCGAGGCGGCGGGGGTCTTCGTCGGCACCGAGCAGCTGGTGTTTGCGCAGCGCCGCCAGGCCCCCGGGGCTGAGCTCGAAATGCAGCTCGGCGCCTTGCAGCCAGCCGCGCTCCTTGAGGGTTTCGGCCCAGGCCACGCCGAGGCGGCCGGCGAGGTGCTTGTAGCACAGGCGCGCCTGGGCCAGCGGCGGGACCTTTTCGCGCGGGGGCGGCCGCGGCAGGTTGGGCAGGTCCATCGCCGCCATGGTTTCCAGGGTCTCGGCCCAGACCTCGGAGGCCAGGCGGTAGTAGCGGTGGCGGCCCTGCGGGGCGACGCGCAGCGCGCCGCTGTCGACCAGCAGGCGCAGGTGCTCGCTGGCGGTCTGCGGGGTGATGCCGGCGAGCTGGGCCAGCTCGGTGGCGGGGCGCTGCCGGCCGTCCATCAGGGACAGCAGCATGCGCGCCCGCGCCGGCTCGGACAGCAGGCCGCCGAGCCGCACCAGGATGCCGGTGGCGCGTTCTTCCATGGTAGGCAGTGTACGGCGCGACGGCAGGGGATGCTTCGTCCGCGCCCTAAGCTTCCGCAGTGGCGGCGCGGGATCATGGGCGTGGTTTTTCAATCGAGCCGGACATGACTTCCATCCCGATACACCCCAGCATCCTCTACTACGGCACGCCGGTGGCGCTGATCACCACGCTCAATCCTGACGGCACGCCGAACATCTCGCCGATGTCCTCGTCGTTCGCGCTGGGGGACCGCGTGATCCTCGGCATGGCCGAGACCGGGCAGGGCCTGGACAACCTGCGGCGCAGCGGCGAATGCGTGATCAACCTGCCTTCGGCGGCGCTGCATGCGGTGGTGGAGAAGCTGGCGCCGACCACCGGGCGCGACCCGGTGCCCCAGGACAAGCGCGCCATCGGCTACCGCCACGTCGCCGACAAGTTCGGCTGCGCCGGGCTGACGCCGCTGCCTTCGGAGCGGGTGGGGCCGCCGCGCATCGCCGAATGCCCGCTGCAGCTGGAGGCGCGGCTGGTGATGGCGCACGCGGCGCGGCGCGAGGATGCGGACGAGCCGGCGCCGGACTTCGCCATTCTGGAAACACGGGTGCTGCGCACCCATGCGCACCGCGACATCGTGGTGGCGGGCACGCAGCATATCGACACCGCGCGCTGGCAGCCGCTGCTGTATGTATTCCGCCACTACTTCGGCACCGGGCCACGCCTGGCGCGGACCTTCAAGGCGGAGTACTGAGCGGTCCCGTTTGCGCGGAAAACGGCACGCATAAAAAACGCCCCGTGGTTCGAAATCACGGGGCGTGGCTTGCCGGCTTGCCGAAGGTCGTGCGGGACTCGCGGAGCGCCGGTTGTGGTTTCCCACAGGTTTGCGTGGACCTAGCATAGACCATTTCTTTTGTGAATTTCACGAGTGGGCCCTCCCAAGCCGACGCAGGGTCCTGAAACATTGGGGATTTTCGCCGCGAGGCGGGCTGGGGTAGAGTCGTGGAATGACCCCTGCCCCGTCCCTGCCTGTGCCCCCGGCCGCCTCCCGGTCGGACCTCTGTTTGCGTGCCTGCCGCGGTGCCGCGGCATGAGCGATCCGCGCCTGCAAACCTTCCGCATCCACTGGCGCTCGGCGCCGGTGGCGCTGCTGGTGCTGTGGTTCGGCCTGGGCATGTGGTGGGTGTGGCCGCGCCGGGTGGCGCTGATTTCCCTGGGAGTGGAGCTGCTGCTGGCGCTGGCGCTGCTGTTCAGCCTGTTCACGGTGTCGGTGGCCGAGGAAGGCCTGATCCTGTACCGGGTCAACCAGCTGCGCTGGTCCCAGGTCAGCGGGGTGCAGCGCGCGCGCTTGCTGGGCCTGCCGCACCTGGTGATCTCGCGCCGCAACGGCGGACGCTGGTGGCTGCCGCTGTACCTGCGCGGCATGCCGCGGCTGGAGCGGGTACTGGCGGAAAAAGCGCCGATCGGCAATCCTCTGCGCCTCTATGCAGAATCCGCCATCGCTGCCCGTCTCGGCAAGTAAATTGCGCTCGTCGTTCGCGACGCGTGAGCGGGTGGAGCACGTCCTGCGCTGGCTGTTCGGCGCCGCCCTGCTGATGCACCTGCTGTTCCCGTTCTACGACTCGCCGCTGAACCACCTGTTCTCGGACCCGGGCCGGCATTGGGAGAACGGGCTGTATTTCCTGCACCCGAACATCATGGGCAGCGGCGACCCCTACCTGTACCAGCTGTGGACCTGGCTGCTGCAGCAGGCGGCGGTGCGCGACCAGGCGGTGATCCTCACCGGCGCCGGCTTGCTCTGCGCCATGGTGCCGTACGGCTGGTACCGGGCGCTGAAGGAGTTGCTGCCCCGCGCCTGGGCCCTGGGCGGGGCGCTGGCGATCGCCTTGGTGCCGGGCTTCATCAGCATCTACGCCTATTTCATGAACGAGACCCTGCTGCTGGCGCTGACCGGCTTCGCTTTCTGGGCGACGTTCCGCGCACAGCGCAAGCGCACCGTGCGCGCCTTCGCCCTGGCCTGCGCGCTGTGGCTGGCCTGCGGCTTCACCCGCAGCGTGGCCCTTCCGATGGCGCTGCTGTGCCTGCTGTCCCTGTGGCTGCCGCAGCGGCGCAAGCTGGCCAAGGCGGTGATGGGCGTGGCGCTGCTGTTGCTGCTGGCGATTCCGGCGGGGCTGCACGGCAAGGTCTCGCTGGGCTATTTCGCGCCGTTCGGCAACCTGTACCTGAACGAGGTCTACAGCCGCAGTGGCGCCAAGAATATCGGGCTGGATTTCGGGCCGAAGGGGCATTACCAGTTCGGCTCGCCCAGCTTCTACAACCCGAGCTTCTATCCCTTCTCCGACTGGCTGACCGCGCGTGACGGCACCGCTCAGGTGACGATCGACCTGAGCCAGGGACGCCGCGACTGGATCGCCGAGCGCGAGCGGATGCAGGCCGAGCGGACCTTCCCGCGCTGGCAGGAGGTATGGGAAAACTTCCTCTACCTGAGCTTCGCCGAGGCCTGGCCGGACAACGACCTGCGCTCGGTCACCGGCTTCCTCACGGTGTGGACGCGCTGGCTGTGGCTGCCGCTGATCCTGCTGGTGGCCTGGGGCGCGGCGCGCAACCGCTTCCGCGGCCGCGAATGGCTGCTGCCGGCCTGCGCCCTGGGCATGTTCGTGTACCTGGCGGTGCAGCGCGAGAGCGTGATGGAAGGGCGCTTCCGCAAGCCGCTGGACCCGGTGTTCGTCGCCGCGGCGGTGGTGATGCTGTACCGCCGGCCGCGCCGGCTCAAGCCGATGCCGGTGCCGCCGGTCAGCTACGTGCCGGCGCCGCTGCCCATGGTGCCGCCGCCTGAAGCCGCGCCCGGAGCCTTGCCGGAGGCGGCGGCGTGAGTGCGCCGTTCCGCTACTACTTGCGCGTGCGCTACGCCGAGTGCGATGCGCAGAAAGTGGTGTTCAACGCGCGCTACGGCGACTACGTCGATCTCGGCTTCTCCGAGTTCCTGCGCGCGCTCGGCTATGGTGAGGCGATGGCCAGCGGCGCGCTCGACTTCCAGTTGGTGAAGCAGACCTTCGAATGGAAGTCCTCGGCGCGCTATGACGACGTGATCGAGCTGTCGCCGCGGTTGAAGCAGCTCGGCAATACCTCGTTCACCCTGTACACCGGGTTCCGCATCGCCGGCACGGAGGCGGTATTCGCCACTGCGGAGACAGTGTACGTGCACGTCGACGGGCACAGCCTGGCCAAGCAGCCGCTGCCGGCGGGACTACGCGCCGCGCTGGAGCGCGGTGCGCCGGGCGTAGTGATCGATCACGCCGGCTACCTGAGGCCTCCGCCCTAGCTCCGGCCCTCGCGCAGCAGGGCCTCGCCGCGCGCGGTGACGACATAGGTCGGCCCCCAGGCACGCATCAGCAGGCCCAGCTGCTCCAGTTTCGCCAGCACGTCGAGGCTGGCTCCGGTGTTGTGCTGATCGCGGGTGAAGCGCTCCAGGCAGCGCCATTCCTCGTCGTTGAGTCCTTGGTGATCCATCGGCCGCTTCCCTTTTGATGAACTTGCCGCGGATTTTGACTGCCAATTCGCCCGCACGTTCAGGGATGGGCGGCAGCGGAAACAGCGCAGCGCGGCCCCCGGCTCAGCCGTGCCGCTCTTCGCGCGCGTGCAGGTGCTGCAGCATGCTGCCGCGCAGCTCGTCGATCTTGCGATGCAGCTGCTGCACGGCGATCTCGGCCTTCACGTTGATGGCGAATTCCTGGTCGGCCTGCAGGCGGTCCTTTTTCGACTGGCGGTTCTGGCTCATCATGATCACCGGCGCCTGCAGCGCGGCGATGCACGACAGGATCAGGTTGAGGAAGATGTAGGGGAATGGGTCGGGCGGCGCGCTGAGGAGCATGGCGGTGTTGCCGAGCATCCACAGCAGCAGGAAGCCGCCGAAGCTGATGATGAAGGTCCAGGAGCCGCCGAAGCGCGCCACCCGGTCGGCGACGCGGTCGCCCAGGCTCATGCGCTCGTCGGCGATCTCGTTGACGTTCTGCACCTGCAGGCGCGACAGCATTTCATCGGCGTTGCGCAGGCGCTGGGCCAGGGCGCTGATGAACTGGCGCGCGGCCGGCGGGTGGTTCTCGACCAGGGCGGCGATGCCCTGCAGCGGGATGCACACCAGCACGCTGTCGATGGTGGCGCAAGCCGTGGCGCTGCGCGGCTGGCGGTCGAACACCGCCAGCTCGCCGAAGAATGAGCCGGGCTCGAAGCTGGCCACCACGATCTCGCCGGCCTGCGCCGGCACCATGATGTCGACCGCGCCGCTTTCCACCACGTAGAAATAATCGGGAGCCTGGCCATGCTGGAAGATGGCGGCGCCGGCGACGAACTCGCGCCGCTCGGCCGCGGCCTGCAGCGGCTGCAGCAGGTCCGCCGGCAGGCTGCGGAACAGGATCAGGTCCTGCAGCAGTATTGTTCCTTCCATGCGCGCTGTACTCCCCGGCCGCGGCCCCTCCGGGTACGGAGGACCGGTCAACCCTAAAGCCGTTGCCGCCGCCGGCGCAAGTCGCGGTCGGGCTTGCGTTGTGCCGTGGTTCACGCTGGCGCGCGGCGCCATTGCGGCTTGCCGGGTCCCACCGCGGCGGCTTCGGCCGGGCCGGCTGGGGTAGCATGGCGGCATGAGCACTGCGCCAGCCCGCATGCGCGTCATCGACATCGAGACTCCGGGTGCCGCGGAGGCGCTGCGTCTGGTCGAACGGCCCGTGCCCCGGCCCAGTCCGGGTGAGGTGCTGATCAAGGTCGCCGCGGCCGGGCTGAACCGCGCCGACATCCTGCAGCGCCGCGGCCACTATCCGCCGCCGCCGGGCACGCCGAACTGGCCGGGCCTGGAAGTGGCCGGGACCATCGCCGCGGTGGCGCCGGACGTGAGCGAGTTCAAGCCCGGCGACGCGGTCTGCGCCCTGCTCGCCGGCGGCGGCTATGCCGAGTATTGCGTGGTGCCGCCGGGGCAGGTGCTGCCGCTGCCGGTGGGCGTCGACACGATCGGCGCCGCTTCGCTGCCCGAGGCCTATTTCACGGTGTGGAGCAATGTCTTCGACCTGGCGCGGCTCAAGGCCGGCGAAAGCCTGCTGGTGCACGGCGGCGCCAGCGGTATCGGCGTGGCGGCGATCCAGCTGGCGCGGGCGCGCGGCGCGACGGTCTATGCCACCGCCGGTTCGGACGAGCGCTGCCGCTGGTGCGAGCAGCTGGGCGCGCGGCGCGCCATCAACCATCGCAGCGAGGATTTCGTGGCGGTGATCCGCGCCGCGGGCGGCGGCGTCGACGTGGTGCTGGACATGGTCGGCGGCGACTACCTGCCGCGCAACCTGGAGGCGCTGGCGACGGAAGGGCGCATCGTGGTCATCGCCACCCAGGGCGGCAGCGCGGCGAAGCTGGACCTGCTCAAGCTGATGCTCAAGCGCGCCATGCTCACCGGCACCACCCTGCGCTCACGGCCGCTGGCGTTCAAGGCGGCGATCAAGGCGGCGCTGCTGCGCGAGGTGTGGCCGCTGTTCGAGCGCGGCGAGCTGCGGCCGGTGGTCGACCGGGTGTTTCCCTTCGAGCAGGCCGCCGCCGCGCACGCCTACATGGAAAGCGGCGCGCACCGCGGCAAGATCGTGCTGGACCTTAGGGCCTGTTAACGCTCTTTTGATCGCGATCAAAAGAGCGTTAACAGGCCCTAGCTAGCGGGTGCCGATCTGGGTATAGGCAACGGGCTGGAGCGTGACGCGGGCAGGGGTGTTGGCGACCGCGCCCGCGATGCCCACTTCAATGCCGTGGCTGCTCATGGCGTCCTGCAAGGCCGCGCTGGGCGGCTGCGGACCGGATGGTGCGGCCTGGGGCTGGCGCTGGTGACTCAACAGCAGGACCGCCCCCGCGGCACAGCACAACAGCAGCATGGCTTTCATTTTTCCCCGGGCGGCGCGTCGCCGTTGACGCGCTCCTTGTGTGGGCTTGATGCAAAAACCCGGCCAGTTGCCGCAATCAGGCCCGGACAGGCCGGCGTTTGCGCCGCAGCTTCAGCGGCGGCGGCGGGAAGGCGGCGGCGGCGCCGAGCAGCCAGTCGGCGAAGCTGCGAACCGCGGGCAGCTGCATCCTGGCCGGGGTGCTGACCAGGTAATACGCACGAAAATGATGCACCGCCCAGTCGGCGGCGCACACCAGACGACCGCCCTGCACATCGGTGGACACCAGGGACCAGCGCGCCAGGGCGACGCCGTAGCCGCGCTCCGCGGCGATCACTGCGGAGGTGGAATCGTCCAGTTCCGAGCGCACCTGCACTTCGTGGCGGCGGCCGAACGAGGCCTTGACCCATTCGTGCCAGGGCTCGGTATTGGTGTGCAGCAGGGTGTGCCGGCCCAGGTCGGCGGCACTGCGGATGGCGCCGTAGCGGGCCAGCCATTCGGCGTTGCACACCGGCAGCAGCCAGTCGTCGAGCAGGCGCACGGCGCGCACCCCGGGCCAGCTGCCGGCGCCATAGCGGATCGCCAGGTGGAAGTCGCTGTCGGCGAGATCGACCTGCTGGTTGCTGGCGCTCAGGCGCAGGTCGATGTCGGGATGGGCCTGCTGGAATTCGGGCAGGCGCGGCAACAGCCAGCGCTGCAGGAAGGAGGCGAGCAGGCTGACGTTGAGCTGGCGCGCGTCCTGTTTGCGCAGGGCTTCGTCCATGGCGCGGCGCAGTTCGTCGAAGCCGCGCCGCACCCGCGGCAGCAGGCGGGCGCCTTCGGCGGTGAGGCGGATCGAGGCGCCGAGCCGCTCGAACAGCGGATAACCGAGCATGCCCTCCAGTGCGCGCACCTGCTGGCTCACCGCCGCCGGGCTGACGTAGAGCGCCGCCGCGGCGGCGCCGAAACTGAGATGGGACGCCACCGCCTCGAAGGCGCGCAGCGCGGTCAGGGGTAGTCTTTGCATGGCCTGGCGGGGTCCGCCGGATTAAGAAAAACTTAAAAAGGCGGCAAAAACATATCGCTTGCCGCTGTGCTTGTCCATCCTGAAAATGACTGGGCCGGCGCGGCAATCCGCCGGCCGGCGCGGCAAGATTTTCTTGCGGCGCCGCAGATAGTCCGAACCTGGGGACGACGATGCTGAAACTGCTGATCGGTAACCAGCGCTTTTCCAGCTGGTCGCTGCGCGCCTGGCTGTTGATGAAGCAGCTCGGCATCCCGTTCGAGGTGGAGGTGCTGCCGTATACACGCAGCGACTGGAGCGCTGCGCTCAGGTCGGTGCACGCGGCGGGCACGGTGCCGGTGCTGCTGGTCGATTCGTTTGCCATCGGCGATACCCTGGCCATCACCGAGACCCTGGCCGAGCTGTACCCTCAGGCCGGAGTGTGGCCGGCCGATGCGCAGGAGCGGTCCATGGCACGTTCGCTCTGCGCCGAGATGCACTCCTCCTTCGCCGCCCTGCGCACCGAGTGCTCGTTCGACGTATTCCGCGACGGCGCGCCGCGGCCGCTCAGCCCGCAGGCGGCGGAACAGCTGGCGCGGGTCGACCGCATCCTGGCCGGAGCGGCCGGGGGCGGCTTCCTGTTCGGTGCCTTCTGCGCGGCCGATGCGTTCTACATCCCGGTGGCGCTGCGCGCGGTGCAGTACGGGCTGGAGATATCGCCGCGCGCCGCGGCTTATATCGAGCGCGCCGCGGCGCTGCCGGCGCTGCAGCTGTGGCTGGAGCAGGCGCAGGGCGAGCGCGCCTGGCCGGCGCTGTCGCCGGGCGGCCGTCCCTATCACCGCGCGGTGGCCAGCGGCGCCGATGCGCTGCGGCTGGCGCGGCGCTGGACCGAGGCCTGGAATGCGCGTCAGCTGGAGGAAGTGCTGGATTTTTTTACCGAGAGCGCCGTGTTCGTCAGCCCCAAGGCGGAGAGCCTGACCGGCCGCGCCCGGGTCGAGGGCAAGACGGCGCTGCGCAGCTACTGGACCACGGCGCTGGAGAAGATCCCCCGGCTTGAGTTCAAGCTCGAGGCGGCGGACTGGGATGCGGCCAGCTCGACCCTGCTGGTGGTGTACCAGGCCGGCCTGAACGGCAGGAACGCGCGTGCCTGCGAGCGCTGGGTGTTGGAGGCGGATGGCCGCATCCGCTACGGCGAAGCTTATTACGGCGCGTCCGCCTGAGGTGTGACCATGCAACTGATCGGCATGCTCGATTCTCCCTATGTGCGCCGCGTGGCGATTTCCCTGCGGCGGATGGGGCTGCCGTTCGAGCACCGCCCGGTGTCGGTGTTCCGCCACTTCGAGGAGTTCCGCCGCATCAACCCGCTGGTCAAGGCGCCGAGCCTGGTCTGCGACGACGGCGAGGTGCTGAGCGACTCCAGCCTGATCCTCGATTACCTCGAGCAGCTGGCCGGACCAGCGCGCAGCCTGATGCCGCAGGATTTGCCGGCGCGGCGGCAGGCGCTGCAGCTCCTGGGCATTGCGCTGACCGCCTGCGAAAAGACCGTGCAGGTGGTGTACGAGCGGCAGCAGCGGCCGCCGGAGAAGCTGCACCAGCCCTGGCTGGACCGGGTGCAGTTGCAGATCGAGGCGGCTTACGCCGCGCTGGACGCGGCGGTGGCGCAGGCGGCGCCGTATCTGCTCGGCGAGCGCTTCACCCAGGCCGACGTGAGCGTCGCGGTGGCCTGGCGCTTTACCCAGTTCACCATCGCGGATCTGGTCGATGCCGCGCGTTATCCGGCGCTCGCGGCCTGGTCGGCGGCGATGGAAAGGCTGCCGGAGTTTGCCGCGACGCCGCTGGACTAGAAGCCGGGACTCGGGACTGGGGACTCGGGACTCGGGGAAAAGCCAAAGCGGAACGGCTTTAACCTCAGTGCTAAAGATCAAAAACGCTTGACAGCTCCACAAGGTCCATCGAGCTTTTGCGAGTCCCGAGTCCCGAGTCCCGAGTCCCGAGTCCCGAGTCCCGAGTCCCGAGTCCCGAGTCCCGAGTCCCGAGTCCCGAGTCCCGAG
>FTAG01001827.1_pt1 | contig 20851 bp, 16 predicted proteins | sample 1638911 | NCBI WGS metagenome assembly FTAG01 (sample SAMEA3914813, study PRJEB12502) | metagenome | biome: forest; material: soil | place: Canada | collected 2011-07-07 | depth 0.3 m
CCCGTCGGCCGAGCGCCGATTGAAGCCGGCATCTGCAATCTCGCTTCTTGTTAGGGCCTCGTCCCGAGTTGGTCGACCCGAAGGGCGGCGAAGCCAACGACGGGCCTTCGCATAAGATTGCGCTAGATAGGGTAGGGGCCTATGCTATATATGGCTGATGCACGCCACCGAACACAGGCAGAAACTGCTGGCCCGGGCCCGTCGGCTGCGGGGGCAGGTCGAGGCCATAGAGCGGGCGCTTGAAACCGAGGCCGATTGCGGCTCGGTCCTGCACCTGATCGCCGGAGCGCGGGGGGCCATGGCCGGTCTCATGGCCGAGGTGGTCGAGGATCACGTCCTGTCGCACCTCGTCGACGCCGACGCCTACCCGAACGCCCTGGATCGCGACGCCGCCGAGCAGCTGCTCGCGGTGGTCAGAAGCTATCTGAAATGAGCCAGTCCATGTCCCCGACCGACGCCGCCACGGCCGCGCACAGCCACGTCTTCCTGGGCGCCGGGCATGGGCGCAACGAACGCCGCGCCTGGGCGGTGATCGTCCTCTGCGGCGTCATGATGCTGGTGGAGATCGTCGGCGGCATCCTGTTCGGCTCCATCGCCCTGGTCGCCGACGGCCTGCACATGTCGACCCACGCGGGCGCCCTGTTGCTGGCCGCCCTGGCCTACACCTTCTCGCGCCGCTATGCGCACGATCCGCGCTTCAGCTTCGGTACGGGCAAGCTCGGCGACCTCGCCGGCTTCACCAGCGCCGTCGTACTGGCGATGATCGCCCTCCTGATCGGCTATGAAGCGGTGGTCCGGCTGCTGTCGCCGGCGCCGATCCATTTCGCCCAGGCCATACCGATCGCGGCGCTCGGTCTCGGCGTGAACCTGGCCAGCGCCTGGCTGCTCAGCGGCGGCCACGGTCATGATCACGGTCATCATCACGGCCATGGCCATCACGACCAAAGCGGCCAGGACGAGGCCAAGCATCTCGTCCTGGGCGGCCGGACGCTGCGGCTGGAGGTGTTCGAGGACGGCGTGCCGCCCCGCTTCCGCCTTCACGCCGCGTCCGGCGCGTTGGACCCGGTATCGACCTCAATCGCCACCCTCAGGCCGGACGGCGCCCGGCAGAGCTTCACCCTGGTCCAGCGCGCCGGCTATCTGGAGAGCCTCGGCGAGATCCCTGAGCCGCATGCCTTCACCGCCCAGGTGCGCATCGGCGACGACAGCCAGTCGGTGGCGTTCGAGGAGCACGACCATGACCATGGCGGCGCCCACGCGCGCGACAACAATATGCGCGCGGCGGTGGTGCACGTCATGGCCGACGCCGCGGTGTCGGTGCTGGTCATCGTCGGTCTGATCCTGGCGCGGGTGTTCGGCTGGCTCTGGATGGATCCCGTGGCCGGCCTGGTGGGCGCGGTGGTGATCGCCAGTTGGTCCTATGGGCTGATCCGCGACACCGGCGCCATCCTGCTCGACATGGCGCCGGATCGCCGGCTGGCGGAGCGCATCCGCGGCGAGGTCGAGGGCGCGGGCGACGCGGTGTCGGACCTGCATCTGTGGCGTCTGGGGCCCGGCCATATCGGCGCGATCGTCTCGGTGACGACCCGGGCCGGCCACGACGCAGCCTTCTATCACGCCCGGCTGGGCGGCCTGCCTGCCGTCTCCCACCTCACGGTCGAGGTGACGACGCTCGCCGCCTGAAGCCGGTCTAGAGCGGCGTACCGCTCTAGGCTTTGATTTGACGCGCTTTCTTGCGACGAACCGGCATCCACTTCGTCGGAAAGCGCTCCAGGCCTCGGCTACTTCTTCTTCGGCTGCAGGATGAACGAGCTGACGGCGACGGGCGGCTTGGCCTTCTCCGCCTTGGGCTTGCGGACTTCCTTGTTGCTCTTCTTCTGACCCTTGGCCATGTGCGGTCTCCGTGGGGTGGCGAGGGGGCGCCCGGATGAGGGGCGAGGATTGCGGCGGCTGACGCCGTCAGGATGCGGCGGCGACGGCCGCTACGGCGGCCGGCGTACGGCGCACGCGCGGCTTGGTCGTTTTCACCGGCTTGCGGCTCAGGCGTTCGGCCATCTCGGCGTCGATCAACGGCAGCAGGGCCAGGGCGGCCGCCGACTGGGCGCCGCCGGTGAACTGCAGCCGGGCGGCGTTCGCCTTGAGATTGGTCAGCGAGGCGTCGTCCATGCTCGACAGCTTGTCTCCGATAGCCATCCATTCTCCCATTCGTCGAAAAAGCCGGCCAATTCGGCCGCCAGCTCGGCCTCATATGGAACTTTGCGCCGGAAATGGCCAGGGCTATGGAAGATTTGTGAAAATAAAACTTGCTTATTCCATTGAAGTGTATAGATTTGTTCGATCAAATATCGCATGGATCGCGCGCGATTTTCCTGCCGAAATCTTGGTTTCGGCGCATGAATTGGCTTTCGACCTCTCCGAAATTTTGATCTCTCTACCCATGTCGGGCTGCGAGACCCCATGTCCGGAAAGGGACAATCATGCAAATCGGCACCGTGAAATGGTTCAACAGCCAAAAGGGCTTCGGCTTCATCCAGCCTGAAGACGGCGGCGGCGACGTCTTCGTGCACATCTCGGCCGTCGAGCGCGCCGGAATGACCTCGCTGCACGAGGGCCAGAAGCTCGGCTTCGAGCTCGAGAAGGACCAGCGTAACGGCAAGATGTCGGCGGCCCAGCTTCAGGCCGCGTAAGACGGACGCCCGGCGGCGGGGATCCCCTCCCGCCGGGCTTTTCGTTACGATATGCGATCAGTCCGAGCCGGGACCCGGCAGGACGGTGGCCGAGGGGGAGTCCGCGTCGGCCTGGCCCAGCACCGCTTCGCCCTTGGCCGTGATTCGCCAGCCGCTGCGGTTGCGCTCCGCCAGGCCGAGTTCGGTCAGGGCCCGGGCGTCCGAGATGGTGATCCAGTCCACATCCTTGCCGGCCTTCTTCATGGCCAGATTGCGCAGCGCCATGTGCTGGCCGGCGTTGAGCACACAGGGAGGCTCGGTATCCGGCGGACGATCGTTCAAAGGCCGTCCCTCGCCAGCTCCGCTTGGCCGGCTGCGGATCCGGTCTGGCGGCGGATGACCGCCTTCAGCAGGATGGCGCGCCGGAAGCTGATGCTGGGATCGCGTCCCTCGATCTTGGCGCCGGCGATCACCCGGCCCTGATGCCGCGTCCCCAGCGCCCAGGTCTCGGCGCGGACCTCGTCCAGGGGAATCCAGAAGGATCTCAGCCAAGCGATGGGGGAATTCAGCGCCATGAGGGCGACCCCGGCGGAACCGGTGTTGGAGCGAGGGACATGCCGTCCTTTCATCCCCAACGCGGCTGCGCGAAAGCGCCCGCCGTTGGAAGACCCTCATATAGGACGTCTGCGCGCGGATTGTCAGGCGGCGCGACGGGATTTCCGCGGCCGGGGTCAAATGTTTCCCGGTCCGCCGGGCGCAGAGCCACGCGGCGAGTCTAAGCGGTCTTCGCCTCGCGATAGATGAACTTGGGCCGCCAGATCGAGACGATGACGATCGGCAGGATGAAGATGGCGATCAGCACCCAGGAGATGAAGCGGTAGCCCTTGGCGATCAGGTCGACCAGGCCGACGCCCTGGGCGGCCGAGACGGCCAGGATCAGCACCGCCAGGGTGATCAGGCCGCGGACCCAGGGATTGGGATCGCGTCCAGTCCGGGCGCGCAGGGCGTGGCGCACGCGCTCCATGATCGCGTGCACCGCGCCGACGCCGCTTTCGAGCAGGGCGAAGAAGATCATCGCCTGGAACAGCAGGCGCGCGATCGGAATGCCGATCTTCATCAGCAGGAAGTCCGAGGGCAGGGTGGCGCGGCCGATCTCGGGATACCAGGCGACCATCGACAGGAAGAAGAACAGGCCGGGCGCCATGGCCAGGGGCCCGGCGATCACCCCGGCGATCACGGCGTCGCGCCGGCTGTGCAGGTGGCGCAGCACCGGCAGTATGACCACTGCGCCCACGGCGTTGTAGCCGGCATAGGTGATCCCGCCGACCAGCCAGCCGGGGCCCGGCGGGGTGTGCAGATGGGCGCCGATCGCCGGCCCGAACTTCCACAGGCTGAGGCTGAGGAAGATCGCGTAGGTGGCGTAGAGCAGCACCGAGACGTATTTGAACAGGGGCTCGACGGCGGCCGAGCCGATCGCCACGAAGCCGGCGATGGCGACCAGCAGGACGCCGGCGCCCACCAGCGGCGGCCAGCCGAACAGGGCCTGGCCGATAGCCCCGCTGGCGGCGGCGAACACCGACAGGATCAGCAGCACCAGGGCGAAATAGGTCAGTTCGAACAGGAACCAGCCCCGCCCCAGGAGCTTGCCGAAGAAGGCGCGATAGTCGAGCAGGCTGAAGCGGACGGCGAAGGCGAAGGTCAGGGCGCAGACCAGGCTCCAGACCAGGGTGGCGACCAGGATGGCCAGAAGGCCGCCCGACGGGCCGCTCGGCAGGAAGAACTCCGCCAGTTCGCGGCCCGTGGCGTAGCCGCCGCCGATCACCACCGCCTTGAAGGCGAGGCCGGGCAGGATGTAGCGCTGCAGCCAGTTCGATTTGGTCGCCGGCTCTGCGCTCAATTTCCCGCTCCTTGTTCCAACAACTTGGCAGTTGAGACCAAGGTGGCTCAAATTGAAAGCGATGACACGCCGCGGCGGGCAGATCGCCGCGAGGCCGGGGTCTACCAGGGCGGCCGGATGATCCCGACGCCGTCCTCGACAACGATCTTCGTGCCGAACGGCTTGGAGTATTCGATCACCTCGTCGAGGATCTTGCGGGCGAGCTCGGGCGGCGGCTTGCGCGGGATGCCCACCTGCGAGCTCGGGCGTGGGGTCTGTCCGAGGTCGACGGGATAGATACGGATCTCGGCCAGTTTGCCGTTCTCGAAATGGCTGCAGGTGAGGATGGCCTCCAGGTTGGACTTCAGCTGCCAGAAGCCCTGCTGCTCGTGCTCGCCGACGATGGCGTCCGGGTCGCCCGTGGGCGCGTGGCGCGGGGCGAGGCCGCCGCCCTGCGAACCGCCGGGCAGCTTGCCCTTGCCCACGGGCATCAGCGCGGACTGGAAGACGAAGTTGGAGGTGCCGTAGAAGATCGGCTTTCCCTTGTAGATCTCCACGCCTTTGATCGTATGCACGCCCTGGGCGATGAACACGTCGTCGCCCTGGTCGATGGCGTCGTGGGCGAACCTGATCTCGAAGTCGGCCGGGAAGTGGTCGTAGGAGTAGGCCTGGAAGTCGTAGCGGTTCTGATGCCAGTGGGTATTGGTCACCATGATGTCGGAGGCTTCCTTGCCCGTCTTGATCTGGGTCAGGATGTCCCGCCGATCGTCGGGGTTCATGTCGAAGCTGTGCTCGCCGGGCAGGGCGGCGATGCGGAACTGCGTGCCGAAGGCCGAGAGGTCGCCGCCGGTCCCGCTGTCGCCGGCGATGGCCCGGAGCTGGGCCATCTGCTCGGCCGTCACCCCGTGGAACAGGGTCACTCTCAGGCTGTTGGTCACGCCGTCCAGGGGGCCGGGCGGCCCATAGCCGCGCGGGCGGAACTTCGGCGACTCCGGTGCGTCGCCGGCCGGCTTGGGCCCGAGTTTGAAGGTGACGCCGAAGAGGTTCACGGTCCCGGCCGGATCGGCCGCCGGCGTCTCGACCGGCCTCTCCACCTCCGGCCGGCGGGCCAGCACCGAGGCTTTCATCCCTGCGACCTCGGCCAGCTGGCCGGCGGTGACGTAGACCACGGTCCCGCCCTCGCAGCAGGCGTCGATACCGCCCTCGGCGTAGATCCCTGCGAACCCGGCCAGTCCCTTCGGCGTCGAGAAATAGCGCGCCATGCGGGCTTCCGGCAGCGAATGGGCGACGCCGACATGGACGATGCCGACCCGTTCGACCTGGCGGAAATCCTCCCACACGCCGGGATTGCGCTGGTCCTTGTTGTTGGCGCGGCTGACCATGTCGATGCCCATCCGGGCCCAGTCGTCGGCCACCTCCTTGGTGCCGAGGTTGAGGCCCGCGTGACCGAAGGTGTCGAAGTCGTAGATCTCGTTCTCCAGATCGCCGACGGCGAGATCGGCGTGGCGGATGATCTCCAGCAGGTACTGGACGTCAGGATCGTTGCTCTTGGCGAAGGGCTGGAACTCCAAAAGGTCCCCCACGCCCACGACGGTGAACGGCTGTCTGATCTTGAGCGCCAGTTCGATGCGCTGGTCGGGATGCAGGGGAACGCCGCGCTCACCGCCGTCGAAGATACGGGCGTGTTCGCCGACGTTCTGCACGACCTGCGCCTGGGCGCCGGCTGCAAGGGCGGTCCAGGCGGCCGCCGCGGCCAGGGCGAGTCTCGGGTTCATGAAGCGCTCCCTGCAGGTCAAGGCTTGTCGTTGGTCACGTGGATCACGCCGACGCCGTCCTCGATGTCGATCCGGGTCCCGAACGGTTTGGAGTACTCCTGCACCTGGGCCAGGATCGCCCGCGCGACCTCCGGCCGCGGCCGCCGGGGAATGCCGACCTGCGAGCCCGGCCGCAGATGGCCGTCCTGCTCGAAACCGAGATCGACGGGGTAGATGCGGACCTCGGTCAGCTTGCCGTTCTCGAAGTGGCTATAGGCCATTAGCGCCTCCAGATTGGGCGACTGCTCCATCCAGTACCAACTGCGCTCGTTGTTCTCGCCCTCGCCGACGATCGGGCCCGTCAGCGGGGTCGGCGGCAGGGCGCCACGGTCGCGCCAGGACAGGAAGCGCTGCTCCATCAGCTCGAAGTTGGACACGCCGTAGAAGATCGGCTTGCCCTTGTAGATCTCGACGCCCTTGATGGTGTGCACGCCGTGGCCGACGAACACGTCGGCGCCCTGGTCGATGGCGTCGTGGGCGAACTTGATCTCGAAGTCGGCCGGATAGTGGTCGAACGAGTAGTGCTGGAAGGCGAACCGGTTCTGGTGCCAGTGGATGGTGGCGATCTCCAGATCCGAGTCCTGCTTGCCGGTCCTGATCTCCCTCAGGATGTCGCGCTCGTCCTGCGGGTTCATGTCGTAGTGGAATTCGCCGGGTCCGGGTGTGACGCGGAAGTGCACGCCCCAGGCCAGCAGGGACTCGCCGCTGCCCTCGCCCTTGGCGCCGGCGATGGCGCGCAGCTCGGCCATCTCCGGCGCCGTCACGCCGTAGACGGTGGTGAGGTTGAGGGTGTTGCTCTTGGTCTTGATCGCCCCGCGCCGCTCCTCGGAGGCGGAGATCATCTTCTGCATCTGGGCGGTCTCCGCGTCGGCCTCGCCGCCGCTCTTGCCGGCGACGAAGGTGAGGCCGAACACCGCGGTCGATCCCGGCGGATCGGCCGGCGGGACGACGATGGGGTTGGGCACCTCGCCCCGCCGGGCGACGACGGCGTCGCGCATGGCGCGGATCTGCTGCAACTGGGCCTCGGTCACCGCGACCACGCCGTTGACCGGCAGGCCCAGGATCTGCCGGCCGTTGTCGGCGTAGACCCCGACCATGGCGACGACGCCCTTGGGCGTCGCCGCATAGCGGGCCTGGCGCGCTTCGACCATGCTGGTGTCGACCCCCACATGCACGATGCCGACACGGTCGAGCTCGTGGAAGTCCTGCCAGACGCCTTCGTCGCCGGCGTCCCAGGTGTGATTGTTGGCCTTGGTCACCATCTTGACGCCCATGTTGGCCCAATCGTCGGCGACGACGGCCGGCGCCTCCATGTGGGCGATCGGGCCGCGGAAGGTGTCGTGATCGACGATGGTGTTCTCATTGTCGGCCACCGTCATGTCGGCCGCGCGCATGATGTTCATCAGGTACTGGACGTCCGGATCGTTGCTCCTGGAGATCGGGATCATCGCCAGCATGTCGCCGACGGCGACGACGGTGAACGGCTGGGTGATCTTGGTGGCCAGCTCCTTGGCCTGGTCGCGGATGAACGGCGGCGGGACCGCGGCGATGGCGTTCTGGGCGCGGGCGACGGCGGGCGCCGTCAACGGCGCGCACAGCGCCAGACCGCTTCCCGCGAGCGCCAGGCGGCGCAGATGAGATCGAAGCGTTGTGGTCATCGGTTTCCTCATGGGTTCGCGGCTTCCACGGCGTCGCTTGTCGGGGACGTGAGGGAGGGGCCAGGGCCCGGGACGCCGACGGCGGGCAAGGACGCGGGGGATTTCAGGAAGGCCACCGCCGCCAGGCCGCAGAGGGCGGCCGCGGCCAGCCACGCACCGGGCATGGCCTTGTCGCCGGTGGCGTGGATCAGATAGGTGCAGATGGCCGGGGTGAAGCCGCCGAAGATGGCCGTGGCCAGGCTGTAGGCGAAGGAGAAGCCGGAGGTCCGCACCGCCGCGGGGATCACCTCGGTCAGGTGCACCACCATGGCGCCGTTGTAGGTCGAATAGACCAGCGACAGCCACAGCTCGACCACCAGCAATCGCTCGAACGAGGGCGCGGCGACCAGCCAGCGCATGGCCGGATAGCTGGTCAGTATCGCCGCCACCGCCGCCGCGACCAGCAGCGGCCGCCGCCCCAGCCGATCCGACAGGGCCCCCATCGTCGGCAGCAGCACCAGGTTCGACAGGCCCACGCACAGCGTCACCAGGAAGCTCGACCGGGCCGACAGGTGCAGGACGCTGGAGCCGAACACCGGGGTGTAGGCGGTGATCATGTAGAAGGCGACGGTGGTCATGATCGCCATCGCCGCGCCCAGCAGGATCACGCGCGCATTGCGGCCGAGCAGGACGAAGATCTCGCCGAAACCCGGCGTATGCTGGCGCGCCAGGAAGGCGGGGGTCTCGACCAGCCGCCGCCGGATCAGGAACAGGAAGGGGATCAGGGCGCAGCCGATCACGAACGGCAGCCGCCAGCCCCAGGCCTCCATCTGCGCCCGGCTGAGGGCGCTGGCCGCGACGAGGCCGAGCACGGCGGCGAACACCACCGCCGCCTGCTGGCTCGCCGATTGCCAGCTGACGTAGAAGCCGCGCCGTCCCTCAGGAGCGATCTCGGCCAGATAGACCGACACGCCGCCGACCTCGACGCCGGCCGACAGGCCCTGCACCAGCCGGCCGACCAGGATCAGCAAGGGCGCGGCGACGCCGATCCGCGCGTAGCCCGGCATCACGGCGATGGACAGGGTGCCGACCGCCATCAGGCCGAGGGTCAGTAGCAGTCCCGCGCGCCGCCCATGCCGGTCGATGAAGGCGCCCAGGATCAGCGCGCCCAGCGGCCGCATCAGGAAGCCGGCCCCGAAGGTCGCCAGCGAGGCCATCAGCGAGGCGAACTCGCTGGCGGCAGGGAAATAGGCCTTGGCGATGGCGACGGCGTAATAGCCGTAGACCATGAAATCGAACATCTCCAGGAAGTTGCCGCTGGAGACGATGAAGGCGGCCTTGACGCGGGCGCTGCGGACTGACGATGCGGTCAAGGGCCTAGCTTCCGGACTGCGGACGAGGGGGAGGCCCGCACGCGCCGCCGAGGCGGGCGCGTCCGGCCTCGGCGACGGTGGGGAGGAGGGCGCGGGTCACCACTTGGCCTTGACGCCGATCACGAAGCGCCGCCCGAGCACGTCGTAGAGGTCATAGCGCGTGGCGCCCTGGAAGGTGGACGGCTGGGGCACGGGCGGCGGCTGCTTGTCGAACAGGTTCAGCACCGTGGCGTAGAGTTCCTGGTGCGCGCCGAAGGCCACGTAGCGATAGGTCGCGGTCAGGTCCCAGTAGATGATCCCCGGCACGTGCTGCTCGCTGGCCGGGAACTGGGCCGGCGTGTAGTTGGGATTGTAGCTGCCGGGTGCGATCAGCCGCTGCTGCAGGGCCAGCATGTATGAACTCGTGCCGGTCAGCGGGTGGTCGTACTGTTCGGACAGGTTGACGGTCCACTCGGGCGGCGCCGTCGCCCCGAGGCCGTAGGCGCCGATCAGGACCGGTCCGCTCGGCGCGGTCGCCGCCGAATTGAAGTAGGTCAGCACATAGTTGCCGATGGCCCGCGTGGTCAGCCGGCCGCCCATCAGGTTGACGTTGTAGGCGGCCTCGAGGTCGAGGCCCGACGTGCCGACGCTGGCCACGTTCTGCGGCGCCGAGCGGATCGATATGCCCGAGGCGCCGTTGAGACCGGCGGTCGTCGTGACGGGCACGCCCGCGACGGAGATCAGCTGGCAATAGGTCTGATTGCCGTTGTAGCAGCCGTCGATGATGCTCTGCGTCGGCAGGGTCGTGATCGCATGGCTGACCTTGATCTTGTAGTAGTCGATCGAGCCTTCGAAGCCCGGCAGCCAGCCCGGCCGATAGACGCCGCCGATGGTCGAGGTCTGCGCCACTTCCGGCTTCAGGTTGGGGTTGCCGATGGCCAGCACCGTGGTGGTGGTGGCGGCCGGTCCCGGCGCCGTCGAGACGGGCAGCACGAAGGAGGTCTGGGTCGCCGAGCTCGACACCGTCGAGAACAGCTCATTGATGTCCGGCGCGCGGATGTCCTGCGAACGGGCGGCGCGGATCCGGAAGTCGTCGGTGATCTGCCAGGTGGGGCCGATCTTCCAGGTATAGGTGATGCCGCTGGTGCTGTAGTCGGTCATCCGGCCGGCGAGATCGACGTTCAGCGCCTTGACGAACGGCAGCTCCCTCAGCAGCGGCACGCCGAGCTCGAGATAGCCTTCGGTGGCGCTGATGCTGCCGTTCAGCGGGCCCGGATTGTAGGACTGATAGCCGCCGTAGACGTTGTTGTAGGCGGTGCAGCCGCCGGCGCGCAGACCTGTGCAGCTGGTGTAGATCGCCGACAGCGGCGAGACCTTCCGGGTCGCCTTGTCGATCCGCCAGGCGCCGCCGAACGCGACGCTGATCGGGCCGGCCCCGAAGTTCAGCCGGTCGCCGAGATCGCCGCGGATGTTGGCGTTGAAGGCGGTCTGCTGGTCCATGGTGTCGCCGTTGTCCCAGCCGGACACGTAGGCGGCGCCCGCCTTGCTGACGGCGTTGGTCCCCAGGACGTCGATGGGCGTGCAGCCGGCGTCATAGCCCGCCAGCGTGGACTGGCAGACGATCTGGCCGTTGGCCGGGTTCACCACCGCGTCGGCGGCGGCGTAGAGGTTGCGGTTGATGGTGTCGTACTGTTGGTAGTCCTGTTCGGACACCGCGTAGGCCAGGCTGGTGTCGAAGCTCCAGTGGCTGTTGAATTCACCCCTGAGGCCGCCGTTGATCCGCGCCAGGGTGGTGGTGTCCTTGTTCTCGATCGGCGGCAGGTCGGCGCTCAGACGGCCCAGCGTGAACGAGGCGATATGGTTGGCGGCCATCAGCGCGGCGACGCTGGCCGGCAGATAGGCGTTGTTGGCGTAGATCGTGAACGCCTTGCTCGTCTGTTCGAACGGGTAGGCGCTGATCGCATCGGTGTAGGAGCGGTTGTACATCAGCTCGCCGAACACGGTCAGCTTGGGGGTGATGTCGTACTCGCCGTGGAAGAACAGGCCTTCGCGATCCTGGTCGGGGCTGAGCCCGTTCTCGGCGTTGGGACCCGAGCCGCCGCTCTGGAACGAGGCGCCGGTGTTGGTCCCGGTGCTGAACGGCTGCAGCACGCCGCCCGCGCCGAACTGCATCCCTGAGAGGCCGGCCACCGTCACGGCTTTGCCGGCGGTGTTGGTCAGCTTGGTGATCAGTCCACCGTAGGCCATGGTCGAGAATCCGACGTTGGGGATGATCCCGAAGCTGGTGGCCGAGCCGGCGGGCAGGGTGACGAAGCCCGAGGACTGATCGTACCATTTGCGCCCGTTCGGCCCGAGCCCGATGCCGTCCTGGTGGAAATACTCCAGGCTGCCTTCCAGCCTCAGCCGGCCGTCGAGGAAGCTCTTCCCGGCCGCCACGGTGACGTGCTCGTTACCGGCGTCGCCATAGCTGGTCTCGCCGCCGTCGACGTTGATCTGCAGGCCGGTGAACCGGGTGTTGAGGATGAAGTTGACCACCCCGGCGACGGCGTCCGAGCCATAGACCGACGAGGCGCCGCCGGTCACCACGTCGACCCGCGACAGCAGGGCCTGGGGAATGATGTTGACGTCCACCGATCCGTTGACGTTCGAGGCCGGCAGGCGCTCGCCGTCGAGCAGCACCAGCGTGCGGTTGGCCCCGAGGTCGCGCAGGTTCAACAGCGCCTGGGCGCCGCCCAGGCTCGAGGACACCGCGCCGAGGTTCGAGGTGGTCTGGCTGCCCATGAAGGCCGGCAACTGGGCCAGGGCCTCTCCGGCGCTGTTGGGCGCCGCCAGGGTCAGCTGCTGGGCTGACACCACCGTCACGGGCGTGGGTTCGGCGAAACCGGTCTTCAGCCGGCTGCCGGTGACCACCAGCTCGGTGACCGTGGCGGGCGGCTCGGCCGCGGGCGGCGGTGAGGACGCGGGCGCGGTGGCGACAGGCGCTCCCGTCTGGGCGTGTGCAGCCCCGGAAGCCAGGATTTCGAGCGCAAGCAGGGACGCTGCGCCCAACAGTGTTGTGCGGACCTTCATGGTTCCCCCTAAGTTTTCTGGAGCCGGGTCTTCCTCAGCCGCGCGTGGGCGGTCCGGACCCGGTTTCTGATGTCGTCGAAGGCGTCAGACCGGCTTCAGCGCCTCCTTCCATTCCTGCAGCACGTGGGCGCGGCGGAATTGATCGAGATTGGCCAGGAGCGCCGGCCCGACATGGATCGCGCGCAGGGCGGCGACGTCGACCTGGCCGCTCGGCCGCGGGACGTCGCTGCGCACCGGCGCCATGTGGCGCATCGCCAGCAGCGACTGGCCACGCTTGGACAGGAGATAGTCGAGGAACAGCTTGGCCGACGCGGGATGCCGGGCGTCCTTGGTCACGAAGGCGATCCGCGACATGACCAGGGTGTAGTCGCTGGGGAAGACGATCCCCAGCACAGGGTGGGTCGCCTGCTTCTCCAGCGCGTAGGAGCTGATCATGTTGTACGATAGGGCGTACTTGCCGGCGATCACCTCGTTCAGGATCTGGTCGCCCGAGACGTACAGCTTCGGCTGCGCCCGCCCAAGGGCGCGGACCAGCGCCCAGGTGTCGTGGCTGATCTGCAGGTCCTGGGTGAAGAACAGGAAGCCCGTGGCGCTGGCCTCCGGATCATAGGTGGCGATCCGGCCGCGGTAGGCGGCGGCGGACCGTTTCAAGAGGCGTCCCAGCTCGTCGTGCGAGCGCGGCACGTCGGCGGCAGGCATCAGGCGTCGGTTGTAGGCGAACACGATGGGTTCGGCGGTGACGCCGTAGGCCTGGTTCTTCCAGATCGCCCACGGCGGCAGGTTCGGCTTCTCGGGCGAGGCGTAGGGCTGGGCGTAGCCGTCGTTGACCAGCTTGATCTGGGTGTCCATCGCCGAACTGACCAGAAGGTCGGCCGAAGGCTGGCCGGCCGTCACCTCATGGACGAAGCGGTCGTAGAGGGCGGTGGAATGCAGATGATCGTAGTCGACGTCGATAAACGGATATCGTGCACGGAAATCCCGCAAGATGTCGTCGACTTCATGCTCCTCCGTCGCAGTATAGATCGTAAGCTTTCCCTCGCGGCGAGCCGCCTCGATGAGACGTTCATAAGATCGTGGGTAGCCGTCGGGTATCGCTGCTCCATCGGCCGCGCCGTATGAAACAAGCGAAACAGCGGCGCCGCCGCCGGCCAACACGGTTCTTCTTGAGAACATTCCGCCCCGGTTTGTTTTTTGGTTCGTTGTGTGCCTGAATATCAGCGCTAGCTGTCACCAGTCTGTCGCGGCGAACGATGTGCGGATTTTCTCATGGCCCGGATTCTGATCGTTGAGGACGACGCCGCCCTCGCGCGGGGCATCGTCGCCCTGTTGAAGGACGGCGGCTATGCGGTCGATCATGTCAGCCGCGGCGCCGAGGCGCTGCAGCTCGAGGAGCAGGAGCCCTATCGCGCCATCATCCTCGACATCGGCCTGCCCGACCTGTCGGGTTTCGAGGTGCTGCAGCGGCTGCGCCAGCGCGGGGCGCACACGCCGGTGCTGATCCTGACCGCGCGCGACGCCCTGGCCGACCGGGTCAAGGGCCTCGACCTCGGCGGCGACGACTATCTGCTGAAGCCGTTCGAGCCGGCGGAGCTCGAGGCGCGGGTCCGCGCCCTGGTGCGCCGGGGCGAGGGCAATCCGTCGCCGACCCTCACCGTCGGCGCCCTGGTGTGGGACCGGACCAACGGCGCGGTCACCGTTGGCGGGGCCGTGCTCGAACTGCGCCGCCGCGAACTCGCCGTGCTGCAGACCCTGCTGACCAGCGCCGGCAAGCTGGTGCTGAAGGAGCGGCTGGCGGCCGAGGTGTTCGACTTCGACGAGCCGGTCGGTCCGAACGCGCTCGAGGTCTACGTCGGACGGGTGCGGCGCAAGCTGATGCCGAACGGGCCGACCATCCGTACGGTGCGCGGCCTCGGCTATATGCTCGAAGCGTCGTGATCGCCCGCCGCCGCCGCTCGCCCCAGTCGCTGACCGCGCGCCTACTCTGGGCCCTGGTCGGGTCGCTGGCGGCGGTGGCGGTCCTGCTCGGCGCGGGCGGGGCCCTGTTCATCGAGCAGATCGCCGAGCAGACCTCCGACCGGGTGCTGGGCGCCTCGGCGCGCGCCATCGCCGAGACCCTGGCGGTGGAGGACGGCCGCATCACCCTCGACCTGCCGCCGTCGGCGCTCGGCATGCTGGAGAATAATGCGCGCGACAATGTCTACTACAGCATCCGCCACAACGACGACCTGTTGACCGGCTACGCCGACCTGCCCAAATCGTCGCTCAAAGGATTGAACACCGAGGAGGCCAGCTTCCGCTACGACCGCTATCGCGGCGCCGACATCCGGGTCGCCACCGAGGCGCGCCGGCTGCCACGCGTGGATGGACTGGTCACCGTCGAGGTCGCCGAGACCCTGGAGGCGCGCCGGGTGCTGGCCGGCCGGATGCTGGCGGGCCTGATCATCCTCGAAGGCGTGCTGGTGGTGATGGCGGCCCTGCTGGTCTGGCCGGCGCTGCAATGGAGCCTCAGGCCGATCACGCGCCTGCGCGCCGAGATGGACGTGCAGCCGGTCGGCGGGGGACATTTCATCCCGATCAAGACCGACGCGGCGCCGGTGGAGCTGGTCGGCCTGGTTAAGGGCTTCAACGCCCTGCTGCAGCGGCTCGACGAGGCGGTGGACGGCATACGACGCTTCACCTCGGACGCCTCGCATCAGATGCGGACCCCCCTGGCGGTCCTGCGCACCCATGTGGCGGTGCTGCGCAAGCATGTGAAGCCGGAAGGACGGGAGTCGCTGCGCGATGTGGAGAAGGCCACCGAACGCCTTCAACACCTGCTGACGCGGCTGGTGACGTTGGCTCGGGCCGAAGAGGCGCAGGCCGATCCCCAGCGCGCCGGGCGCTCGGACCTGCGCGAGATCACCGCCCGCGTCGTCGCCGACCTGGACGAGGAGGCCCAGGAGGCGCAGGTGCAGGTGACCGTCTCGGCCGAAGGCGACTGTATCTCGGCCACCGATCCGATCCTGACCGCCGAGATCCTCGCCAACCTGCTCGACAATGCGATCCGCTACAACGCCCCTGGCGGGCGCGCCGAGGTGATCCTGCGGCAGCACCAGGGCAGGGCGGAGATGATCGTCGAAGACGACGGTCCCGGCATTCCCGGTGAATATCTCGAGCAGGTGTTCCATCGGTTCTTCCGCCTGTCCCGCGACGAGCAGAGGGCCGGCAGCGGGCTCGGGCTGTCGATCGTCGCCGCCATGGCGAAGACGATCGGCGCCACGATCACCATGACGCCGAGGGTGGATCGAAGCGGTCTGACGGTGGCCGTGATGCTCCCGATCTGGAAGTGAAGCCGAGCCCGAGCGCAGCTTGACGCTACCGTTCGACCGGATCGCCGGGTTGAGCTATGGGACGGCGACGCTTGGGGCTGAGCAGCTCCAGCTCCGGCCAGGAGAGCACGCCATGCCCAACCTCGATCGCCGCGGTGTCCTGGTCGGGGCCGGCGCCGGACTGTTTGCTTCGAGCGCGGTCGCCAAGGCCATGGCCATCAACGCCGACGTGCGCCACGGCTCGCTGCAGGACGTGCAGCACGTGGTGATCCTGATGCAGGAGAACCGCGGCTTCGATCACTATTTCGGCTCCCTCGCCGGGGTGCGGGGGTTCGGCGACCGGTTTCCGATCCCCTCGGCGCTCGGGCCGGCGCGGCAGACGGTCTGGACCCAGGCGCACACGACCGGCGAACCGGCCGCGATCGCGCCCTTCCATCTCGACACGGTCCAGAACTTCCCGCTGATGGCTGCGCTGGGTACGCCGCACACTTGGCCGGACGCCCAGGCGGCCTGGGACGAAGGGCGGATGAGCCGCTGGCCCGACGCCAAGACGGTGCGCGCGATGGGCCATTACCGCGGCGAGGACCTGCCGTTCCAGTTCGCCCTGGCCGAAGCCTTCACCCTTTGCGACGCCTACCACTGCAGCATCCAGACCGGGACCAACTCCAACCGGCTGTTCCTGTGGACCGGGACCAACGGCCCGTCGGGCGAGCAGGGCGGCCCGGCGATCGGCAATTCGCACGACCGGCTGGTCAAGGACGGCGGCGCGGCCGAAGGCTACACTTGGACCACCTATGTGGAGCGGCTGCAGGCGGCGGGCGTCAGCTGGCGCATCTACGAGGACATGGCCGACAACTATACCGACAATCCCCTGGCCGGCTTCCGCCGCTTCCGCGCCGCCCACGACGCCGGCCCGGACGGTCCCGATCACGACCTGATCGCCCGCGGCATGAGCACCCAGAAGCTCGATCGGCTGAAACAGGACGTGCTGGCCGGGACCCTGCCGCAGGTGTCCTACATCATCTCGCACGCCGCCGCGTCCGAGCATCCGGCCGCCTCCAGCCCGGCGCAGGGTGCGGACTACACCGCCCAGGTGCTCGACGCCCTGACCAGCGATCCCAAGGTCTGGAGCCGCACCGTCCTGCTGGTCATGTTCGACGAGAACGACGGCTTCTTCGACCACATGCCGCCGCCGGCGCCGCCCTCGCGCGACCCCGCCGCCCCCGGCGGCCTGGCCGGCGGCTCGACCGTCTCGACGGAGGGCGAATACCATCTGGTCCGCTCGGCGGCCGACGCCCCGTCCGAGAAGCCCGAGCTGATCGGCCGCCCCTACGGCCTCGGTCCGCGGGTGCCGATGTATATAGTCTCGCCCTGGAGCCGCGGCGGCTGGGTCGACAGCCAGGTGTTCGACCACACCTCGGTGATCCGCCTGCTCGAACAGCGGTTCGGCGTGCATGAGCCCAACATCTCGGCCTGGCGGCGCACGGTGTGCGGCGACCTGACCTCGGCCTTCGACTTCAAGCGTCCGAACGCGGATCTCCGCTGGCGCGGCCTGCCGCCGACGGCCGAGCCGGCGGCGCGGGCCGCGGCGCTCAAGACCCGGACGCCGGCGGCGCCGCCGGCCGAACCCAGCATGCCGGCCCAGGCCTTCGGGCCGCGCCGGTCGCGGGCGCTGCCCTATGATCTCGACGTCGAGGCGACGACGTCGGACCACGGCGTGCGGCTGACCTTCGCAAACGCGGGCAGGGCGGGCGCGGTGCTCCACGTCTACGACCGCCTGCAGCGTCAGAAGGCGCCGCGCCGCTATACGGTCGGTGCAGCGGACCGGCTCGAAGGCGCCTGGCCGGCAGGGTCCGCGGGCGAGGCCTACGATCTGTGGGTCCTGGGCCCCAATGGCTTCCATCGCCATTTCGCCGGCCACGCTGTCGACACCGCGCTGCGGGCGTCGCTCCGGCAGGCGCCGGATCGGAGCGCGATCGTCCTGACCATCGCTAATCCGGGCGCGGCGGCGCGGCGGGTGGAAGCGCAGCCGATGGCGTACGAGAAGAGCCTGGCCGTCAGGACACTCACCCTCGCGCCGGGACAGTCGGCCACCCGGCGCTGGTCGGTCGCGGAAACCTTCGGCTGGTACGATCTGGCCGTGCGCGACCTGGACGACGGCGCCTATCTTCGCCGATTCGCCGGGCGTCTGGAGACCGGCCGCGACTCGGTTTCCGACCCGGCCCTGGGCGGGCCGGCGCTGCGGATGCACCTGCTCTAGAGGCGCCGGCCCGTCGCCCCGACGCATGTGGGCGGCCCGCACATACATCCGTATACAGATTTATAAATAGTCCGATATCGGATCATTATCCGTACTGCAACGCTTTGTCTCGGCTGCATATTTTGGCGCCGGCGCCAATAAGAGTCACATTCCAAGTCAAAACAAATAAAGACGTGTGTGATATATTTGGCTGTTCATGAGTCGTCCGTATTTTTATCACGGAAGTGTCATTGGCAGACCCTATGGTCTTGATGCGTCGGGGGTTTTCGTCGCGATATTCTATAACGTTGAGCTGTTGCTGGCGCGGGGGGCTCCCTTTCTCTGCGGCGCGGCGACGGTTCGCTTGCGACGTCGGGGACACACATGAAGGCCAGATATCTCGTTTCGTGCGCGGCTGTCGCGATCCTGAGCGGTTGTGGAGGGGCGGCCTTTGCGGCTGAGCCGGCGGTGGTCGCCACCGCGGCGGCCGGCGCCGGCGCGGTCACCACCGCGCCCAACGCGCCCACGGACGCGGCTCCCGCCGATGAAGTGATCGTGACCTCGCAGCGGCGCAGCGAAAGCGTTCAGAAGGTGCCGATGACCGTGCAGGCCCTGAGCGGTCAGACCCTGCAGGAACTGAACATCTCCACCTTCGACGACCTGATCAAGTTCACGCCGAACGTCACCTACGGCAACAACGGCCCGGGCCAGGGCAACATCTTCATGCGCGGGCTCAGCGCGGGTTTCGCCGGCAACCAGTCCTCGGCCACCATCGCCCCGTTCCCGAACGTGGCGCTCTACCTCGACGACCAGTCGATGCAGTTCCCCGCCCGCAACGTCGATGTCTACCTGGTGGACATGGAGCGGGTCGAAGTGCTCGAGGGGCCGCAGGGCACCCTGTTCGGCGGCGGCGCGGAAGCCGGCGCGGTGCGCTACATCACCGCCAAGCCGAACCTCAGCAAGGAGGAGTTCAAGGGCGAGGCCAGCTACGGCGGCACCACGGGCGGCGCTCCGAACAGCGCCTTCAACCTCGTGGCCAACATCCCGATCATCCAGGACAAGTTCGCCATCCGCGCCGTGCTCTACGATGACCAGCGCGGCGGCTACATCACCAACGTGCCGAGCACCTTCACCCGCTCGAACAACGACTACGGCAACCAGTACTACAACCTGAAGCCCACCGGCGGCGCCTGCCCGAACGGCCAGCCGGCCGGCGTCGCGGGCGCTTCGGCGGGCCTCTGCGCCCTGCCGGCCGCCCAGGCGCCGCAGGCCAACAACTATAACCTGGCGCAGACCAACTCGAACCCGCTGACCTACCAGGGCGCCCGCCTCGCCGCGCGTTATGTGGTCAACAACGACTGGGAGATCCTGGTCACCGAAGCCCTGCAGAACATGGACGCGCAGGGCATCTCCGCCGAATACCCGACCGGCTCGGACGGCCAATCGCTGAAGCCGCTGCAGATCACCGCCTTCGAACCGTCGTGGGACAAGGACAACTGGCAGAACACGGCCTGGACCGTGAACGGCAAGATCGGCCCGCTGAAGGCGGTCTACACCGGCGGCTACATGACCCGCCACATCTCGCAGCAGCAGGACTATTCGAACTACTCGCGCACCGCGGCCGGCATGTATTACGAGTGCACCGGCGGCGGGACGGGCTGGGGCGGCCCGTCCCAGTGCTATTCGCCGGCGAGCTACTGGAACGACCAGGTCAAGAATACCCACTTCAGCAATGAATTCCGTCTTTCGACCCCGGACAACTGGCGTCTGCGCGGCATCGGCGGCCTGTACTACGAGCAGTACAGAATCTACGACAACATGAACTTCGACTACAAGACCATCCCGTCGTGTACGCCGACCAACCTGTCGGCGGCGCTCGCCGGCGGCCTGCCCTGCGTCGCCAACGTCGCGACCGCGCCGGGCTCCACCGCCAACCAGCCGGGCGCCCGCGGCGACGCCACGGCGTTCGGCGAAGACACCCAGCGCGGCTACGACCAGGAGGCGGCGTTCCTCTCGGCGGAATTCGACATCCTGTCCAACCTGACCATCACCCTCGGCACCCGCTACTACCAGTACAACGAGTTCGAAAAGGGCTCTCAGTACGGGACCGGCACAGGCTGCCTCGACATCCCGAACGGCGCGTGCGTGGCCTCGGTCAACATCGACGCCCACAACGACAAGGTCACCTACCAGGGCTTCAAGAGCAAGGCGGGCGTCACCTGGCGTCCGAACTCGGTGACCACGGTCTACTACCTCTACAGCCAGGGCTTCCGTCCCGGCGCCTTCAACCGTAGCGCAGGCGACGTGGCCGACCTGGTCAAGGGCGCCGAGCCGCAGCTCGACAAGCCCAACGGCTATGCGCCGGACTCGCTGACCAACAACGAGGTCGGCCTGAAGACCGACCTGTTCAACCACCGCCTGCGGGTCAACCTGTCCGCCTACTACATGCAGTGGGATGGGGTTCAGTTCGCCTTCTTCAACCCGACCGAACTCGGCAACACCACCTTCCTGACCAACGGCCCCACCTACGACGTGAAGGGCTTCGAGTTCCAGCTGGTGGGCAAGCCGATGGAGGGCCTGACCCTGCAGGCCACCGGCTCCTACAACGACGCCTATCAGGCCAATTCACCCTGCCTGGTGAACAACGTGGCTTCCTACCCGGCAAGCGGCGGCGTCCCCGCCAGCACCCTCGGCAGCTGCATCAGTTCAATCTACAACAAGTCGCTGGGCGCCACCGTGCCCTTCGTCAATCCCTACGGCACCAAGGGCTCGGTTCCGGCCTTCTCGCCGAAGTGGCAGGCCACCGTCCGCGCGCGCTACGACTGGACCTTCGGCCAGTACGCGGCTTTCGTCACCGCCGACGCCAACTACACGGGCAGCATGTTCAACG
>FTAG01001900.1_pt1 | contig 20546 bp, 18 predicted proteins | sample 1638911 | NCBI WGS metagenome assembly FTAG01 (sample SAMEA3914813, study PRJEB12502) | metagenome | biome: forest; material: soil | place: Canada | collected 2011-07-07 | depth 0.3 m
CAGGCGCAGCCGCTCGAACTCGTCGGGGTGCACGTAGCGCGCCACCGGCAGGTGGTGGCGGCTGGGCTGCAGGTACTGGCCCAGGGTCAGCATGTTGACGTCGTGGGCCCGCAGGTCGCGCATCACCTGCTCGATCTCCTCGATTTCCTCACCCAGGCCCAGCATCAGGCCGGACTTGGTCGGTACCTGCGGGTGCAGGGCCTTGAAGCGCTGCAGCAGGTCCAGGCTCCAGTCGTAGTCCGAGCCCGGGCGGGCCTGCTTGTACAGGCGCGGTACCGTCTCGAGGTTGTGGTTGAACACGTCCGGTGGCGCGTCCCTGAAGATGGTCAGCGCCGGGTCCATGCGGCCGCGGAAGTCCGGCACCAGCACTTCGATGGTCAGCTTCGGCGACAGCGCCCGCGACTCGCGGATGCAGGCGGCGAAGTGCGCCGCGCCGCCGTCGCGCAGGTCGTCGCGGTCGACCGAGGTGATGACCACGTAGCGCAGTGCCATGTCGCGGATGGTGCGGGCCAGGTTGAGCGGCTCGTCCTGGTCCAGCGGCTTGGGGCGGCCGTGGGCGACGTCGCAGAACGGGCAGCGGCGGGTGCAGATGTCGCCCATGATCATGAAGGTGGCGGTGCCCTTGCCGAAGCACTCGCCCAGGTTGGGGCAGGAGGCTTCCTCGCACACGGTGTGCAGATTGTTGGCGCGCAGCGCCGCCTTGATCCGCGCCACCTCGGGCGTGCCCTGGGTCTTGGCGCGGATCCAGCTCGGCTTGCGCAACGGCTCGACCGTGGCCTCGATCTTGATCGGGATACGCGCCATCTTCTCGGCGCCGCGCAGCTTGACGCCGCTGGTCACCGGGGCGGGGGAAGCGGGGGGGATAATCTCGGACATGCCGGTATTTTAAGGCAGTCTGGGGGAAGCAACAGCGTTCTCGCGCAAAGACGCAAAGCCGCAAAGAAAAGCGAACAAAAATGTATAAGGCTTTTAATGGCGTCTTTGCGTCTTTGCGCGAGGATGCTTTAAAGCTTTTACGCCGCCAGGGACTCGCGTTCTTCGGCACCGTGGGTCGCCGGCAGGCTGCGGGGGGCGACGATGGCGCAGATGGCGTCCTGGGCGGCCTGGGCTACAGCGGCGCGATCCTGGCCGGCCTCGGGGTGCACCAGATCGCAATAATGCAGTTCCACCGTCAGCTCGCGCTCCTTGAGCAGGCGGCGCAGGTTGTGGGTCAGGGTTTCCTCGCCGATGAAGGCGGCGATGTTCTCGCCGTTGGCGGCCCGGCCGTAGCGCAGGGCGATCGGCTGCACCGGGCGGCCGCTCTCGATGGCGGCGGCGAACAGGCGCGGCTGGAACTTGAGCATGGTCCCGCCGGCGGTGGTGGTGCCTTCCGGGAACACCGTGGCCGAGCCGCCGTCGCGCAGGTGCGCGGCGATGGCCTGGATCAGCTGCTTGGTGCCGCCGGCGCCGCGGCGGATGTAGAAGGTGCCGGCGGCATTGGCGAGGGCGCCGGCGATGGGCCATTTGCCGACCTCGGCCTTGGATACGAAGCGGCTCAGTTCGGCCGAGGCCAGCACCGAAATATCCAGCCAGGAGATGTGGTTGCAGACGATCAGCCGCGGGCCCGGGCCGGGCTCGCCGACGATGCGCAGGCGCACCCGCAAGATGGTCAGCAGGCGGCTGTTCCACCAGCGCGTGAGCTTCTCGCGCGAAACACGCGGGTAGAGCATGACCAGCAGCACCAGCAGCATGCCGGTGCACAGGTGCACGATCAGCCGGGCACCCCGGAAAATCGCTCGCGACAACGCGCTCATGGAATGCGGCGGAAGCTCAGACCGGCTTGGGCGGGTGGCTCAGCACGATGGCCTGGCTGTCCGCCTTTTCCGTTTCGCCGGAGCGCGCCAGGAAGTGGCGCGCGTAGCGGGAATGCATGTCGCTGACGTTGACCAGCACGAACACGTCGGCGCAGTTGAAGTCGCGGTCCCAGTAGGGCTCGCCGCAGGCCTTGGCGCCGAGGCTGAAATAGGCCTTGAGCAGGGCCGGCATCCTGAACTTCTGCGTCGGGCGCGCGTCGGCGGCGGGCAGGGGGATCAGCGGGCGCACATGCTGCCAGTGCGGGGCCAGGTGTTTGGCCTTGATCTGCTCGAGCAGGGCGTGGGCGTTGGCGCCGCCGTCCTCCAGGCCGATGCTGGCGCAGCCGAACAGGTAGTCGAAGCCTTCGTTGACGATGAATTCGGCCAGGCCGGCCCACAGCACGGCGATCACGGCGCCGCCGCGGAATTCGGCGTCGACGCAGGTGCGGCCCACTTCCATCACGCGGCCGGGCAGGGAGTCGATCATCTTCAGGTCGAACTCGCCGGACGAGTAGAAGCCGCCGGCCCGGGGGGCCTGCTCGTCGGTGAGGATGCGGGTGCAGGCGACCAGGCGGCCGCTGCCAACCTCGCGCACTGTCAGGTGGCGGCAGTAGGCGTCGTACTGGTCTGCATCGATCTGGGCATCGCCGCCATCGATGCTGGCGCCCAGCTCTCCCGCAAAGATGCGGTAACGCAGGCGCTGCGTCTCAAGGATTTCCGCAGGGGAAACGGCGAAGCGGACCTCGAAGCGGGGAGACCGGGGGGAGTCTTTATCCATGTTCGGGGGCACATTAGCTCCAGATGACATGGTAACACTCTATGAAAGCACCGTTGAGCCATGATGACTCAATGATGAAACATTTATGAACTGCTTTTCAGCCCCCAATCCGGGTGCGCCGCGTCGCTGCTCCAAAGCTGAAAATGCAGGCTGGACAACAAGATAGGATCGCCAAGCAGGGTATTGCGCTGAATTGGCGTGAGAACCAGTGGCCCTTCCGCCAAAGCCGACTGCACCAACTTGAGGCGTTCCTGCCGGGTGGTTTCGGACTGCTTGGGACGGGCCACGCCGGCGGCGCAGACCAGGGCATTGATCACCGGGCGCACCGCCGCCTCGACGAAACCGGGCGGCTGGCCGGCGCGGCGGAACACGGCGGCGGTGGTGCGCAGCTCGCGCGGCGGGATTGCTTCTTCCGGGATCAGGAAGTAGCGCCAGCGGCGCATGCGCCGGCCGATGGTGACCCGGCTGGAGTAGACCGACAGGGGAATGGACAGCATCAGCGCCCCTACCACCGGCAGCAGCCACCACAGGAAGGAGGGATTGAGCCAGTAGACGCCCGCCGCCCAGACAATGCCGAGCACGGTCTGGAAGCCGTGGCGCGCCAGGGCCTCGCCCCAGCCGGTCTGGGAGTCCTCGCGCGGCGGCGACTTCCAGACGATGCCCAGGCCGAGCAGGGGGCTGATCACGAACTGGGTGTGGAACAGCATGCGGATCGGCGCCAGCATGGCCGAGAACACCAGCTCGAACAGCATGCTGAACAGCAAGCGCAGGCCGCCGCCGTAGCTTTTGGCGCCCTGCAGCCAGATCAGCACCACGCTGAGGATCTTGGGCAGGAACAGCAGGGTGGCGGTGGCGCTGAACAGGGCCAGGGCCCATTGCGGGTGCCATTCCGGCCACTGCGGGAACAGCTGGTAGGGCTGCGGGAAATACTGCGGCTCCTTCAGCGTCTGCACCGCCAGCAGGGCGGTGGACAGCAGCAGGGACAGGAACCACAGCGGCGCCGACAGGTAGGCCATGACCCCGGTCATGAACACCGCGCGGTGCGCCGGGTGCAGGCCCTGCGCCAGGAACAGGCGGAAGTTCATCAGGTTGCCCTGGCACCAGCGGCGGTCGCGCTTGAGCTCGTCGAGCAGGTTGGGCGGCATTTCCTCGTAGGAGCCCGGCAGGTCGTAGGCGATCCACACCGCCCAGCCGGCGCGGCGCATCAGCGCCGCCTCGACGAAGTCGTGCGACAGGATCTCGCCGGCCAGGGCGCCCTTGCCCGGCAGGCGGCCGAGGGCGCAGTGGCGGATGAAGGGGGCGACGCGGATGATGGCGTTGTGGCCCCAGTAATGCGATTCGCCCAGCTGCCAGAAATGCAGGCCGGCGGTGAACAGCGGGCCGTAGACGCGGGTGGCGAACTGCTGCATGCGCGCGTACAGGGTCTCGCGGCCGGAGGCCTTGGGCGCCGTCTGGATGATGCCGGCGTTGGGATTGGCCTCCATCAGCTGCACCAGGCGCTTCAGGCAGGGGCCGGACATGATGCTGTCCGCGTCCATGATGACCATGTACTTGTAGTTGCTGCCCCAGCGGCGGCAGAAGTCGGCGATGTTGCCGCTCTTGCGCTTGATGCGGTGGATGCGGCGCCGGTAGAAGATGCGGCCGAAGCCGTCGACCTCGCGGCACAGCCTGAGCCAGCCGTCCAGCTCGGCCACGCGCGAATCGGGGTCGCCGCTGTCGCTGAGGATGTAGAAATCGAAGTTGTGCAGCTGGCCGGCCTTGGCCACCGAGTCGTAGGTGGCGCGCAGCCCGGCCAGCACCCGCGGCACGTTCTCGTTGCAGATCGGCATCAGGATGGCGGTGCGCGCCTTCGCGTCGATTGGCGCATCCTCCGCCGCGGTGGCGGAGATGGCGTAGCGGTCGTCCCGCGCCAGCAGCACCAGGAAGCCCATCATGGCGGTCCAGAAGCCCATCGAGACCCAGCCGAACAGGATCACGTACAGCACCAGGATCGCCATCTCCAGCACATGGCGGCCGTGGTAGGGCAGCACCGCCGTCATGTAGTAGGTGGCGACGATAGTCTGCAGGATGGTCAGGCCGAACAGTACGACGCGGCGCAGGGTCGCCGTGCGGTGCCACTGGCCGAGGGCATCGGGCGAATCCGGCTTGATCTCGTCGTCATCGCCGTTGGCCGGGGCCAGCGGGCTGTGGCCGCCGACCAGGCGGCGGCGCAGCCGTCGGCCCCAGCGGCGCAGCGGGTTGGTTTCCCAGGGCAGCGGCACCATCGAGGCGCGTTTCAGCGGCGGCGTGCTGACCAGGCGGGTCTCGCCGCGCACGTCGGTGGTGTGGATCCCGTCCACCTTGTGGTCGCCGGGCCGCGGCGGCGGCGCGAACGCCAGCTTCAGGCGCGCCAGGATCGAGCGGTAGGCCGGGTCGGCAGGGTCCGCGCCGGGATCGCCGGCCGCGCCGAGGATGCGCTGCAAGCGCCCGAGATCGCCGCCGGCCCGCTCGCGCAGGCTGGCCCGCGCTTCCGCGGGCAGCGGCAGCTGGCCGAGATAGGCCTCGAGGTCGGGGTGGGGCGCGGCCGGGTGATCCATGGCGCCTATTGTACGGGTGCCGGCGGCCGCGCTTGGCATCTTCGCTACATCACTGGCCTGGTTGTGATCGTCCGGCACGGTTGCTCGTTCTCGTTCCTCTGCGCCATCCATGGCGCAACCTCGCTGTGGCTGCTCAACTCTTGTAGGTCGGCCTTCAGGCCGACAAAGGCGTCGCCCTAAAGGGCGACCTACCAAGCGAAGGCCGAATCACCCCGGCGGCAGGATGTAACTCCAGGTCTCCGACAGGGTGCTGTCCTCGCTGCGCAGGTAGGCGCGCAGTTCCAGTGGCTTGTCGTCGTCGATGCGGCGGAAACGGAGGGTCACGCGCCAGCCGTTGGTGACGTCGTTGTGCGCCGTGCTGCGCTCCAGCAGTTCGCCGTTGGCGCCGACCGAGACGATGCCTTCCACCTTGGCGTCGGGCTTGACCTTGTCCAGGGCCGGGCCGACGAAGTCGATGACATAGCTGATGCTGTTGTCCGGGTTGCGGGTGAAGCCGCGGCCGCGGCGCGTCTGCATCACCCAGGACAGGTTGGGCTTGATGTCCTTGTCGCCCTGCCAGTGCAGGATGTAGTCGAGGTCGATCGACTGTCCGGCCTGCGGCGGCACGTCCGGCACCCAGTAGGCCACGGTGTTGTCATTGGTCTCGTCGGGCGAGGGGATGTCGACCAGCTCGACCCGGCCAGCGCCCCACTGGCCCTGCGGCTCCACCCACAGGCTGGGGCGCAGCTCATAGCGCAGGTCCAGGTCCTCGTAGTCGTGGAAGCCGCGGTCGCGCTGCATCAGGCCAAAGCCCTGCGGGTTGGTCATGCTGAACGAGGTGACCTGCAGGCGCTTGGGATTGATCAGCGGGCGCCAGATCCACTCGCCGGTGCCGGAGTGGATCGACAGGCCGTCGGAATCGTGCACCTCGCCGCGGTAATCGTCGCTGGCGGGATGCTGGTTCTCGCCGAACAGGTACATGCTGGTCAGCGGCGCCAGGCCGAGCTTGCTGACGTTCTCGCGCATGAACAGGCGCAACTTCACTTCCATCGTCGTCTCGTCGCCGGGATGCACGATGAAGCGGTAGGCGCCGGTCATGCGCCTGGAGTCGAGCAGGGCGTAGATGGTCAGGTCGCGGTCGCCGGGCTTGGGCCGCTGCACCCAGTACTCGGAGAAGCGCGGGAATTCCTCGCCCGAGAGCAGGCCGGTGTCCACCGCCACGCCGCGCGCCGACAGGCCGTAGCGCAGGCCGCGGCCGACGGCGCGGAAATAGCTGGCGCCGCGGAACACCAGCATCTCTTCCTTGAGCTTGGGATTGTTCAGGGCGTAATGCACGCGGAAGCCGGAGAAGCCCAGGCCCTTGAGCTTGTCCGCATCGACCGGGGCGCCGCCGAAATCGAAGTCGGCCGGGTTGTAGTGGATCTCGCGCACGCCATAGGGCGCGATCTCGTTGATCTTCACCGGCAGGTTGTAATACTCGCCCTCGTGGAAGAACTGCAGCTCGAACGGAAGTTTGTCCTTGGCCCAGAAGGCGCGCTCGCCGCGGTACTTGATGGCGTTGTACTTGTCGTAGCCCAGATCCTGGATCTGCTGCGGCAGGCTGGTGTCCGGCTTCTTGTAGGCCTCGCCGGCCAGCTGCTTGGCGCGCATCGACAGGTCGTTGAAGCCGAAGGCCTGGGCGGCAGCCAGCGGCAGCAGGGCCGCGACTGCGGCAACAAGCGCTGTGACGCGAGGTCCCAGCCGGGTTCCCGGGTGAAAGATCATCGTTTTTCTGGTTGAAACGGAGCTTAAGTGCGCAATTTTACAGCTTACGCGGCATTTTTGACCCTACTGCGACCACGCTCAACCGGCCGTGTTCCCGCCGCCGGTGAACTCGGCGTGAACCTGCCGCATGCGGTTGAGCAGCAGGCAGAACAGGTCGGCGGTGCGCTCGGCGTCGTAGATCGCCGAATGCGCCTCGCGCGCGTCGTAGGGCAGGCCGGCCGCTTCCAGCGCCCGCGCCAGCACCGTCTGGCCGAGCAAGGCGCCGCCCAGGGTGACGGTGTCGAAGGCCGAGAACGGGTGGAACGGATTGCGCTTGACGTCGGCGCGCGCCACCGCGGCATTGAGGAAGCCGAGGTCGAAATGGGCGTTGTGGCCGACCAGGATGGCGCGGGTACAGCCCTGCTCCGACACCGCCTGGCGCACCGGCTTGAACACCTTGGCCAGGCCGTCCTTCTCCGACACCGCCAGGCGCAGCGGGTGGTGCGGATCGATGCCGTTGACTTCCAGGGAAGCCTTTTCGATGTTGGCGCCGGGGAACGGCTCGATGTGGGCGGCGTGGGTCTCGCGGCGCACCAGGTTGCCCTGCTCGTCGAGGCCGATCAGCACCACTGCGATCTCCAGCAGGGCGTCGGTGACATTGTTAAAACCGCCGGTCTCCACGTCCACCACCACCGGCAGAAAGCCGCGAAAGCGCTGGCCCATGCGGGGCGTTTGGGGGATGGATTCCATGGCGGGGCGGGGCGAAAGGTGCGGAACTATAACAGCCGGGACTCGGGACTGGGGACTCGGGACTCGGGGAACAGCCGGAGCGCAGCCTCTCCTCGCTGGCCTGGCGCCCCGATGTTCCGTCATCGCGTTTGCTCGCCAAAAGCGCCGCCTTCACCGGCTTTTCGCTTTCCCGAGTCCCGAGTCCCCAGTCCCGAGTCCCGGCTTGTATAATTCGCCCGCTTCTTCCATCCCTGGCCTCTCCAATGACCCAAGTCCGCAAAGTCGCGCTCGCCTATTCCGGCGGCCTGGATACCTCCGTCATCCTCAAGTGGCTGCAGGACACCTATGGCTGCGAGGTGGTGACCTTCACCGCTGACATCGGCCAGGGTGAGGAGTTGGAGCCGGTGCGTCCCAAGGCGCAGGCTCTGGGCGTCAAGGAAATCTTCATCGACGACCTGCGCGAGGAGTTCGTGCGGGAATACGTCTTCCCGATGTTCCGCGCCAACGCCATCTACGAGGGCGAATACCTGCTCGGCACCAGCATCGCCCGGCCGCTGATCGCCAAGCAGCTGGTGCAGCGCGCCCGCGAGACCGGCTGCGACGCCATCGCCCACGGCGCCACCGGCAAGGGCAACGACCAGGTCCGCTTCGAGTTGGGCGCCTACGCGCTGTGGCCGCAGGCCAAGGTCATCGCGCCCTGGCGCGAGTGGGACCTGACTTCGCGCGAGACCCTGCTGGCCTACGCCGCCAAGCACGACATTCCCATCGCCAAGAAGAAGGACGGCGGCAGCCCCTACTCGATGGACGCCAACGCCCTGCACATCAGCTACGAGGGCGGCGGCCTGGAAGACCCGTGGTGGACACCGGACGATTCGATCTGGCGCTGGACCAGGAATCCGGAGGATGCGCCGAACGAGGCCGAGTTCATCACCATCGGCTACGAAAAGGGCGACCCGGTCAGCCTCAACGGCAAGACCCTGACGCCGTACCAGATGCTCGATGCGCTCAACCAGGTCGCCGGCAAGCACGGCATCGGCCGCCTCGACATCGTCGAGAACCGCTACGTCGGCATGAAGTCGCGCGGCTGCTACGAGACGCCCGGCGGCACCATCATGCTCAAGGCCCACCGCGCCATCGAGAGCCTGTGCCTGGACCGCGAGGAAGCCCATCTCAAGGACGAGCTGATGCCGCGCTACGCCAGCCTGATCTACAACGGCTACTGGTGGAGCCCGGAGCGCCGCATGCTGCAGGCCTTGATCGACGACAGCCAGCAGCGCGTCAACGGCGAAGTGCGCCTGAAGCTGTACAAGGGCAGCGTCTACAACGCCGGCCGGCGCTCGCCGGATTCGCTGTTCGACGCCAATCTGTCGACCTTCGAGGACGACCGCGGCGCCTACAACCAGAAGGATGCGGAGGGTTTCATCCGCCTCAACGGTCTGCGGCTGAGAACCGGCGCGAAGCGCGACAAGCGTTAGAAGCCAAAGCGCTCACGCAAAGGCGCAAAGAAGCGCAAAGGCCGCAAAGAAAAGCTTGAGGAAAAAAGGCTGTTTGCTGTTCTTTGCGCTCTTCGCGCTTCTTTGCGTGAGATCGCTTTTGATTCTTCTCCGTAGCCGGTCGCTACGCCGTCTCGAACGGCGCCTTTTGCCGCAGCAGCTCCGCCCCGCCGCTCTCCTCGAACTGCCGGACGATCTGCTGGATCATCGGCGGCGATTCCTGCACGGTCTTTTCCGGGAACGGCGGCGCCGGGAAATACTCGATGCCGAGCTGGATCGCTTTCGCCACCATGTCGCCGGCGAGGAGTTGCGCGAGGAACAGGCCGGCGTCGATGCTGGCGGAGACGCCGGCGCCGCTGACGTACTTGCCGTCGCGGTGGTAGCGCTCCGGCACGAACTCCACGCCGTAGCCGCGCAGCCGGTCCTGGTAGAACCAGTTGGTGGTGGCTTTGCGTCCCTTGAGCAGCCCGGCCGCGGCGAGCAGGCCGACGCCGTTGCAGATGCCGACGGTCCATTTCGAAGTGCTGTCGAGCAGGCGCAGGTAGTCGAGGAAGGCCGTGTTCTGCTCCAGCTCGAACCCGCCCGGGCCGCCGGGCACGTAGAGGATGTCGGTACCGCGCACCTCCTCGAAGCTGCGCCAGGCGAGCAGGCCGAGGCGGCGCGTGTCGGCGGCGATGACGCCGCGGCTACGGCCGACGAACTCGGTCTCGATGCCGGGAATGCGCGACAGCACCTCGTAGCCGCCGATGGCGTCGAGCGTGGTCAGGCCGTCGTAGATCAGGATGGAAAGACGCATGGTGTTCTCCGTGGCGGATTCATGAATCCAGGGCGGCGCGGGCCGGGCCGGCGTGAAAGCGGCGGCGGTATTCGCGCGGGTTGACGCTCAGCTCGCGCAGGAACTGGCGGCGCAGGGTCTCGGTGCTGCCGAATCCGCAGCGCTCGGCGACGCGCTCCAGCGGCTGCTGCGTCTCCTCCAGCAAGCGGCGCGCGGCTTCCAGGCGCAGGCGCAGGATGTAGCGCGCCGGCGTCAGGCCCACCTCCTGGCTGAAGCAGCGCGAGAAGTGGCGCGGGCTCATGCTGGCCTGTTCGGCCAGCTGCTCGACGGCCAGCGTCTGGTGCAAGTTTTCGGCGATGTGCGCCTGTACCCGGCGCAGCGGATCGCGTTCGGCCATCTGCGCCGACAACTGGGCGCTGAACTGGCGCTGCGTACCGGGGCGGCGCAGGAACAGCACCAGCCAGCGGGCGATGGTCAGCGCCGCCTCGCGGCCCAGGTCTTCCTCCACCAGGGCCAGCGCCAGGTCGATGCCGGCGGTGACGCCGGCGGAAGTCCACAGCGGCCCGTCCTGCACGTAGATCGGCTCCGCGTCCACCCGCACCAGCGGATGGCGCCGGGCCAGGCGGGCGCAGGAGGCCCAATGGGTGGTGGCGCGGCGGCTGTCGAGCAGGCCGGCGGCGGCGAGCAGGAAGGCGCCGGTGCAGACCGAAGCGGTGCGCCGGCTGCGGCGGCTCAGGCGGCGGATCCCGGCGCACAGCGCGGGGTCGGCGGCAGCCTGCTCGGCGCCGAAGCCGCCGCTCACCACCAGGGTGTCGAGCGCTCCGCGCAGCCGCGGCAACGCCAGGTCGGGCGTCAACCGCAGTCCGCTTTCGCTCGCCACCGGCCTGCCATCGGGGGAAACCAGGGTGAGCCGGTAGCGTGCGGCCTGCCGGCGTGAGGCCAGCCAGCGGTTGGCGCCGGCAAACACTTCATACGGGCCGGTGAGATCAAGGCTCTGGCAGCCGGGATAGATCAGGAAGGCGATGTGCGCGCTGGGCATGGCCGCAATCTAGGCCTCCGCGACTGTGGCCGCAATGACGAATATCGCACAGAAAAGGACAGGCTCGGAGTGGACCTTGCCGCCCGCCGCGCGGAAACCGCCGATACGTGACGCAGTCGACACTGGATGCGCCGGCCGCCGGCGGTTTTGAGAGGCATATCGCGGTATGTTCCGCGGCGCTGGTGTCTCATGTCCCTTGAGGACCCGCACGAACCGCGGGCAGCGAGGACGGGAGACGATGGACAAGAGCAAGATCAGCGCCAGCCTGGCGGCGGCGCAGGACGATGTGGCGAAAATTTTCCAGGGCTATGATGTGCCGGAGGAATACCGCACGCGCCTGACCGCCTATATCCAGTGCTGGTATCTCGACCAGGGCAATTGCGGCGCGCGCATCTGCGCCCTGCACGGCGAGGAGCACAGCGGCCTCGAGGCCGACCGCTCGGCCTGAGTCGCAAACCACAAGGCCGGCGCGCGGAATTCCGCGCACCGGGCTTTTTTACGTCCGGGGTTGTCCCGGCGTCTGCGCCTTCTTCGCGCGCACTGTCTGCACCACGCCCCAGACCAGCAGGCCGGCGCCGAGCGCGGCGAGGGCCTCGCCGCTGTTGGTGCCGATCAAGGCCAGCTTGCCGCTGAGGCCGCCGATGATGAAGACAAGGCCGATGACGATGTTCCACATGTCGATATCCCCCTGGATGGACCCGGTGCTTACGATTTGGACTTGCCGCCGAAGATCTTCCTGAAGAAGCCGGCGATGGCGATGAGGCCGATGATGATGAACTTCTTCAGCGCCAGCAGCATGATGCCGAGCTTGGCGAACAGGCCGGCCTTGGCCGCGATGCCGCCGGCCACCAGGGCGGCGAGGCCATAGGCGGCGACCTTGTCGGTGCTGGCGTTGAAGTCGGTGTACTTGTTGCCGTCGGTGAAATTGGTGAAGGCCAGCACCTTGGGCATTTCCTGCTTGATGGTGGCGATGTCGCTCATCGCCGCCACCGCGTTGAGCTCCAGCACGCCCTTGCGGCCGAGCACGCGGATCGAATAGTTGAGGGAGTCGGATTTGCGGTTGTCGGCCCTTAAATCCCTGGCCCAGTACATCTTGTGGGTCTGTGCATCGTACGAGGGTGGCTCGGCCCAGCCGACCAGGTGCACCGGCGAGTAACCCTGCTTCTTGCGCTCCTCGTTCGCTTCCTCGTCCGCCGCCTGCATCTTCTTCAGCAGATCGGCGTAGTCGATCCTGTTGGCATCCTCGTCGGAAACATGGCCGTCATCGCGGTAGGTGATGATTACGCCCCAGCCACCGTGCTCCAGCGGGCTGATCGCCTGCGGGATGATCATGCCCAGGGTTTTATGGCCGGGCGGGTTGCCCCAGCCCTCGGTGATGAGGCGCTCCGAATCACCGGGCGAGAGGTAGTAGAAATCATCCGGAAGTTGCAGCGTGGCAACGTCGTTGGGCAGCTTGATGCTGCCGTGCTGCGGCTTGAGCGAAGCCATGAACTGCTCGGCGCTTTGCCGGGCCTGTTCCGGCGTCGGTGGCGCGGGGTCGGTCTGCTGAGCCTGGGCCTGGGCCGCGCACAGGGCAAGTACCGCCAGCAGCAGGCGGGTGAACTTCATCGGGATTCCCTTTTCGAGTATTGACGAGTACGGACCGGGGCAGCATAGCTCGGCCGGCGTGACAGCCGGCATCATCCCATGGCCGCAATGTGAACTGGATCACAGAAACCCCGGGCGGGATAAACTTGAGGCTACAGGAAGCCCGCACCGAGATCATGATGACCGCCGACCAGCAGCCCCGCTACATCCGCGCCAACGGCATGGAATTCGCCTATCTCGAGGTCGATGGGTCGGCGGACGGTTCGGCCGGCGCGGGCCCCCTGGTGCTGTGCCTGCACGGCTTTCCGGACACCGCCTGGAGCGTGGCCGGCCTGCTGCGCCGGCTGGCGGCGGCCGGTTTCCGCGCCGTGGCGCCGTTCATGCGCGGCTACCCGCCCGGCGCCATTCCCGAGGACCGCGACTATTCCGCCCTGGCCCTGGGCCGGGACGTGATCGCCCTGGCCGAGCATTTCGGCGCCCAGGACGCCATGGTGGTGGGGCACGACTGGGGCGCGGTGGCCGCCTACGCCGCCGCCGCCCTGCGCCCGGACCGCATCCGCCGCATTGTCACCGCCGCGGTGCCGCATCCGCGCCGCTTCCTGCTGCGCCCCTCGCGCGAGCAGCTGCGCGCCTCGCACTATATCTTCAAGTTCCAGGTTCCCGGCTGGCCGGAACGGCGCATCCGCGAGAACGACTTCGCCTGGCTGCGCGATCTGGCGCACAGCTGGTCTCCGGGCTGGGAGCCGACCGAGGAGTATTTCGGCCCGGTCAAGGCCGCCTTCTCCGACCCGGCAAGGCTGAAAGCGGCGCTGGGCTATTACCGCGCCCTGCCGCGGCTGATGCTGCAGAGTGACGCCTGGCAGTTCCTGCTCAAGCCGATCCATGTGCCGGCGCGGGTGATATACGGCGAGAACGACGCCTGCATCCTGCCCTCGAGCTTCCTCGACCAGGAGCATCTGTTCGCCGACAAGTACGAGCTGGTCGGCATTCCCAAGGCCGGCCACTTCATGCACATCGAGGCGCCGGAGGCGTTCGCCGAACAGGTGATCGGCTTCCTCGGGAACTGAGCCTGCGCTACTTCGTCCGCGGCGTATGGATGTAGAAGCGGCCGCCCTTGAAGTCCATGGTGTCGATATCGGGCAGCGGGTTGTCGTGCTGCACCACCATGCCTGCGGCGATGCTGGCGGCGACGCTGCGGCTGGCATTGAGAGCGGCTTCCTCGCGCGGCGCCTCGGCGCCGAAGGAGTAAGTCAGCAGGGCCTGCTTGTGCGAGGGTCGTAGCACCAGCGTGGCGTGGTCCATCCAGCGCGGGGGATCGGAGGTGCAGGCGCAGAGAACAGTGCTGGCGGCCAGCAGGGCGATTCCCGCCCCGCCATATCCCGCCGCCAACCCTGTCCTTCGTCCCGGCCGCATCGTAGGCCTCCTCGGTAGGCTACGACACTCAACTTAGACCTGTGCATTGCGTCAAAAGTGCCCGGCCGTCCGGGGTTTTCGGCCGTCGATCACAAAGCTGGGACGCTCCTCATGTTGCACCCTGCACGGTTTTTGTGCGGACCGGGACAGCTGGCGGCAAAAGGCGCTCAGGCGGCGCGTTTGCGCCGCGCCGGCTGCGGCTGGGCCAGTTCCGGAAAGGCTTCGGCGATCTCCAGCACGGTGCCGCAGCCGCTGCCGTCGTAGCCGGGCAGGGCGTTGACCGCACCCTGGAACTCGCGGCTGCGCAGGGTATCGAGGATGCGCCGCATCATCGGCGTGCCCAGCACCGCGGCGTTGCAGACGAAGAAGTAACGCTCGCTTGCCACCGGCAGGAAATCCAGCTCGAAGCGGCGCGCCGCCGGCTCCACGCCGAGGCCGGCGTCGGCCATGCCGCTGGCGACGTAGGCGGCCACCGCCGGGTGGGTGAACTCGCAGTTGTCGTAGCCCTGGATGCCGCGGCCGTTGAGGTGGGCCTTTTGCAGCAGCAGGTCGAGCAGCAGGCGCGTGCCGGAGCCTTCGTGGCGGTTGACGTAGCTGAGGTCGGGGCGCACCAGGTCGGCCACTCCGGCGATGTGCTTGGGGTTGCCCGGCGCCACCATCAGGCCCTGGCGGCGGGTGGCCAGATGCACCAGTCGGTGCTTGCCCGGACGCAGCGCCGGCAGGTAATGCTGCAGGGCCGCGCTTTCCAGTTCGCCCAGGGGCACGTGGAAGCCGGCGAGGTCGCAGCTGCCGCGGTTGAGCGAGCCCAGGGCTTCCTGCACGTTGCGGTACTTGAGGTCGATCGGCACCTGCTCGCGCAGCAGCCACTGGCGCAGGGCCTGCACCGCGAAGCCGTGGCTGGCATGCAGGCGCAGGATGTTCTGCTCGTGCGACAGCGCCCGCTCCACCTCCACCTCCAGCTCGGAAGCCAGGCTGTCGAGCAGGGGCGAGAGGCGCGCGGCGATGCGCCGGTCGGCCCACACCAGCTTCTCGCCCAGCGGCGTCAGCGCCGCGCCGCGGCCGCGCTGCATCTTCACCAGGGGCACGCCGAAGGCGCGGTGGCCGTCCTGCAGCACGCCCCAGGCATAGCGGTAGGACAGGCCGAGCTGCAGCGCCGCCTTGGCCAGGGTGTGGGTCTCGTGCACCTTCAGCAGCAGGTTGAGCAGGTGCGGCATCGGCTCAGGGCCGGCGGCGCCCTCGAGCAGCCATTGCGGCTTGATCGACATTTTCAGCATGGCCGGCGCGTATCCTTGGGCGGAGTCCAAATAGGCTGGGAAAAGCCTATTCCAATGGAACATAAAAGCATATTTCGTGTCGTTACTATAGATGCTAGTTTGCTCCATGGTCGAATGACCTGCTGTCACATGAATATGTTTTTCAGTGCATATAAATAAATAAACCGGAGGAGAACAGCATGTCGAGTATCGGAGGGAGTATCCCCGGATCCGCAGGATCCGGAGGGGTGGGAATCCTGGCCAAAGAACGGACGATTGTGGGCGCGGGGTTCAACCGCTGGCTGGTGCCGCCGGCGGCGCTGTGCATCCACCTGTGCATCGGCATGGCCTATGGCTTCTCGGTGTTCTGGCTACCGCTGTCACAGGCCGTGGGAATCAATCACGCCGTAGCCTGCCCGGCGACGGTGGGTTTCTGGGACGCATTGTTCGTTACGGATTGCGACTGGAAGGTGAAACAACTCGGCTGGATGTACACGCTGTTCTTCGTGTTCCTGGGCTCAGCCGCAGCGCTGTGGGGGGGCTGGTTGGAGCGCGTTGGACCGCGCAAAGCGGCGTTCGTATCGACGCTGTGCTGGTGCGGCGGACTGGTGATCGGCGCAGTCGGCGTCTATCTGCACCAGCTATGGCTGATGTGGCTTGGCGCCGGAGCATTGGGCGGTATCGGTCTGGGTCTCGGTTACATTTCCCCAGTATCGACGCTCATCAAATGGTTTCCGGACCGGCGCGGTATGGCAACGGGTATGGCGATCATGGGCTTCGGTGGTGGCGCCATGATCGGTTCGCCCCTTGCCGACAAGCTGATGAAGTACTTCGCGACAGCCTCCGACGTCGGTGTCTGGCAAACCTTTGTCACGCTCGCCGCCGTTTATTTCGTGTTCATGATGGTGGGGGTCTTCAGCTACCGCTTGCCGGCGCTGGGCTGGAAGCCCGCAGGCTGGACGCCACCGACCGAGACGCAGCAGAAGGCGATGGTCACGCGCGGTCAGGTCCACCTGAACATGGCCTGGAAAACGCCGCAGTTCTGGCTCATCTGGGGCGTCCTTTGCCTCAATGTGAGCGCCAGCATCGGCATCATCGGTTTGGCTTCGCCGATGCTGCAGGAAATATTTGGCGGCAGGTTGATCGGTGTGGACCTGGGGTTCAGCGACCTGAGCCCGGCACAGAAAGGTCTGATTGCCACGGCGGGCGCGGCATTTGCCGGCTTGCTAAGCCTGTTCAACATCGGCGGCAGATTCTTCTGGGCTTCCGCCTCGGACTATCTCGGCCGCAAGCGTACTTACATCGTGTTCCTGCTGCTTGGCACGGCCCTGTACCTGGCCACGCCGGGACTCGGTGCTGCCGGAAACAAAGCATTCTTCGTGCTGGCCCTGTGCATCATCGTCTCGATGTACGGTGGCGGCTTCGCCACCGTCCCGGCTTACCTGTCCGACATGTTCGGCACGCAGATGGTCGGCGCGATCCATGGGCGGCTGCTTACGGCCTGGTCTACCGCCGGCATCGTCGGGCCGCTGCTGGTGAACTACCTGCGCGACTATCGGCTGGAGCAGGGTATCCCCCGCGGCGAGGTGTACGGCCCCATTCTCTACCTGATGGCAGGGCTGCTGGTGCTCGGCCTGGTCTGCAATCTCATGGTCAAGCCGGTGGCGCCCAAGTACTTCATGAGCGAGCAGGAACTGGAAGCCGAGCGCAAGCTGGCGCACGAGCGCTCGTTGTCCATGGTCGGAGGTCCCGTGTCCCAGGCGGTGAGCAATCCGGCGCTGGTCGTGGTGGCCTGGCTGTTCGTCGGCATTCCGCTGGCCTGGGGCGTGTGGATCACGCTGCAGAAGGCGGCGGCGCTGTTCCATTGAGCGAAACAGGAGAGCGATGAAAGCGCACTTGCAGGAGCACCCGCTGCGGCCCATGCCCGCCGCCCGGCCGCTGCCGGCGGCGGAGCGTGCGCAGGTGCTGGAAGTGATTGCGCGATTGCGCGACAAGCCCGGCGCGCTGCTGCCGGTGCTGCACGGCGTGCAGGATGCGCTGGGCTATGTGCCAGCGGGCGCGGTGGCGCTGATCGCCTCGGAGCTGAACCTGTCCCGCGCCGAGGTGCATGGCGTGGTGACGTTCTACCACTGGTTCCGCGGCGAGAAGCCCGGCAAGCAGGTCTTGCAGCTGTGCCGCGCCGAGGCCTGCCAGGCGCTTGGCGCGGCGGCGCTGGAGCGGCACGTCAAGCAGAAGCTCGGCGTGGACTTCCACGGCACCACGGCGGATGGGCGCTACACCCTGGAGCCGGTGTACTGCCTCGGCAACTGCGCCTGCGGACCTTCGTTGATGGTGGACGAGGAGCTGCACGGCCGGGTCAGCGCCGAGAGCTTCGACGCGCTGGTTGAGGCACGAGCATGACCACGCGCGTCTACGTGCCGCGCGACGCCAGCGCCTTGTCGCTGGGCGCCGAAGCGGTGGCGCGCGCCATCGCCGCCGAAGCGGCGCAGCGTGGCGCCGAGGTGCAGCTCGTGCGCAACGGCTCGCGCGGCCTGCTGTGGCTGGAACCCATGGTCGAGGTGGAAACGCCGGCGGGCCGTGTCGCTTATGGGCCGGTGCGGGCGCAGGATGTGGCGGGCCTGTTCGAGGCCAGCTTCCTCAGCGGCGGCAAGCATGCGCTGGGCCTCGGCCTTACCGCCGAAATACCCTACCTCAAGCGGCAGGAGCGGCTGACCTTCGCCCGCGTTGGCATCACCGATCCGCTGAGCCTCGACGATTATCTCGCGCATGGCGGCACTCTTGGCCTGCGCAACGCGCTGGCCATGGCGCCGGCGGACATCGTCAAGGCGGTGACCGACTCCGGCCTGCGCGGGCGCGGCGGCGCGGCCTTCCCCACCGGCATCAAATGGCAGACGGTGTTGAAGACCGGGAGCACCCAGAAGTACGTGGTGTGCAATGCCGACGAGGGCGATTCCGGCACCTTCTCCGACCGCATGCTGATGGAGGGCGATCCCTACCTGCTGATCGAGGGCATGAGCATCGCCGGCGTCGCGGTCGGCGCGACCCAGGGCTACATCTATCTGCGCTGCGAGTACCCGCATGCGCACCGCGCGCTGAATGCGGCCATCGCCACCGCATATGAGCGCGGCCATCTCGGTGCGGACATCCTCGGCAGCGGCAGGCGCTTCGACCTGGAAGTGCGGCTCGGCGCCGGCGCCTATATCTGCGGCGAGGAGACCTCGCTGCTGGAGAGCCTGGAAGGCAAGCGTGGCCAGGTGCGCTTCCGTCCGCCGCTGCCGGCGGTGAAGGGCCTGTTCGGCCAGCCTACCGTGCTCAACAACGTCATCAGCCTGGCCTCGGTGCCGCTGATCCTGGATCAAGGCGCGGCGTTCTACCGCGACTACGGCATGGGCCGTTCGCGCGGCACCCTGCCGTTCCAGCTCGCCGGCAACATCAAATATGGCGGCCTGGTGGAGAAGGCCTTCGGCCTCACTCTGCGCGAGCTGCTCTACGATTACGGTGGCGGCTCGCTCAGCGGCCGGCCGATCCGTGCGGTGCAGTTCGGCGGCCCGCTCGGTGCCTACATTCCGGCTTCGCGTTTCGACACGCCGCTGGACTACGAGGCGTTCGCCGCAGTCGGCGGCATGATCGGCCACGGCGGCCTGGTGGTGTTCGACGACACCGTCGACATGGCGGCGCAGGCGCGCTTCGCCATGGAGTTCTGCGCGGTGGAGTCCTGCGGCAAGTGCACACCCTGCCGCATCGGCTCGACCCGCGGCGTCGAGGTCATCGACCGGCTCGTCGCCGGCAAGCAGCCGGAGAAACAGGAAGCGCTGCTGCGCGACCTCTGCGAGACGCTCACCCACGGCTCGCTCTGCGCCCTGGGCGGGCTCACGCCCGGCCCAGTGCTGAGCGCGCTCAATCATTTCCCGGAAGACTTCAAGCCGCGCGCGAAAGCCGCAGCTTAGGAAGCGAATATGAAAAGCAATCTCGCGCAAAGACGCAAAGCCGCAAAGAAAAGAAAAAGCTTCTATATGAAAAGCTTTTTTTGCGGCTTTGCGTCTTTGCGCGAGACGCTTTTGATTCAGGAGTTGTAACCATGCTTTCCATCGCAGAAAAGGATTTTGGAACACCGCCGCCGCTGTCGGACCAGAAGCTGGTCAGCCTGAGCATCGACGGCTTCGATATCACCGTGCCCGAAGGCACCTCGGTGATGCGCGCCGCCGCGCTCGGCGGCATCTCGGTGCCCAAGCTCTGTGCCACCGAGCAGCTCGACGCCTTCGGCTCCTGCCGCCTGTGCCTGGTGCAGATCGAGGGCATGAAGGGCTATCCGGCCTCCTGCACCACCCTGGTCGCGCCGGGGATGAAGGTCACCACCCAGAATCAGAAGCTCGGCGAGCTGCGCCGCGGCGTAATGGAGCTGTACATCTCCGATCACCCGCTGGACTGCCTCACCTGTCCCGCCAACGGTCACTGCGAGCTGCAAGACATGGCCGGCGCGGTGGGCCTGCGCGAGGTGCGCTACGGCTACGAGGGCGAGAACCACCTGTCGCTGCCGAAGGACGAGAGCAATCCCTATTTCACGTTCGACGCCAGCAAGTGCATCGTCTGCTCGCGCTGCGTGCGGGCCTGCGACGAGGTGCAGGGCACCCTGGCACTGACGGTGCAGGGCCGCGGCTTCGGCTCGACCATCGCCGCCAGCCAGGACGATTCCTTCCTCGATTCCGAGTGCGTCTCCTGCGGCGCCTGCGTGCAGGCCTGCCCGACGGCGACCCTGTCGGAGAAGACCCTGATCGAGAAGGGCCAGGCCGAGCACAGCGTGATCACCACCTGCGCCTACTGCGGCGTCGGCTGCTCATTCCGTGCCGAGATGCAGGGCTCCGAGCTGGTGCGCATGGTGCCGAACCAGGATGGCCACGCCAACCACGGCCATTCCTGCGTCAAGGGCCGCTTCGCCATCGGCTACACCACCCATCCCGACCGCATCACCAGGCCGATGATACGGGCGAAGATCAGCGACCCCTGGCGCGAGGTGAGCTGGGAGGAGGCGATCGGCCACGCCGCTTCCGAGTTCAAGCGCCTGCAGAAACAATATGGCCGCGACTCGGTCGGCGGCATCACCTCCTCGCGCTGCACCAACGAGGAGACCTACCTGGTGCAGAAGCTGGTGCGCGCCGCGTTCGGCAACAACAACGTCGACACCTGCGCCCGCGTCTGCCACTCGCCCACCGGCTACGGCCTCAAGCAGACCCTCGGCGAGTCCGCCGGCACCCAGACTTTCGACTCGGTGATGCAGGCCGACGTGATCCTGATCATCGGCGCCAATCCCACCGATGCGCACCCGGTGTTCGCCTCGCAGATGAAGCGGCG
>FTAG01000496.1_pt1 | contig 20288 bp, 23 predicted proteins | sample 1638911 | NCBI WGS metagenome assembly FTAG01 (sample SAMEA3914813, study PRJEB12502) | metagenome | biome: forest; material: soil | place: Canada | collected 2011-07-07 | depth 0.3 m
AGGCCATCCCTGGCCTGACGCTGGACGCTTCGGCATCCTGCCTCGCCCGGCGGCAAACAGCCGCCGGCCAAAGTCCGACGCAGGCTGCGATGCTCGGCGCAGTTACGGGGGGAACGTCAAAAGCACAGCAACAGCCACAGCACAGCACAGCAACGTCAAAAGCCAAGCGTCGCTGCTTTTAGTTCCCTCTCCCCTTGTGGGAGAGGGCTAGGGTGAGGGGTAAGCTTGCGGAGCGCATTGCTAGCCTGTGGACTCACACTAGCGCGTGCATGACCAATCAACCAGAGCCAACTTCCAACTCACACGCCTTGAGCACCCCCCTCAACCCCCTCCCCAAAAACTTCGCCCGATGCACCACCGCATGTAGCGGCCGACGCAACTCCAGAAACGGCGTCCGCAACGCCGCCAGCTCCCCCCGCCGCACCGCATCCTCCACCACGAACCGCGACAAACACCCCAGCCCCGCGCCCGCCATCACCGCCCGCATCACCGCCTCGGTATGCCCCAGCTCCAGCCGCGCGCGGACATGGATACCCTGGCTCTCGGCGGCGCGGTCGAACACTTCGCGGGTCCCCGAGCCGCGCTCGCGCAACACCCATGCCGCCTGTGCCAGGTCCTGCGGTACCAGCCGGTGCTTGCGCGCCAGCGGGTGATCGGGCGGGGCGATCACGCACAGCTCGTCCTCGCGCCAGGGCAGTGCGCGCAGGTCCGGATGCTCGCACGGCCCCTCGATGAAGCCGGCGTCGACCTGGAACGCGGCGACCGCGGCGATCACGGCGCCGGTGTTCTCGACTTGAAGCTCAACCCGTGTCCCGGGCTGTGCGGCGAGGTGCGCGCCGATCAGCGGCGGCAACAGGTAGCTGCCGACGGTGAGCGAGGCGGCCAGGCGCACCAGCGTGTTGGCGCCGCCCTCGTCGCGGCGCAGGCTGGTTTCGATGTCGGCGGCGCGCTCCAGCAGTTCGGCGGCGCGCGGCAGCAGGGCGCGGCCGCGCTCGTTGAGCAGCAGGCCCCGCCCGGCGCGGTCGAACAGCGGTCCCTCCAGCGCCGATTCCAGCTCGGCCAGCGCCTGGCTTGCAGCCGACTGCGACAGGCCGATCGCAGCGGCGGCATGGGAAACGCCGCCGCTGCGGCAGATGGTGGTAAACACGTCGAGCTGGCGCAAGGTCAGGCGCATCGGCAATTCATCGATAAAACCGAACAATATTATTAGAACAATCCGTTATACAGATCAAACCGCAAGTTCTAAGGTGGCACCCATCGAATCGCGGGAGCTGTCCCATGGAACCTTCAGGCAAACGTTTTGCGGCCCTGCTGCCCGGCCTGGCCGCGCTCGGCGCGATTGCCGCGCTGGCCGCCGCCGCGGCGGCGACGCCGCAGCTGACCCGGCTCGGCATTGGCACCCTGACCCTGGCGATCGCCCTCGGCATGCTCGGCGGCAACCTGGCGCCGGCGCGCTGGATCCAGGCGGTCTCGCATGGCGCACTGTTCTCGCAGCGCACCCTGCTGCGGCTCGGCGTGGGCCTCTACGGCCTGCGCCTGACCGCGCAGCAGATCGGCGCGGTGGGCCTGCGCGGCGTGCTGATCGACATGCTGGTCATCGCCAGCACCCTGGGCCTGGCGCTGTGGGCCGGGGTGCGCTGGTTCAAGCTCGACCGCGACACCGCGCTGCTGGTCGGCACCGGCAGCGCAATCTGCGGCGCCGCGGCGGTGATGGCGGCCGAACCGGTGGTAAGGGCGCCGCCGCACAAGGTGGCCATCGCGGTGGCGACGGTGACCGTGTTCGGCAGCCTGTCGATCCTGGTCTACCCGCTGCTGTTTCCGCTGCTGGGGCTGGATGCCTCGCAGTTCGGCATCTACATCGGTTCCACCGTGCATGAGGTGGCGCAGGTGGTCGCGGCCGGCAAGGCGGTGTCTCCCGCCGTCGCGGACCAGGCGGTGGTGGTCAAGCTGATCCGCGTCGCCCTGCTGGCGCCGGTGATGCTGCTGCTCGGGCGCCTTGTCGGCGCCGGCAAGGACGGTGCAGGCGCAGGTGCCACGCGCCCGCCGCTGCTGCCCTGGTTCATCGGCCTGTTCGTGGCCGCCGCCGCGCTCAATTCCCTGGGGCTGGTCGCCGGGTCACTGCACACCGCGCTGCTGCAACTCGACAACGTGCTGCTGGCGCTGGCGATGGCGGCGCTGGGCTGGTCCAGCTCGGTGCGGCAGATGCGCCAGGCCGGCCTCAAGCCGCTGCTGCTGGGCGCGCTGCTGTTCGGCTTCCTGCTGGTCGGCGGCTACGCCATCAACCGTGTGGTGACGGCGCTCCTGGCCTAGCGCTGGATTTACGCTAGCAGTGTCCGGACGTTCGCCGCCCCGGTTTGCGGCGCCTGCGGGAACACCGCCTCCAGGCGCCGGTCGGGCAGGCGCAGATGCTGGCCGCAGACCCGCGCCAGCACCGTGCGGAAATCGGTGGTCACCGCCAGGTCGCGGCCTTCATGCAGCGCCGTGGCTGACAGGCCCGGCCAGTCGCCGTAGACCTTGCCGCCGGCCACCGCACCGCCCAGTACCCACATCAGGTTGCCGTGGCCATGGTCGGTGCCGTGGTTGCCGTTCTCCCGCGCTGTGCGGCCGAACTCGGACATCACCACCACCACCGTGTCGTCCCACAGCGGGCCGAGCTGGGTGACGAGTTCCACCAGTCCTTCGCCGAGCGGTTGCAGGCGCCTGGCCAGCTGCCCTTCCGCCGCGCCTTGGTTGACATGCGTGTCCCAGCCGCCGAGCTGCATGAAGGCCAGCTGCAGGCGCGGGTTGCGCTGCATCAGCCGCGCCAGCTGCGCCGTGTCCTGGGCAAAACCCTGCGGCGGCGGCGCGCCGTTGTCGGCCTGCTGCGCTTCCATCGACACCGGATCGCTCAGGTCCGCCAGGATCTCCTGGCGCGAGCGCCGGCCTTCCTGGTAAGCCTCGCCCAGGCTGCCGGAGCCGGCATACATGCGGTCGAAGGCGCTGTTGATCTCCGGCCGGTCCATCGCCGTCGGCTGCGACGCGGCGCGTCCCAGCGGCACGTTCGCCACGCTCTGCGTGCCGCTGAAGATGCGCGGCAGCACCGGCCCGAAGCTCACCGCCTCCAGCGTCCCCGGCTGCTGCGGCAGATCGCCCAGCAAGCGATTCATCCAGCCGTCCGCCGTGCTCTTCACCCCCGGCGTGCCGCTCTCCATGTAGTCCTGCGCGTCGAAGTGCGAGCGCGTCGGGTCGGGCGAGCCGGCGGCGTGGACGAAGGCCAGCTGCCGCGCCTTCCACAGCGGCAGCAGCGGCGCCAGCGCCGGGTGCAGGCCGAAGCGGCCGTCGAGGTCGAGCACGCCGCCATTGCCGCCGGGCTTGGCGATGGCGATGTTCGGCCGCAGCGCGTAGTAGTCGGAATCCGCATACGGCACCGCCACGCTCAAGCCGTCCACCGCGCCGCGCAACATCAGCACCACCAGGCGCTTGTTGCGGGCCGTTGCCGGCAGTTCCGCCGCGCCGGCCCAATGAGCCTGCGCGAAGGGCAGGGCGGCGGCGGCCAGCCCCAGGTGCTTCAACAATGCGCGTCGATCCATGATCAACTCCTAGTGCCGCATGAATTCGGGACTGCCCAGTACCAGCGCGGCGCGCAGCCGCGGTTTCGCGGCGGCCAGCGCGGCGATGCTGTCCGGCGAAAACGGATTGCCCAGCGTCGCCTGCAGCGCATCGGCCTCGGGCGGCGGCGGCCGGTCCTCGGGTCCGAAATCCGCTTGCTCCGGCGCGGGCGCGCTCATCGAGGCGTTCATCGGCTTGGGCGCGGGTTCGCCGTCGTCGGGCACCGGCAGCGAGGCCTCGGGCCGCAGCAGCGGCAGGCGCCCGGCGCCGAGCGCCGTGGCGAAGTTGAGGCGGTAGACCATGGCGTCGGGGTTGAGCCAGGCGCTTTGTGTGTTCTTCCAGCCGTCCGGCGTCTGGCAGCCGTACAGCGGCATGCCGAGCTGGTTCAGCATGCCCATCGCCGGACGGAAGTTGCGCACTTCCGTACCGCTGGCGCGCAGCGCCGAGACCACGTACTGGTACGGCGTCTTGAACTTGTTGCCGACATGATCCGCGCTCCAGAACTCCGGGCTGTGGAACAGCACCCACAGCACCTCGTGGATGTCGCCGTCGGTCTGCATATAGCGCTTGGCCATGCGCTCCACCAGCGCCGGCGGCGGCTCGTCCGCGACGAAATATTGCGCCAGCTGCCAGCTGAGGTGATGCGCCGTCGCCGGGCTGCGCGCCAGCAGGTCCAGCGCCCGCTCGCCCTCGCTCTCGCCGGCACCCTCGAAGTGCGCGCCAAGCAGGGTCTTGCCGCCGAAGTCGTGTCGTTTCGGCTCGAACTGGAAGGATGCATTGCCGCCCTCGGCCCAGTCGCGCGGCAGATAGGTCCAGCCCGTCAGGATGCGCGCCAGCTCGGTCACGTCCTTCTGCGTGTAGCCGCCGTCCACGCCCAGGGTGTGCAGCTCCATCACCTCGCGCGCGTAGTTCTCGTTGAGCCCGCCCTTGCTGTCGCCGAAACGGTCAGTGCGCGGCACCGTGCTCTGCCAGTTGTCGAGGTAATAAAGCATCGCCGGGTGCTTCGCCGTGGCGCCGAGCAGGTCGCGGAAGCGCCCCAGCGCATATGGCCGGATCGCGTCGCGCTCGTAGGCCGCCAGCCAGATGCGCTCCTCCAGCCCCTTGCCGCGGAACACGTTGAAATGGTTGAACCAGAAATCGGTCATCACCTCCTGCAGCTGCGCCGGGCTGTACACCGCGCGCAGCAGCCGCGCCTGCATCGCCTGCTCGGCGACATGGTTCGCCGCCTTCTGCATTTTCTTGCGCGCCGCCGGGTCGTCGCCCGCCTCACGCCGCGCCGGCGGCCCATAGCGCCGGAACAGTTCCGCCGCGCCGAGACGGGTGGTCTCCAGCGCATCCAGCTGCTGTTGCAGCTCGGCAGGCTGGGCGATCTTCTGCGGCGACAGCTGCTCATCGATGTAGCGCCCGGCGCCCATCGTCGTCACCCGGTCGAGGTCGCCGGGGCGGGGCCCATACGCGAGCCGGTCGAGCACATGCAGGGCCTTCTGCCGATCCGTCAAACCGTCCGCGGACACCGGCCCGGCGCAGACCAGCAGCAGGATCAGGACAGCGCGGCGCGGGACTATCCGCATGGGGCTCGAAGGTCTCTGGACAGGTAGCAAGGATATTGCGCCCGCTTCCTGAACCGTGCATGAACACCGCGCTTTTTCGCCGTGCGCTTTACACTACTTCATGTCCGCAGCCACTTCCGCAAACACTTCCTCAATCTGGCACCCGCCGTGTCCATCGTCCTCACCCCCTTCGCCCGCGCCCGCCTGTTCCCGCAGGAACGCCGCCGCAACACCATCCAGGACTGCTCCGCCGAAGAGTTCGAGCGTCACCTCAACGAACAACAGCCCCTGAAGGTGCTCGACGGCTACGCCGACTTCTGCAAGCTGCATGTGCACCGCAACTGGACGTCCACGCGCTGCCTGACGATTCCCGTCACCGACGCCAACCGCCACCTCCTGCACAGCGGCTACGAGGCCCGCAGCAAGTCCGAGCTGCCCGTGCTCACCCGGTGGTTCGAGGGCATCGAAGCGCCAGTGGCGAACTACCTGCTCCCCATCCTCTACAGCCGCGCGCAGCTGCTCAAGGAAGGCGAGCCGATAGCCGCCGACTGGGGCGTCGTCGGCTGCCTCTACACCGCCGAGCCGGAGGAAATCCCGATGGCGCCCATCACCATGATGCGCAATGCCCTCGGCGTGGAGGAGGGCGGCTCCGGCGTGCCGCTCGACCGCGACGCCTATCGGCGCAGCGTCGAATTTTGGGAGCGCAATGCGAACTGGCGCTGCGTCTGAGCAGGGGCCTGCGCCGCGGCAGGCGGTCCGAACCAGGTGGTCAGCGCCTCGGCGAGGCCGAGTTGGGCCGAGTCTCCCACCCAGGCCACATAGCCGTCGGGCCGGATCAATACGGCGCCAGGCGCAGTCACCGCTCCGATTGCCGGAAGCTCCCAGGTACCGGCGTACTTGGCCTCGACCAGCTGAACCCGATCCGCCCATGGCCCGATGCCGACGCCGCCGGGCTCACCGAGATTGAGCAGCACCGGCCGCGCATCGTGCAGCAGGCTGAAGACCCGCTCTGAGCCCTTCGTGGTGGCCAGGTCCAGATCGGGCATGCGGCGTCCAAGCAGCGGATGCCCGTCGCCGAAGTCGTAATGAATTCCAAGACCGGACATCTCCGCGGCGAGCCGCCGGCGCGGCTCGTCCATGCCGAGGAGTTCGGAAACGATGTCGCCCATGGCCTTGGTGCGCTCGTCCGTGCGGCGCAGCGCAACCTGCGCCATGGTGTTGCGCAGGACGCGGGCGCCGACCGGATGGCGCTCGGCGTGATAAGTGTCGAGCAGGCTTTCCGGCGAGTTCCGCATTACCACCTGGGCCAGCTTCCATCCCAGGTTTACCGCATCCTGCACGCCGGTGTTGAGGCCCTGTCCACCCATCGGGGAATGCACGTGCGCGGCGTCGCCGGCCAGCAGCACGCGTCCGGCGCGATAGCTCGCGGCCTGCCGGCTCATGTCGGTGAAGCGGGAGATCCAGGTGGGACTGTGGATGCCGTAATCGGTCCCGCATACCGCGATCAGCGCCCCGCTGAGTTCGCGCAGGCCGGGTTCGGTCGTGGCGCCGACCTGCGCTTCGGGGACCATCACCCGTATCGGCCCGCCATCCAGGAAGACCACCTTGCCGTCACGGATCTCGTAGTTGAGCCTGCCGAAGGAGTGGATGCCCAGGGCCGTGTGGTGGATGCCCAGTTCCGGCTCCCCGGTCATCTCGACCTCGGCGATCAGGTTGCTCATCGTGGCATCCCAGCCGGGGAAGGCTATGCCGGCCGCCCTGCGCACCAGGCTGCGGCCGCCGTCGCAGCCGACCAGGTACTGTGCCCGCAGCGAGCGACCATCGGAGAGCGCGACGTCGACGCCGCCGTCGTCCTGCGCGAAGCCCGTCACTGCACATCCACGATGGATCGGCACCGCCAGCTCATCGACCCAGCCGGCCAGGATGCGCTCGATATGGTTCTGCCACAGCCCGAGGCTATAGGGGTGCCGCGTGGGAAAGTCGCTGAGGTCCAGGCGGATCATGTTGAAACCCGTGACCTGCACCACCTGTCCCTGCGAGAGGAACCGATCGGCGATGCCGCGCTGATCGAGTACCTCGATGGTGCGCGAGTGCAGGCCGCCCGCCCGCGCGCCGGCGAGTTCCTGGCTGGCACGCCGTTCGATCATGGCCACATCGACCCCCGCCAAGGCCAGCTCGGCCGCCAGCATCATCCCCGTCGGGCCCGCACCGGCGATTACCACCGCGTGCGCGCTCACAGCCAGCCCCCACGCGATTCAAACATCGATAGCAGTACAGCCATTTCGCCACCTCCCGTACCCTGGATTCCAGCTTCGGGCGGCGATCCTGCACCACAGCCGGGGTCTGGCCGCAAGCCCCCCGGTACGCTATATTCTGAAGTGGGAGGAGTGGCTGAATCCTTCCCCCTGTGCCCTGCGGAGCTACCAGTTCCGCGAAACGGCACCATCGGCCCAATCCACCGAACCTGCGTGTCCGCCCAGCTTGCCGATCTCTCCCGCATCCATACGGTAAGCCAGCCAGTCCTCCTCCCGCCGGCCTCCCAGCCGCCGGTAGAACCGCTCCGCTCCCGCATTGCCGTTCAGCACATCCCAGCGCATGCGGCCGCAGCCCAGTCGCTGCGCATCCCGCGCTACCGCCCGCATCAGCAACTCGCCCGCACCCCGTGCGCGCCACTCCTCCTCGACGTACAGCTCCTTCAGCACCAGGGTCGGGCGCAGGTCGTAGGTGAAGGGGACGAGGTAATACACCGCCATGCCGATGGCGCGGCCAAGCTCGCCCTCCGCGGCAAGCAGGGCCCGGAACTGCGTCTGCGCGCCGAAGCCGCGTTCCTCCAGATCGGGCGCCGTTACCGCGAACGCCTCCGCATATCCCTCGAACCGCGCCAGCGCCCGCATCAGCCGCAACAGTTCCGGAATGTCCTGCCGCAGCGCCTCGCGGACCCGGATCATGCTCAGCCGCGCTCCAGCCCCAGCCCCTCGTCGATCCAGCCGCTCAGTCCGCCGATCATCTCCTTCACCGGCCGGCCCAGCCGCGCCAGCTTCACCGCCGCCTTGTTCGCGCCGTTGCAATGCGGCCCCGCGCAATACACCACGAACAGCGTCTCCGCCGGGAACTCCGCCAGCCGCTGCTCCATGATCTGCCGGGTCGGGATGTTGATCGCCCCCGGCACGCGTCCCGCCGCGAACAGGGCAGGGGTGCGCACATCCACCAGCACGAAGTCCTTCTGCTCGTGCTTCGTCGCGTACCACACGTCCGAGCAGTCCGTCTCGAAGCCCAGCCGCGCCTCGAAATGCGCCAGCGCCCTGTCGGAAGACGCCGCCTTCACCTGCTGTACGACCGTTGCCATGTTTGCCGCTCCTCGTGTCGGTTGACGGGCGGCAGTATCGGCCTGGAGGGTTTTGGTGGAAACTGGCGGGAATGACAATGATCGTAAAGAAACCGCCAAAGTCGGAGAAAGCGCCGCACCAGGTGGCGGTACTGGCTTACGACCAGCTCTGCACCTTCGAATTCGGCATCGCCGTGGAAGTCTTCGGCCTGCCGCGCCCCGAGATCCCGGACTGGTACCGGTTCAAGGTTTGCGCCATCGAGCCCGGCCCGCTCACCGCCACCGGCGGCTTCCGCCTGCTCGCCGAAGGCGGCCTCAAGGACCTGCGACAGGCCGACACCATCATCGTCCCCGGCTGGCGCGGCATCCACACACCGGTGCCCGAGCCGTTGATCAAGGCCCTGCGCGGCGCCCACGCGCGCGGCGCGCGCCTGCTCTCGTTCTGCTCCGGCGCCTTCGTGCTCGCCGCCACCGGCCTGCTCGACGGCCGCCGCGCCACTACCCACTGGCGCTACGCCAAGCACCTGCAACAGGCCTATCCGGCCATCCGCATCGAGCCCGACGTGCTCTATGTCGACGAAGGCCAGCTCCTCACCTCCGCCGGCAGCGCCGCGGCTCTCGACCTGTCCCTGCACCTGGTGCGCCGCGACCACGGCCCGAAGATCGCGAACATGGTCGCCCGACGCCTGGTCATCCCGCCGCACCGCGATGGCGGCCAGGCTCAATTCATCGACCGCCCGGTGCAGGAGGAGGGCGCCGCCATGGCTGCCCTGTTCGACTGGATGCGCCGCAACCTCGCGCGCGAGCTGCCGCTCAAGGTGCTGGCGAAGCAGGCCAGGATGAGCGAGCGCACCTTCCTGCGCCGCTTCGAGGAAGCCACCGGCACCACGCCGAAAGACTGGCTCACCAATGAGCGCCTCGGCCGCGCCCGCGAACTGCTCGAAGGCTCCGGCATGGCGGTGGAGCGGGTGGCGACTGAATGCGGCTTCGGTTCAGCCGATACCTTGCGGCATCATTTCCGCACCCGCCTGCAACTGAGTCCGAGACGCTACCGCGACCGCTTCGAACTCTCGGCCTGAGTGCCTGACCGCCGTAGCCCGGATGAAGCAAAGCGGAATCCGGGATCTTCGGAGTCTAAGTAGGAGCAGATTCCGCTACTCTATATTCGTACCGCATCGTTTCAACAACGCCCATCTGTCGACCACCAACAGTTTCGGCAATGCCATGACTGCTCTGCGTACATTTACCGGCCCACTCATCGGTGCGTGTGTCATTTTTCTTCTGGCGATCCCGGTCCAGGTCGTCATGCTGTGTCACGGCGGCCAGATGTCCCATGGCGCGTCGTTGCTATATACAGCGGCGTTGTCGCTGATCGTCGTCTGGGGAGTCGAGCTCGATCGCAGAAGAAGAGGGCAGGGCGCCCCCTTTCAATACAGCGAGTTCATGTTCTTCTTCTGGTATTTGTTGCTGCCGCACTATCTGTTCAAAACCAGAGGATGGCGGGGATTTTGGCTCGGGATCGGCATCGTGCTTGCGATCTTGCTGCTTCCCTATCTGATCGGAATAACTGTTTACCTGTTCCTGACCCCGGCCTGACCGGCTTCTGGCGCCTCAGCTCACTTCGCCGCCTGCAGCATCGCCCCCATCTTCTGATGGATCAGGTTGATCGCCTTGAGCGGCCGCAGCATCACCTTGAAATCGACAATCTTTCCCTCGTCGTCCCAGCGGATCATGTCGACGCCGTTGACGCTGATGCCCTCGATCTCGACCACGAACTCCAGCACCGCGTCGTGACCGGAGATCACCTCGCGCACATAGCGGAAGGTCTCGTTGAAGAACACGCTGAGCGCCGCGGTCAGGTACATCCGCGTGACCGCCTTGCCCACCTGCGGCGCATGCACCACCGGGGAGTGGAATACGACATTGTCGGCCAGCAGCGCATTCAGGCCGCCGCTATTCCTGGTCTGGACGATCTCGTGCCAGGCCGCAATCGTGTTGTGTGTCATCGCTCCGCTCCATGAAATTTCAGGTGTAGGACAAGGCCGCGGCCAGGACAAAGCAGGTCATGGCGATTCCCGAACCGATCGCCGGCGTCTGGAAAAAGAACTTCAGCGAGATGATCAGGTAGGCCGCCGATACTGCGATCGAGCATAGCTGCAACAGCGCCGATCGGGGAAACAAGGCCGGATGAAAAATGCCGAGATACAGGAAGGCGCCGCCGAACATGACCAGCCCCAGGCTGTGCGTGAGGTTGAAGCCCAGCCACGCCCACCACAGGTTGATATCCGGGTTAAGAGCGATGGAGGACTGCTGCATTGCGGCGCGCAGCCCTGCATCCCGCGGCGTGAAATGAGTGGGATTGCCAAGGTCCTGCAGCGTGTATACCCCATGCATCGTACCGAGCAGCAGGAAAATGCCCGCGCCGGCAATCAGCAGCACCTGGATCATGACAGCCTCCCTACGCCTGGGCGACGCGGCTTTTCGCCGCCTGGTACTCATGTTTGATGCGCGTCACCAGGCCATCCACCGTCTCGATCTGCTTCACCGCACCGATGCCTTGGCCGCAGCCCCAGATGTCCTTCCAGGCCTTCTTGCCGGGGTGCTCGCCCGCGCCGAAATTCATCTGGCTCGGGTCGCCTTTCTCCAGCGCATCCGGATCGAGGCCGGCATTGACTATCGACGGCCTCAGGTAGTTGCCGTGCACGCCGGTGAAAAGGTTGGAGTACACGATATCGTCGGCACGGCTGTCGACGATCATCTGCTTGTAGCGCTCGTCGGCCTGCGCTTCGCGGGTGGCGATCAGGGCCGAGCCCATGTACGCCAGATCGGCACCGATCACCTGCGCCGCCAGCACCGCGCTGCCGGTGGCGATGGCGCCGGAGAGCAGCAGCGGCCCGTCGAACCACTCGCGGATTTCCTGGATCAGCGCGAACGGCGACGTCGTGCCGGCATGTCCGCCGGCGCCGGCGGCAACCGCGATCAGCCCGTCCGCGCCCTTTTCGATCGCCTTCCGCGCGAAGAAGTCATTGATGACGTCGTGCAGCACGATGCCGCCGTAGGAGTGCACCGCATCGTTGATGTCGCGCCGCGCGCCCAGCGAGGTGATCACGATCGGCACCTTGTACTTTACGCACAGCGCCATGTCGTGCTCCAGCCGCGCGTTCGACTTGTGCACGATCTGGTTCACCGCGTACGGCGCCGCCGGCCGCTCCGGATGCGCCGCGTTCCAGGCTTCCAACTCGCGGTTGATGCGCGCAAGCCAGACTTCGAGCTGATCCGCCGGGCGCGCGTTCAGTGCCGGAAACGAGCCGACGATCCCCGCCTTGCACTGCGCGATCACCAGCTCCGGGCCGGAGATGATGAACAGGGGCGCCCCGACCAGGGGCACGCTCAGACGATTCCGCAGTTGTTCCGGCAGGGCCATATTTGCACCAATGATATGCAAGATGTTGCATATCATTGCACCAGCCGCGTCGATATGCAACTGTATGCATAGTCCCGTTCAGGCCACAAAATCCCGCTATGTCGCTGAGGCACGCCATTCTCGTCCTGCTGGAGCAGAAACCCGGCAGCGGCTACGACCTTGCGCAGCGCTTCAAGGGCGGCATCGGCCACTTCTGGAGCGCCTCGCACCAGCAGATCTACCTGGAGCTGAAAAAGCTCGACAGCCGGAAGCTGGTGGAATTCGAGGTCCAACCCCAGTCCGAGCGGCCGGACAAAAAAAACTATCGCATCACCGCCGCCGGACGCGCTGCGCTCAAGGCCTGGTTGCTCGAGCCCACCCGGCCGGAGCGGCTCAACAGCGCCTTGCTGGTGAAAATCTACGCGGCCAACCTGGCCGAGCCGGCGGCGCTGGTGGCGGAGCTGGAGCAAAACCTCGCCGAGCATCGCAAGCGGCTGGATGAATACATCAGTCTGGAACAGTCCTACCTGGAAAAGGGCGAGCGGCTGAGCCGCAAGCAGTCGCAGATCTACCTGACCTTGCGATCCGGTATCCGCTACGAGTGGAACTGGATCGAGGTGCTGAGCGAAGCCAGGGTCCTGCTCAGCGATGGCCAGTTGCCGTCCCGGCCCGTACTGGAAACCTTGACGCGCCAGGCCGGGCCGGTCCGGCGCGGATAGTCCGGAGGCGGCCATGCCCCGGATCGCCCCCTGTCCGCGATTCCCGGACAATGTCGTTAAGGACGATGACATGGAAAAAGTGATCTCGAAAGACGGCACGCCCCTCGCGTATCAGAGCACCGGCAGCGGCCGACCCCTGATCCTGGTGCACGGCACCGGCGCCGCCCATACCCGCTGGGCGCCCGTGGTGCCGGCCCTGGCGCAGCGCTTCCGCGTCTGCGCGGTCGACCGGCGCGGACGCGGCGCCAGCGGTGATAACGGCTCGTACGACATGCGCCGAGAGTTCGAGGACGTCGCCGCCCTGGCTGATGCCTTCGGCGAACCGGTCGATCTGCTCGGCCATTCCTACGGCGGCGTCTGCTCCCTCGAAGCGGCCCTGCTCACCGGCAATATCCGCAAACTGATCCTGTACGAGCCGCCGCTGCCGGTCGAAGGCGTGCCGATTTTTCCGGACGGCGTCATCGCCAGGCTGCAAGCGCTGCTGAACCAGGGCGACCGCGCCGGAGTCGTGAGCGGCTTCATGCGCGAAGTGGTGCGCATGCCGGCGTACGAATTCGAACGGTTCCGTGCCTCGCCGGCGTGGCCGGGCAGGGTGGCCGCCGCCCATACCCTGCCGCGCGAACTGCGGGCGCTGGAGAGCTACCGCTTCCGGCCCGAACGCTTCGCCGCCATGAAGCTGCCGACCCTGCTGCTGGTCGGCGGCGACAGCCCCCATTTCCTCAAGGCCGCCATCGGCTCCGCCCACGCCGCACTGCCGCACAGCCGCCTCGTCAGCCTGCCGGGCCAGCAGCACATCGCCATGGACACCGCCCCGGAACTGTTCGTGCGCGAAGTGACGGCCTTCCTCGACGCGGCCGACTGAATCCCTATGGCGCGGCCTAAAGCATCGGGTTCTCGCCCTGCTCCGCGAACGCCGCCACCAGCGCATCGAGAAAGGCCCGCACCTTGGCGCTGAGCAGCCGCCGCGAGCTGTAAAGCGCCCAGATCTCCACCGCCGGACCATCCTCGACGCCCCAGCAGTCCAGCCGCCCGGCCGCCACGTCCGCCGCCACCAACGGCTTCGGCAGCAGCGCCGCGCCCACGCCCGTCAGTACCGCCTCGCGCACCATCAGCAGCGAGGACACTTTCAGGATCGGCTCGGGCAGCAGCGTGCTCACGCCGCCGTCCGCCGCGCGCATGCGCCAGCTGGCGTCGGGATGCGCGCCCGTCGCGATCACGGCGCGCACCGGCACCGCCGCGCCGCCGCCGGGTGAAGGCGAGGGGCGCGGTACCCCGGGCGCCGCCACCACCAGACGTATGTCGCTGACGACGCGCCGTCCCACCAGGCGGTCGTCCGGGGAAGGATTGATGCGGATCACCAGGTCATATCCTTCCTCGACCGGGTCGACCATCCGGTCCTCCGCCGTGATCTCCAGCTCCACCTGCGGATAGGCGAGCGCGAAGCGCGCGCCGATGCGTGCCAGCGACACGTGCGAAAACACGATCGGCGCACTGACCCGCAGCCGCCCGCGCGGCACCGGCGCGCGCGAGGCCACCGCCTCTCCCGCCTCCGCCAGCTCGGCCATCAGCCCGGCGGTGCGCTCGTGCAAGCTGCGGCCTTCCTCGGTCAGCCGCAGCACATGGCCGCCGCGCTCGATCAGCCGCACCCCCAGGCTTTGCTCCAACTCCGCCACCCGGCGCGACAGCGTCGCCTTGGGCCGCCCGATCGCCCGGCTGGCGCGGCCGAAGCCGCCATGCGTTGCCACCAGGTTGAAGTCATCCAGCGCCGCCAGGTCCATCGCATGGTCCATGGCTGTTCCATTTATGAGACGAGATGTCCAGATTCTCCTACTTATCCAGCCGTCCTGGAACACTTATCTTCACTCCCGCAACGGTTTCCCCCCAACTCAAGGAGATTAGCCATGTCGATACTCGTCACCGGAAGCACCGGCGTCATCGGTTCCCAGGTCCTGGCCCAGCTGCACGGGCAGGGCGTCGAAGTCCGCGCCCTGACCCGCTCGCCCGAAAAGGCCCGTTTCCCCGCCGGCGTCACCGCCGTCAAGGGCGACCTGTCCGACCTCGACTCCACCCGCCAGGCCCTGGCCGGCGTCAGCACCCTGTTCCTGCTGGTGTCCAACGCCGCCGACGAAGTAACCCAGGCCCTGCAAACCCTCAACCTCGCCCGCGAGGCCGGCATCAAGGGCATCGTTTATCTGTCGGTGTTCAAGGCCGCCGAATACGCCGACGTCCCGCACTTCACCGGCAAGCACACCGTCGAGCGCATGATCGAGCAGTGCGGGCTGCCGGCGACGGTGCTGCGCCCGGCCTACTTCATCCAGAACGACCTGCGCCAGAAGGACGCGCTGCTCACTCACGGCGTCTTCGGCATGCCCATCGGCCACCAGGGCCTGTCCATGGTCGACATCCGCGACATCGGCGAAGCCGCCGCCCGCGAACTGCTGCGCCGCGAAAAAGCCGCTGCGCCGCTGCCGCGCGAGACCTACGCCCTGGTCGGCCCCGACGTGATCAGCGCCGAATCGGTCGCCGCGATCTGGAGCGAAGCCCTCAACCGGCCCATCCGCTACGCCGGCGATGACCTGAACCAGCTCGAGCAGCGCCTGCGCGCGTTCTCGCCCAGCTGGCTCGCCTACGACCTGCGCCTGATGTTCGGCCGCTACCAGTCGGACGGCGCCGTCGCCACCCCCGCCGAGCTCGAGCGCCTCACCGCCCTGCTGGGCCGCCCGCCGCGCAGCTACCGCGACTTCGCCAGAACCGCGGCTGCCGAGTGGGCCAAGGCCTGAGGAACCAGGCGGGGCTTCGGCCCCGCCTTTTTCCTTTCGCGAAAGGCCTTAGTATTGCGGTACTGGGCAATATCAGGAGAGCGCCGTATGGACTGCCGTGTTAGACCGCAAGTGCGAGGCTGTCCTGTTCGGTCCAATCAGCGTTAGGCGCCAAACATGCGCCCTCTTGGCTACCTCTACAAGCAAGTCGCCGTCCGGCCTGAATGGATCAAAGCGCGCAACGTCGTTGATATCTACTCACTGAGCGGGTGCGTGTCGCAGAACTTTTCGGACTACATCCAATACTGGATGCATAATGGGTTCTGGTTATTCGACTCCCCGCGCGTCATGGAGGACCTGGCTGCCAAACACTCCATTTCGCTGGAAGGCATGAAGCTCTTCTACTACGAGGCGCACGAGCAGGAATTCGATGAAGAGCATCAGCGATGGGTGGCTTTTGAGGCGGAAGCCTCCTTTAGCACGAACGTTCTCAAACCCGCGAACAAGACGCTGGAAGGCTTCGACGTAACTTCTTTTTCGGTCCACACCTCGCCGGAATGCTCGCCTCTATCATGCAACTCGTGCGCCGAAGCATTGCCCACGAACTCCCACTGCCTGTTCCATACGTTTGAGGATGCCACCCATGCCATTGAGAGCGGAGCATTTGTGGGCTCGGAGCCAGGCCCGTACCGAGTCATCGCGGTTTACTCAGCGAATGACGTCTAACCATTCCTTCGAGCAAGCATAGTGAACCGCCCCGGTTTCTCCGGAGGCTATCAATCCTCCCTTCACGAACCGTCGAACGCCGCCGCGCATTGTTTATTTCGATTTTTTCCCCGCAAGCAAGTCCTTGAGATCCGAGAACGGATTGCTACCCGCCGCCGGCCCGCTCGCTTCGGCTGACGGTCGTGAGCCGGCCCGTTCGACCTGGCGCTGGTGCTCGTTGTCGTGGCAATACAGGCACAGCAGTTCCCAGTTGCTGCCGTCCGGCGGATTGAAGTCGTGATCGTGGTTGCGGTGGTGGACGGTCAGTTCCTGCAGGTTGGCGCGGGTGAACTCGCGCCCGCAGCGTCCGCAGACCCAGGGGTACATCTTCAGGGCTTGCTCGCGGTAGCCGGTGCTGCGCAACTCGGCGTTGCGCCGCGCGTCCGCGACGATACGATCGAGCTTGCCGGGGTCCGGCCTTGATTTCATTGGTGGCACGTTCGTTTCCTGACAGGCGCTTGCCGTTCACCCTAGGGGACAGTTCCCTTGCACGCAAGCGCGGGGATGGGTGTGGGACGCGGCGGGGGCGTCCCTGGCTACGGTTTCCCAGCAAAAAAAAACCGAGGACGTCGGTGCCTCGACATTCGCAGCCGAAATGTCGCCGTTCATGAGCGCCACATGCCAAAGGTTGCCGAAGATTTAGGTAACATTCAGATTCGTTTCAGCATCATGCCTTAGTGTTCCCGCAAACCAATTAAAACCTGGCCGAGGAGAAATCGCCTGGATAGCCTGCCTGCGGTCGACAGTTCCGCGCCGGATCTGCGTTATGACCGGGCCAGCATGCTGTTGCACTGGGCCACGGCCAGCCTGGTGCTGCTGACCTGGGGCATTGCGCAGATCATCGATTTCTTTCCCAAGGGCGAGCCGAAGATCGCGGTCCGCTCCCTGCACATCCTGTTGGGCGCAACGCTGGGCCTGGTCCTGCTGACGCGCGCCGCCTGGCGCATCGGCTGGGGCCGGCGGCTGCCTCCGGCCGACACCGGCATCCTGCATTACGCCGCGCAGGCCATGCACTGGGCGCTGTACTTCCTGGTCGCGGCTACCGTGGCCCTGGGCATCACCAATGCCTGGGTGCGCGGCGACACCGTCGTCGGCCTGTTCACTTTTCCCCGCCTGGCCCCGGGCGACAAGGCACTGCAGGCCTTGGTGGAAGACCTCCATGGCACTTTCGCCAACGCCATCCTGATTGCGGCCGGCCTGCATGTCGCGGCAGCCCTGGCCCACCACTTCCTGCTGCGTGACGGCGTGTTGCGCAGGATGCTGCCCTATCGGGCGTCGAAGTAGGACCTGCAGCGTTCAACCGGCCGGCTTCGTACGCCGCAGGAACTCAAGCACCACCGCCGCGAGAGCCTCGCCCTGTTCTTCCTGCAGGAAATGCCCGGCGCCGCGGATTTCCGCATGCGGCTGCCCGTCTGCGCCCGGGACGCGGTGGCGGAACACGGCCTCCCAGGGCTTGGTGAAGGGATCGCCGTCGCTGAACGCGGTGAGGAAGGGCTTGTCGAAGCGGTCCAGCACTTCCCAGGCCCGCCGGTTCTCGGCAATGCCCGGCATCTCCGGCCGCACCGGGATCAGCGCCGGGAATTGCAGCGGACCGGACTTGTACGCGGCGTCTGGAAACGGCGCGTCGTAGGCGGTGTTGCCGGGCGGGGTGACGATGCCGCCGATCGGCATGTCGCGGGCATCGCGGGTGCTCTCCGCCCAGGCGGCGATCGCCGCACCCGGCCAGTCGGCGATGCCGCGCGGCGGCGGCTCGAAGTTCGGCAGCAGGGTATTCGCCGCCACTACGGCGGCGAAGCGCTGCGGCATCTCGCTCAACACGCGCAATCCGATCGGTCCGCCCCAGTCCTGGCACACCAGGGTGATGCGCCGCAGGTCCAGAGCCTCGACCCAGGTCCGCAACCAGTCCACGTGCGTCTGGTAGGTGTAGGCACCGCGCTCCCGCGGCTTGTCCGAGCGCCCGAAGCCGATGAAATCCGGCGCCAGCACGCGATAGCCGGCCGCCGCGATCGGGCCGATCAGCTTGCGGTACAGGTAGGACCAGGTCGGTTCGCCATGCAGCATCAGCACCGGCGGCGAGTCCGCCGGCCCTTCCTCGACGTAGGCCATGCGCAGGGAACCAAGGCGCGCGTCGGCGATATCGGCGTAGCGTGCCGCATACGGAAAGCCCGGAAGCGCGGCGAAGCGCGCCTCGGGAGTGCGCAGCACGGCGGGGTGGGGTTCCATGCGGTCCTCCGGTGGCAGCGTGCCAGGCACGCCCGGATAGTTTGCAACAAATGGGCGTTCAGGTTCCCCACTCTTGTGATTTCATCCGGCACCGGCTGCCCGCGCCATCATCAGCAGTCCGGCCGCGACGATGACGGCCCCGATCGTCCGCGCGACGCGCTCACCGGCCGGCGCCAGACGTTCGGCGGAGATGGCCGCCGTCACCACCGCCATCGCGCGCAGGTCCATGACCCCGATAACCAGCAGGATCGCCGTCAAGCCGGCACAGCAGGCGCTGCAACGGAGGCCGAGGCGTAGACCGTGCCGCCACGCAGTGCCGGCGTCCGCCGGCAACGGTTGGCAGCGCCCCGGCGCCTCGCGGCAGCAAGCCAGCTGCCTTGCCTTCCATGCGGTGAACTGGAGTGCGCCGGCGATGAGCACGACCGCGGCGGCCGCGATTGGAACGCTGCGCGCCAGCGCCGGCAACCGCATCTCCACCACCGCCAGCGCGGCGCCCAGCGCAAAGGCGGCCATGCCGAACGCGGTCCATACGCAGAAGTACCCCGCGCCCACCAGCGCCGTCAGCCGGCCCAGGCGCGTTTCGCCGCTCCTGACTACGGCCTCGCGGTAGCGCCACAGCATCGGCACCAGGGATGGCAGCATCATCGCCACCATCATCACCACCCACATGCCGAGGAACGAGGCCGCGGCGCCGGCCCAGGTTTGTCCGGGCATCCGCATCCAGGCCATCGACATGGTCCAGCCGCCGGGCATGGTCATGCCGCCCATCGTGGACATGGAGCCGCACCAGGCGACCGTCGCGGCCATGCTGGCGGCGAACAGCAGCACCGAGACGCCGAGGAAGGCGCCCAGGGAAGCTCGCTGGGAGGCTCGCCCGGCAGCCATGCCTGGCGAGACCTCCCGTCCTCCAGTTGAGCAAGCGACGCTCACGGCCCGGCTCAGCGCTTGCCGTATTCGTCGTGGCGGCTCCACCAGACGCCGGTCTCGTTGCGCCCCCTGGGCGCGCGGTCGAGCCACTGGTACATGCCCCAGAGGCCGTCCAGTCCGCGCGCATAGGTGGAATAGACGTGGTAGACGATGCCGTCCTCGAGCACGAACGCGCTCATGCCCGGCCGCTCCCGCGTGTAGGTGGCCACGTCGGTTCCGGCCATGTCCGCGTTCCTGGAGACCGGCTGCGGCACCGCCGCCGTCTCGTCCATCGCGTGGCCGCCGCGCTCGTAGTTGTACTCGATGCCCCCCTTGCGCTGCTGCTCCTCGGTGAACGAGACGTTGAAGTCGAAGTTGAAATCGCCGCCGAGCGAGGATGCCCAGGGAAACGTCCAGCCCATCCGCTTCCGGTACGCCTGCAGCTTCGCCAGCGGCGCCAGCGATACCGCCGCCAGCGTGACGTCGTGGTGGGCCAGATGCACGGCGAAGCCGTCGAAGCCGTCGGCGATGGTCGAGCAGGTGGCACAGCCCGCCTTGTAGTCGGGCCCGAACATGAAGTGATAGACCAGCAGCTGCGAGCGCCCCTTGAACAGGTCCGCCAGCGAGGCGCTGCCTTCGGCGGTGTCGAAGCGGTACCCCTTGTCGACGCGGACCCAGGGCAGTTCCTGGCGCTGCCGTGCCAGTTCGTCGCTGCGCCGCGTCAATTCCTTTTCCGCCGCCAGCAGCTCGATCCGCGCCGCCAGCCAGTCCTTGCGTGTTCCAACCAAGTGCTTCGTCATCGCTGTTGCCTCCGTTGGGGTCGTTCGTCCAATGGCCGATACGACGTGCTGCGTGGTAGTCGTGAGCTAGACTAGTTGCCGGGCATCGAACGGTGGGAGTGACAAGTGTGGCGGGATTCGTAACTGGCGCTCGATGGATTCCCTGATCACCGCCGCGGCGCGTGCGCTGGCGGCGGGTGATCCCCTCGGCGCACTGAAGCGGATCGCCCTGCGCGACGACGCGCCGGCGCTCGCGCTTCGAGGCATCGCC
>FTAG01000635.1_pt1 | contig 20282 bp, 20 predicted proteins | sample 1638911 | NCBI WGS metagenome assembly FTAG01 (sample SAMEA3914813, study PRJEB12502) | metagenome | biome: forest; material: soil | place: Canada | collected 2011-07-07 | depth 0.3 m
CGCCGTCACCAACGACGACGAGGCCAACATCCTCTCCGCCATGCTGGCCAAGCGCCTCGGCGCGCGCAAGGCGCTGTCGCTGATCAACCGCCTGGCCTACGTCGATCTCGTCGAAGGCGGCGCCATCGACGTGGCGATCTCGCCGCAGCAGGCCACGGTCAGCGCGCTGCTGGCGCACGTGCGCCGCGGCGACGTGGTGAAAGTGCACTCCCTGCGCCGCGGCGCGGCCGAGGCGATCGAGGCGGTGGCCCACGGCGACCGCAGCAACTCCAGGGTGGTCGGGCGCCGCCTGGAGGAGATCAAGCTGCCGCCGGGCTGCACCATCGGCGCCATCGTGCGCGGCGAGGAGGTGCTGATCGCCCATGGCGAGGTGATGATCGAGGCCGAGGACCACGTCATCCTGTTCATTGTCGACAAGCGCAAGACGCGCGAGGTCGAGAAGTTGTTTCAGGTCGGGTTGACGTTTATTTAGGATTGCCCGGCCAAGCCAGCCCTTTCAATCTCGTCATTCCCGCGAAAGCGGGAATCCAGCGCACTTGGCACTGTGCGCAGTGCTCAGGCGGACGACACTCACTCTGAAGCGATCGGCGCGTGCGCTGGCACGCATGCGGGGCTTTCCCTGCGACGTACCTCACGTTTTTCGCCTTCGGCGAGTTACTTTTGGCTACAGCTCCAAAAGTAACCAAAAGAGCCGCTCCCGGAGTTTGCGCCGATCAAATCGCAAAAGAAGAATCGCGATTTGATCGGTGCCCTGCGCTTCTCGCCTATGGCGGGGTCCACCGACAGGCCATCCCTGGCCTGACGGTGGACGCTTCGGCATCCTGCCTCGCCCGGCGCGAACACACGCGCCGGCTCAGGCCGCCATAGGCTGTGATGCTCGGCGCAAACAACGGGAGAGAACGTCAAAAGCCACAGCAAAAGCCACGGCAACATCAACAGCTCAAGGGCGGTCTGGAGCAGCAAGCTACTGTAGCCCGGATGCAGTGAAACGGAATCCGGGTTCGCCCCAGCCCCGGATTGCACTTCGTTCCATCCGGGCTACGCTCGCTAGTACCCATAGTTATCAAGGCTTTGCAGCTCACGCAGGCGTAACTCGGTAAGCTCCAGTTCGCAAGATAAGTGAACCGCCGTCGTTCCGGTTCCTTGTCCGAGCCAATTAGCTTCAGAATTGCATTGAGCATCCTTAAAGCCAATCCACGCCCTCTCTGCTTCAACAAGCACCTGTCGCCTATTGTTTACTTCGTCGCGCTCGCGATCCGAATCCGCGGCCTTGGATGATGCAGCGAGCTTCTTGAGCATGCCCTTATACAACTTGTTGAGATGCTCGTCGGCATCCGCCAGCTTGTCGGCAATACAGTAGTTATTTTCTGGTGTGGCACCACCACAAACCGGCTTAATGTCATCTTCGGGGTAGGCCGTGCCCGACATGATCAATAAGCCGATAAGTACAACCTTTGTTCGCATAGCGCTAACGCAAGTTAGACCAAACATCCGAGTTCGCGGTACAGCACGAGAGTCCATGCAGCAATCCCCTGTGTGTTCTATACCCTCATACTAAAGTCCCCTAATTTGTCCCGCACAATGGCCCGGATCGGGTTTAGGCCTTTAACCGCAAAACTTCGGCCATAAACTCGGCTGAACGCCTTCATGCCCACTTCAGCCCAGGACCATCCGATGCCCACGCTTGCCGATTTCCCCGTGAACCGCCGCTGGCCGGCACAGCATCCCGAGCGGTTGCAGCTGTACTCGCTGCCGACGCCGAACGGGGTCAAGGTTTCGATCATGCTGGAGGAGATCGGGCTGGCGTACGAGCCGCACCTGGTCGACATCATGAAGAACGAGAATGCCGAGCCGGAGTTCGTGGCGCTGAATCCGAACGGCAAGATTCCGGCGATCATCGACCCGGACGGACCTGGCGGCAGACCGCTGGCGCTGTTCGAGTCCGGCGCGATCCTGCTGTACCTGGCGGAGAAAACCGGCCAGCTGTTGCCGGCCGATGCGGCGCGGCGCTACCAGTGCATCCAGTGGGTGTTCTTCCAGATGGCGGCGATCGGCCCGATGTTCGGGCAGGTCGGCTACTTCCACAAGTTCGCCGGCAAGGAGCTTGCGGACAAGCGGCCGCTGGAGCGCTACCGCGCGGAGTCCGAGCGCCTGCTGCGCGTGCTCGAGGCACGGCTCGCCGGCCGGCAGTGGATCATGGACGACGAGTACAGCATCGCCGACATCGCCACCCTGGGCTGGGTGCGCAACCTGGTCGGCTTCTATGGCGCGGGCGAGCTGGTGCACTACGACACGCTCAAGCATGTCCCCGGCTGGCTGGAACGCTGCCTGGCGCGGCCGGCGGTGCAGCGCGGGCTGACGATTCCTGCGCGGAGCTGAACGTAGGGCGGGCTGTGCCCGCCGGCCTTTCTGCCTTTCGGGCCCGGCGAGTCGGCGGCCACGGGCCGCCCTACGTACGGGTTGGAATCCTGCGGCGGCGCGATGGCATGCTGCGGATCCACGCCCCGCCTGGAGCCGCACATGTCCAATCTCGAAGACCCCCGCGTATTCCTCGCGGCCGAGCGTTCGCTGCTGGCCTGGAACCGCACCTGCCTGGCGATGATGGGCTTCGGCTTCGTCATCGAGCGCTTCGGACTGTTCCTGCGGCTGATGGACCCGGCGCATGCGCAGACCGCGCAGCGCGGCCCCTCGTTCTGGGTTGGCCTGGCCCTGATGCTGTTCTCCGCGACGCTGGCGCTGGCTTCGACCCTGTCGTTCCGCGCCCTGGTCGCCACGCTGGGGCCGAAGGAGAGGCCGCCGCGCTTCGCGCAGCTGGCGCTGTTGGCCAACTATGGCATCGCCGCCGCGGGCATTGTTCTCACCGCTTACCTGGGTAGCGCCGCACGCTGAGCCGGGCCGCGACTCACTCCCGCCAGAACGCCGGCGTCAGCGGCACCAGGATCATGAACAGCTCCAGCCGCCCGGCCAGCATGGCGAAGGTGCAGACCCAGGTCTGGAAGTGGTTGAGGCCGGCGAAGGTGTGGGCCGGGCCGACCGTGCCGAGGCCGTGGGCGCCGTTGTTGATCATGGCGAGCACGGCGGACATGGCGCTGAGGTAGTCCATGCCGCTGAGGATCAGCAGCAGGCTCAGGATGATGACAGTGACGGTGTACAGGTGCACCAGGCTGAACACCGACAGCGCGGCGCGCTCGCTCACCACCTGGCCGCCGATCTTGAGGGTGTGCACCGCGGTGGGATGGACCAGGGCATAGAGCTCGCGCGCGCTCTGCTTGAACAGGATCAGGGTGCGGATCATCTTGATGCCGCCGCCGGTGGAGCCGGCCGAGGCGGCGACGCAGGACAGCAGCAGCATCCACATGCACACCACCATGGGCCAGCGCGCATAGTCCACGCTGGTCAGGCCGCAGTTGGTGATCACCGACACGGCGTTGAAGCCGACATGGCGCAGGGCGATCCAGAAGCTCGGGTAGACGCCACTGTGCCAGACGTACCAGGCCAGCAGCAGCACGCTGCCCGCGGTCACCAGCAGGAAGGCGCGCGCCTCGATGTCGCGGCGGTAGGTCTTGAGGCTCTGGCTGCGCCAGGCGACGTAGTGGGTGGCGAAGTTGATGCCGGCGAGCAGCATGAAGGCGATCAGCACCAGCTCGATCAGGGGCGAGTTGAAGTAGCCGATGCTGGCGTCGTGGGTGGAGAAGCCGCTGAGCGATAAGGTGGAGAAGGCGTGGCACAGGGCGTCGAACCAGTTCATGCCGGCGGCGCGCAGCAGCAGCAGGCAGGCCAGGGTCAGGACGATGTAGATGATCCACAGCGAGCGCGCGGTCTGCACCAGGCGCGGCGTCAGGCGGCTCTCCTTGATCGGCCCGGTGGCCTCGGCGCGGTAAACCTGCATGCCGCCGATGCCGAGCAGGGGCAGCACCGCCATGGCCAGGGTGATGATGCCGAGGCCGCCGAGCCAGCACAGCTCGTGGCGCCACAGGTTGACCGCGTGCGGCAGCGCGTCGAGCCCGCCGAGCACGGTGGCGCCGCTGGTGGTGACGCCGGACATGGCTTCGAAGTAGGCGCCGGTGAAGGTCAGCTGCGGCAGCGCCAGCAGCAGCGGCAGCGAGGCGGAGAGCGCGGTGAGCACCCAGGCCAAGGCCACCAGCAGGTAGCCGTCGCGCGATTTCAGTTCGCGCGCATAGGGCCGGGTGAAGCGCCACAGCGCCAGGCCGGCGGTGAAATTCGCGGCGGCACCGAGCAGGAAGGGTTGCAGGGCCCCGTCGCCGTAAAGGAGGGCTGCGCCGATCGGGCCGATGTAGGCGGCGCTGAAGGCCACCAGCAGCAGGCCCAGCGGATTGGCGACGTAAAGTATGTCCTTGAACAAGCTGGATATCCCGCTCAGTGCCCCAGTGCGCAGTTTACATCGGCGGGGGCCGCCGCCGCGCTGTTGCTACGGCCGTTGTGCGGCAACGGCGCGGTGTGCCAGAGTCGCGGGACATCGAAACTCGTCGAATACCGGGGGATATCCTGGCATGGGCAGTGCCGAATCCAGGCTGTTGGAGGACGAAGCGGCAATCCGCCGGCTGGCGGCGCTGTACGCGCGCGCGGTGGACCGCAACGAGCCTGAGACCATGGCCGGCCTGTTCGCCGCCGACGCGGTACTGGAAGGCCCCGGCTTCGTCATGCGCGGCCGCGAGGAATTGCGCGCCATCCCCGGCATGCTGCAGGGCATGTACAACCGCACGCTGCACCAGGTGCATCAGCAGACGCTGCGGGTGGACGGCGACAGCGCCGAGGCCGAGACCTATTGCACGGCCAACCACGTCACCGACAAGGGCGGCGGCGCGGCGGAAAACCTGGTGTGGGCGATGCGCTACCTGGACCAGCTGCGGCGCGAGGATGGTCGCTGGGTCTTCGTCCGCCGCCGCGTGGTCATCGACTGGACCGAGACGCGTCCGGCACAATTCGCCACCCCGCCTGTTGCGGATTGAGCATCCAGAAGCCCGATCATGTCCGTCTTTACCAAGGTCAGCCACGCCGAACTGCAGCAATTCCTCACGCGCTATCCGCTGGGCGAGCTGATCGGCTACCAGGGCATTGGCGAGGGGGTGGAGAACACCAATTACTTCGTCGACACCGGCGAGGGCCGCTGGGTGCTGACCATCTTCGAACGGCTCAACTACGCCGACCTGCCGTTCTTCCTCGGCCTGATGGAGCACCTGGCGCACCGCGGCTTCCCCAGCGCGATGCCGGTGCCGGACCGCGAAGGGCACAGCCTGGTGACCCTGCACGGCAAGCCGGCGGCGCTGGTGATGCGCCTGGCCGGGCAGAGCGTGCTGTTCCCCAACCTGGCGCAGTGCGCCGCGGTGGGCCGGGTGCTGGGCGACCTGCATGTGCTGGGCCAGACCTATGCCGGGCGCTGCGCCAATGACCGCGGCGTGGAATGGCGGCGCAAGACCGGCGAGGCCCTGATCCCCGAGGTGGACGCCGGGACCCGCGCGCTGATCGAAAGCGAGCTGGCGGCGCAGGCGCAGCTGGACTTCGCCAGCCTGCCGCAGGGCGTGATCCATGCCGACCTGTTCAAGGACAATGTGCTGTTCGTCGAGGACCGGCTCAGCGGCGTGATCGACTTCTACTACGCCTGCAACGACGCCCTGCTCTACGACCTGGCGGTGACGCTCAACGACTGGTGTACCGAGCCGGATGGACACGTCAACCAGGCCCGCGCGCATGCCCTGCTCGAAGCCTATCTGGCGCGGCGCGAGCCGAACGCGGCGGAGCGGGCGGCCTGGCCGCTGGTGCTGCGCGCGGCGGCGCTGCGCTTCTACCTGTCGCGGCTGTACGACTGGACCTTCCCGCGCGAGGGCGACCTGGTGCACATCAAGGACCCGGCGCAGTACCGGCGCATCCTCGAACGGCATCGGGAGCAGGTGGCGCCGCTGTGAATCCGCTGCCGTTGCAGAGCAATTCGTAGGCTGGGATGAAGCGTAGCGAATCCCAGCTATGCGCACTTACACTCGGGCGAAAATCGGGGGCGGCTGTTACTTCTTCACCGTCAATCTGGCGGAACGGCGGAGCAGTGACCTCCTGGTAAAGCATGTCGCATCGCTTCGAGAAGCTTTCAGGCGTACAAGAACAGAGCATCCCTTCGATGTGGAAGCAATCGTGGTTCTTCCGGACCATCTGCATTGCATCTGGCAATTGCCCGAAAACGACGGCAACTTCCCCATGCGCTGGCAACTGATCAAAGCCCGATTCTCGCGCATGATTGCGCGCGGGGAACTAGTCTCCGCCAGCCGTCAGAGGAAAGGCGAGCGGGGCATCTGGCAGCGCCGCTACTGGGAACACGTCATTCGCGACCAGCGGGACTGGGAGCGGCATATGGACTACATCCATTTCAATCCCGTGAAGCACGGATACGTTGGAGCAGTCCGCGATTGGCCGTATTCCTCATTTCATCGATTGGTCGCTCGTGGCATCTATACACCGGATTGGTGTGCAGGGCCGGAGCTCGACGCCTTGGATTTCGAGTGATTGGCAATGCTGGGATTCGCTGCGCTTCATCCCAGCCTACGTTTTCTCAGCGCTGTCAGCAGCAGCGGCTGCTGCCGCGCCGGTAACGCGAAGCCTGCCGCTCGCGGAAGAACGCCTCGTAGCTCATCACCGGCTCGCCCGGATGGTGGGCTTGGCGATGCGCGACGTAGCCCTGGTAGTCGGGGATGCCGACGGCGAGATGCGCCGCCTGCCGCAGCTTGCGCGTTACCACGCGCAGACCTTCCAGCCAATCACTAGCGTGCGTCGACGGCGACATAGGGCGCCTCCAGTGCGGACGGCGCGGCGGCGCGGCGCGCGCGCAGCGCGGCGCGCAGGCCGAGCAGCAGGGTGGTCAGCAGCACCGCCATGAACAACAGGGCCAGGGCGGCGTCGACGTGGTCGTTGCGCACCACGCGCTGCATCTCGGCGATGGACCTGGCCGGGGCCAGCACCTGGTTTTGCGCCAGCGCGTCGCCGAACTTGCGGGCGTGGGCAAGGAAGCCGAGCCTGGCGTCGGCGGAGAACACTTTCTGCCAGCCGGCGGTGAGCGTGCAGAGCAGCAGCCAGGCCATCGGCGCGGCGGTGACCCAGAGGTAGCGCTCGCGCTTCATCTTGACCAGGGTGACGCTGGCGAAGACCAAGGCCAGGCCGGCCAGCATCTGGTTGGAGATGCCGAACAGCGGCCACAGGGTGTTGACGCCGCCGAGCGGATCGACCACGCCCTGGTACAGGAAATAACCCCAGCCGGCGACGCACAGCGCGGTGGCGACGAGGTTGGCACCCCAGGACTCGGTGCGGCGGAACGGCGCGTACGCGGCGCCGACCAGGTCCTGGATCATGAAGCGGCCGATGCGGGTGCCGGCGTCGATGGTGGTGAGGATGAACAGTGCCTCGAACAGGATGGCGTAGTGGTACCAGAACGCCATCATGCCCTCGCCCGGCACCAGGCCGCGCAGGATCTGCGCCATGCCCACGGCGAGCGTCGGCGCGCCGCCGGCGCGCGACAGGATGCTGCCTTCGCCGATGTCCTGCGCCGTCTGCGTCAGCATCTCCGGGGTGACGACGAAGCCCCAGTTCGATATGGCCTGCGCGGCGGACTCGGCGGTGGTGCCGATCTGCGCGGCGGGGCTGTTCATGGAAAAGTACACGCCCGGTTCCAGCGTGGCGGCGGCGACCAGGGCCATGATGGCGACGAAACCCTCCATCAGCATGCCGCCGTAGCCGATGAAGCGCGCATCGGCCTCGCTGCCGAGCATCTTCGGCGTGGTGCCGGAGGAGACCAGGGCGTGGAAGCCGGAGACCGAGCCGCAGGCGATGGTGATGAACAGGAACGGGAACAGGCTGCCGGCGAAGACCGGGCCGCTGCCGTCGATGAAGCGGGTCAGCGCCGGCAGCTTCAGCTCCGGCCGCACCAGGACGATGGCCACGGCGAGCAGGGCCACGGTGCCGATCTTGAGGAAGGTGGAGAGGTAGTCGCGCGGCGCCAGCAGCAGCCACACCGGCAGCACCGAGGCGATGAAGCCGTAGACGATCAGGGCCCAGGCCAGTTGGGTGCCGCTGAAAGTGAACAGCTTGCCCCACAGCGGATCGGCCGCGACCACGCCGCCGAGCCAGATCGAGGCCAGCAGCAGGACGAAGCCGATGGCCGAGACTTCGAGCACGCGCCCCGGACGCAGCCAGCGCATGTAGACGCCCATGAACACGGCGATGGGCAGGGTGGCGGCGACGGTGAACGTGCCCCAGGGGCTGACCGCCAGGGCCTTGACCACGATCAGGGCCAGCACCGCCAGCAGCAGCAGCATGATGGCGAGGACGCCGACCATCGACACCCAGCCGGCGGCCTCGCCGATCTCGCTGCGGATCATCTCGCCCAGCGAGCGCGCGTCGCGCCGGGTGGAGAGGAACAGGATGACGAAGTCCTGCACCGCGCCGGCGAAGACCACGCCGGCGAGAATCCACAGGGTGCCGGGCAGGTAGCCCATCTGCGCGGCGAGCACCGGCCCGACCAGGGGACCGGCGCCGGCGATGGCGGCGAAGTGGTGGCCGAACAGGACGTACTTGTCGGTGGGGACGTAGTCGAGTCCGTCGTTGCGGCGCTGCGCCGGGGTGGCGCGGGCCGCGTCAAGGTGCAGCGCGGTATCGGCGATGAAGCGGCCGTAGAAGCGGTAGCCGATGACGAACACCGCCAGCGCGGCGGCTACCAGCCACAGGGCGTTGATACTCTCGCCGCGATGCAGCGCCACCACGGCCAGGCAGGCCGCTCCGGCGATCGATACCGCGGCCCAGCCCAGCTTGCCCGCCAGCGTACTCATGCGCTCCTCCGCCACGTTTGTTTGCGGTGGAGGTTCGGGCGAAAGCGCCCGGGGGTCAAGCCCCGCGCCGCAAGGGCGCGGGAATTCCGGCCGCGCTCAGCCGCCGAGTACGGGGCAGACGTTGCTCTTGGTCGGATCGCCGGGGATCGGCACGCAGTTCGTGACGATCACCGGCTGGCCGATGGTGGCGCCGTACATGGTGACGGTGGCCGTGCCGAGTTGCAGACCGAGTAACTGCATCAATAGCTGCAACACCTGATCGAGAAGAACCGCAACCGGCGTCAGTACGGCGCTCAGGGCACTGAGGATCGGATCGACCAGAGGACCAATGCAGAGACTGGTGAGAAGGACACAGACATCAAGGTTGTTGTTGGCGGTAAGACTGCTGAACAGGCTGTTGATGGTGCTGGACAGGATCAGCGTCGAACCGACCGTATCGGTATTGTCCGGCGCAACGGCCTTGAAGAGCGTCTGGTGCTGCAGACTGTAACCCTGGTTGGTCACCGTGCCCTGAACGGACGTATAGGTGTCGTACGGCCCCGTGCTGTTGGTCGCAGGCGAGCCGACAGTGCCTTTGATCGTCTGCGAATGGAGCTTCGCCGTAACCAGTCCGGAGCCGATGTTAAGCAAAGTGCCATGCCCGAGCGGCTCGTTTTTTTCGGTGGGATCGAACGGGCCGACGACGACATTGGCCAAGTCGGTGGTGACGCCCACCGTCGCACTCGGATTCGACCTGCCGGCAACGGGGCATTGCAGCGAAGTCAGGGTGCCGGTGCCGGCGGCAACCTGAAGGTCAACTCCAAGATTTGCGGTGACCAGTGCGAGGATGTTCGCCGCGATACGGACGTTCAGCGTAATCTGCGCGCTCTTGGCCTGGGTCGAGGGGATCGCCGGTCCCACCGCGAACTGCTGCGGCTGGATGATCGTGACGAAAGTATCCAACTTCATCGTATTCGGGATATTGATCAACGTCAGGAAGTCGTTGCCCGGCTGCAGCTTGATCGGACCTCCTTTGGCCGCATCCTCTGCCAGGGCGGTGAGCAGATCCATGGCGTCGACGAAAGGCACCGCCGAGGCCACGTCGCCAACCGTCGGGTTGAGGCCGGTGCCGATAGTGTTGAAGATGTCGCCGAAATATTGTTGCGTCGGACCGCCGGTACCGTTGTAGGCCTGTGCGCCGAGACCGCTGATCAGGCCGCCGCCGGTGCCCGACACCGCCTGGCCCAGGATGTTGAGCGCCCTGGTCAGGCTGATATTGAGATTGGTGAGGCTGTTCAGGTCGGTGACGTTGGCCGCCAGCATCAGCTGCGCCAGGTTGACCTGGGTCTGGGCCAGGCCCGCGCTGTTGAGCACCGCCAGGTTGACGCTGCTGCCGAACAAGGCGTTGAGCAGCGGTCCCAGCAGGGTGCCGCTGCTGGAATTGAGGGCCGCCAAACCGGTGCCAAGGAAGAAACTGCCGATCGCCGGCTGCCAGGCGGTGGACGAGGCGTAGAGGGTGCCGCTCTTGCCGGTGAACAGGGTGCCGCCGATCACGGTGGGCGCCGGCCGGCTCAGGGTGACCCGCACCGAGTCGACCTTGGCATCGCCGGCGTTCAGGGGCACGAAGATGAACTTGCCGGTGCTGTAGTCGGCGCGGCCGACCTGCACGCCGGGCACGTCGGGCGGGAAGCCGTTCTGACTCTTGATGCCGAGCAGCCCGGTGGTGTCGGCGTTGGCCGCGCTGTTGCCGATCAGCGCCTGTTTGACGCGGGTCGTCACCGCGTCCAGGCTGCCGGGAACTCCCGCGGTCTTGGTGCCGGTGGTGATGTTGCAGCCGCTGGCCCCCTCCACACCGGCGGCGGCCGCCAGGGCGGCCAGGCGCTGCAGGTCGCGCTGGGCGTAATAGAGCATGCCGACGTTGATGCCCAGCAGCAGGGCCGCCAGGCCCGCGATCATGGCGGCGACGGCGAATACCGCGGCGGCGCCGCGCTGGCGCTGTGCGGAAAGCGTGGGAACGAGAGGCGGCGGCCGACGCTTCTGCCGAATGGATTTGCTGTTCATTGCCCGAGCTCCCTTTCCCCTTTTCGCCACCGGTTCGCCGCAGCGGTCCACCAGGACCGGATCGCGCATGAACACGGGCCGGTGCGCGAATTTTTCCGGCTGTTCAGGTTAAGGCTTATCCCACATCAGGGAAAGGCGGACTTGAGGGCGGGCCAGATGAACGGGCTATCAGATGCGCCGAGCGGCAGGCCGGGGCAGCGACGGCCCGCAAAGCACACGACGGCCGATTCAGGTCTGCTTTGCGGGCGGTGCTGCGTCATACTGCGGTCATCATGGCGGGAGACCGGCTCATGTACACGCTTTACGGCACGGCCATATCCGGCAATTGCTGGAAGCCGGCGTTCATGCTGCGCCAACGCGGCCTGCCGTTCCGCTGGCAGGAGGTCGACATCCTCCATGGCGCCAGCCGCACACCGCAATTCCTGGCGCTGAATCCGAACGGCCGCGTGCCCCTGCTGCAACTGCCGGACGGCCGCCTGCTGGCCGAATCCAACGCCATGCTGCTGCACCTGGGCGAAGGCAGCGCCTGGCTACCGCAGGACGCCTACGAGCGCGCCAAGGTCTACGAGTGGCTGTTCTTCGAGCAGTACACGCATGAGCCGAGCATCGCCACGGTGCGCTTCTGGGTCGCCTACCTGGGCAAGCGGGAGGAATGGGGCCAGAAGATCGCCGAGACCATGACCAGGGGCTACGCCGCGCTCGGCGTGATGGAGCGGCAGCTGGCGCAGACCCCGTTCCTGGTCGGCGCCAGGGCCAGCCTGGCGGACGTCGCGCTGTATGCCTATACCCACGTGGCGCATGAAGGCGGCTATCGCTTCGACGACTATCCGGCGGTGCGCGCCTGGCTGGATCGCTTCGCCGCGCTGCCGGGCTTTGTCAGCATGCCCTGCACCGCGGGAGAGTAGGACCGGAAGTTGCCACGATCACGATGCCGGAGGAGGGAGACATGAAAAAAACAGGCAGCCGCAGCCACACTTTTACCTGGCAGGATCCGTTCAGCGCCGCGGCCGCCGGCCTGGGGTTGAGCGGCCTGGACTATCTGCGCAAGATGGCCGCGGGCGAGTTGCCGATGCCGCCGATCTCCGTGCTGATGAACGTCACCGGCGCCGAGGTGGAGGAGGGACTGGTGACCTTCACGGCGCAGCCGCTGGAGTGCCACTACAACCCGATCGGGCTGGTGCACGGCGGCTTCGCCGCCACCCTGCTCGACTCGGTCATGGCCTGCGCCATCCACAGCCGCCTGCCGCAGGGCCAGGCCTACACCACCCTGGACCTGCACACCCATTACGTGCGCGCCCTCACCCTGGAAACCGGCCTGGTGCGGGCCGAGGGCAAGGTGCTGCACCTGGGTGCACGCATGGCGACAGCGGAGGGACGGGTGATCGACGCGCAGGGGCGGCTGTTCGCGCACGGCACCACCACCTGCATGGTGTTTCCGGGGGGACAGAGCCATGGGTGAGGGCCGCGCTGCGCGCGGCCCTGTATAAGATCCGTCATACCGGCGGAAGCCGGTATGACGATTGGTCTTTATCAGGACATCGAAACAGGCCTACTTCACCACCGTCGCACCCAGCAGCAAGCGCGCCATGTGCTGCCAGAACTCCGGCACCGAGTGCGTCGAGAGAATGCCCTCGCCGTGCTCGCTGGAGCGGCGCGAGCAGTCAGCCAGGGCCAGCAGGAAATCCGGTACCGAGTGGTTTTCCCAGACTTCGTGGTTGACTTCGTAGTCGTCGGCGAGACGCTCGAGGAAGCGCTCGAGATCGTTCTTGGAATGGACCTTGAGCGCCAGCTCGTACATCTGGTCGGTATTGGCGGTAGCGGTGTTCATGATGGTTTTTGGAGGCGCGCGTGCAGGGGAATATCCGGTGCGGGTGCGCCTTCCCCTGGCAGGCCGCCACAGTAGTCCGGACCATCCGCGGCCGGCAGTGGGTAAAACCTCCCTAACCTGTTCGCCTGCGGAAAAGCCTGCGAATACAGCTGCTTCAGGGCGAGGCGGAGGGTGGTGGCGGAACCTCGTCGGCCTGGTTGCCGATGTCGGCGGCGAGCGTCCAGGCACCATCGGCGCCGCGCTTCCACACCTTGAGATACTTGCCGCGCGCCAGCAGCTTTTTCGATTCGGCGGATTCGAGCAGGCGCCACTCGCCCCAGGTCCAGCCCAGGTCGAGCGAGCGCGACACCTCGGCCTGGCGCGGCGTCCAGTCCAGCACCTGCGCGCCGAGGGATTCGAGGCGGTCGCGGACCTTGCGATTGCCTTGCACCGGCGGCGCATTCGCCGGCAGCTGCATCGCGTCCTCGCTCATGCGGGCGTAGTACGCCGCGGCGGTGCCGTGGTCGAGGGAATCGGCGGCGAGGGCGCGGTCGGCTTCGAGCAGCCGCGCTTGCTCGGCGGCCTGCTGCGCCGCACCGTCGTGGCAGGCGGCGAGCATGAACAGCAGGGCGAGACCAGCGGGCATCAGGCGCATGTCGAACTCCTGCGAAATCCGCCGACCTAAAAAGCGATCTCACGCAAAGGCGCAAAGAAGCGCAAAGGCCGCAAAGTAAAAACTTTCAGTAGGATGTGCTGAGCGGAGCGAAGCGCATCGATCGAGCCGCTCTACGCGGAAGATGCGCTTCGCTCCGCTCAGCACATCCTACAATCTTTGAGCTTTTCTTTGCGGCCTTTGCGCTTCTTCGCGTCTTTGCGTGATGGCTGTGTTTTGCTTTTCAGACCAGCGCCCGCCCGCGCAGCTTTTCCAGCACGCGCAGCGGCGCGCTGTGCGGGTCGTAAAGGCCCTCCACCGGCAGGTGCAGGGTCTGCTCGAACAGGTACTGGCCGCCCATGGCGGCGTGCGAGGTCTGGTCGGAGAAGCAGATCCAGACGCAGCCCGGCGGAAACGGCATGGTTTCCTGCGGCGCGTTGCGCTGGTATTCGAGGTCCGCCTTCATGCGGTCGTGCAGCTGCAGCATGGTGTGGTCGTACTCGCTGCGCCGCGACTTGGTGATGCGCAGCGCATTGAGCAGCGCGGCCGAGCCGGGCGGCGGCGGTTTGATCCGCGGCAGGAAGCGCCGCGCCATCTCGCCGAACGGCTCGCCCACCCGCCAGATGCGCGGCTCGCCGCGCGGGTTGACGTTGGCGAAGACGCGCAGGATGCGCTCGCCGCGGTTGGGGCGCGACGGGAAGGCGTCGACGTGCAGGCGGCTGTCGTCCTTGCGCCAGGAGCTGGCGCGGCCCTGCACCGGTAGCGGCCGGAAGCTGGCGCGGGCCAGGCGCAGCGGTGCGGTGTAGTGCGGCAGCAGGTGCCGGATCAGGCCGGTGGCGCGCTGGTGGAAGCGCTCCAGCAGCAGACGCAGGTCCTCCAGGTCGGAGGCGTTGCCCTGCGCGCCCTTGATCGCGGCGCTGGCCGGCTCGTAGCTGATGTTCTTGGCCTTGCGGTCGGACCAGCGCGGATCGAGGAAACGCTTCTCGCCCTGCCGCAGCTCGAAGCGCAGGCGCGGCAGGAACAGCACCTTGCCCGCTTCCAGCGCCGCCGCATGCCGGCGCGACTCGGCCTCATCCGGTTGCGGCGCCCAGTCGGCAATGTCCAGCGTTTCGATTTGACTCATGCGGTGCGGCCGGGAATCGGCAATGGAGAATGGGGAATCGTAGCAGCCATGCAGCCGCAGCCAACGACGATTCCCGACTCCCGATTCTCGACTCCCGGCTTTACGCCTTCTTCAGCAGATCGCGGATCTCGGTCAGCAGCACTTCCTGCGCTGGCGGCGCGGCCGGCGGCGCGGCCTCCTGCTTGCGCTTGAAGCTGTTGATGGCCTTGACGAACAGGAAGATGGCGAAGGCGACGATGACGAAGTCGATGCTGGCCTGGATGAACTTGCCGTAGGCCAGCAGTGTCGCCGGCACCTTGCCGTCGGCGGAGGCGGCCTTGAGGGTGACGGCCATGTCGGCGAAGTTGATGCCGCCGGTGGCCAGGCCGAGCAGGGGCATGAAGATGTCGCCCACCAGCGAGGACACGATCTTGCCGAAGGCGGCGCCGATGATCACGCCCACGGCGAGATCGACGACATTGCCTTTCATGGCGAATTCCTTGAATTCCTTCAGCATGCTCATCGCCGCCACCTCCCTGTCTGTATGGGTTCCGCCCGGATTGAAGCCGGTGCATCGGGGCCGATTGTAGCGGTGCCGCAGCGACAACGACAGCGGCCGCTGTCAAAGTGCGGCGGTGGCCAGCTCCAGACCCTGGCGGTAGTACTTCGCCGCTTCCTCGGGCTGCTGCGTGTCCAGGCACAGGCGCGCCAGGTCGAGATAGCCCTGCGGCGTGGGCGCCGCCTGCAAGCCGGCCTCGAGGTAGCTGCGCGCCTTGCCCCACAGCTTGTTGCGCAGGCAGACGCGGCCGGCGACCTGCAGCAGCTCGGGCCTGGCGCCATGCTGCGTCAGCCACTGCTCCACCGCGGCGAGCTGCGAGATCGGGTCGTTGCTGTGCAGGCCGGCGTAGAGCTGCGCCAGCGGCGCATCCCACTCGCGCGCCAGGGTCTGCGCGATCAGCGCCAGGGCCTCGGCGTCGGCGTTGAGCCGCGCCAGTCCGCGGGCATAGACCAGGCGCAGGCCGGCGTGCTGCTGATAGGCCGGCGCGCCGTCCCACAGCGCCTTGAGCTGGTCCAGGTGCGCCCCCGCCACCGCCGCCTGCATCAGCTGCTCCAGGCTCAGCAGCGCCAGCGCGTCGTAGCGCGGCGGATCGAGCGCGGCGCGCGCCACCGGCTCGGCCAGCAGCTGGCGCAGCGGCTCCCACTCCTGCAGCGCGGCCATGCTCTCGGCCAGAAGCTCGACGGCGAAGGGATGATTGGGATCGCGCTCGCGCAGGCGCAGCGCGGTGGCGCGGGCGGCGGCGTAGTCGCCGCGCTTGCGCTGCAGGTCGCCGGCCGAGAGCAGGGTGGCGAACTCGTGCTCGGGCCGGTTGAGGGCGGCCAGGCGCAGGTACTGGTCGCGGCGGTCGACCGCGCCCTGGCGCTGCGCCGCGCGGGCGGCGGCGAGATAGTTGAGATGGGTGGCGTGATGGTCGCCGGCGCGGCGCAGCAGCTCCACCTCGGCGCGCTTCCAGTTGCCTTCGAACAGGTTGAGCAGGCCGGCCTCGAAGGAGTCGCGGGCACGGTCCTGGCGGCGGCGGTCGACCGCCACACGCACGTTGCCGGGCAGGCGCACCACCGTGCCCAGCAGCCACAGCAGCAGGTAGATCAGCAGGAACCACAGGGCGACGCCGATCACCAGCATCGCCAGCGTGGTCTCCACCGCCCAGGGGCCGTAGTTGATCAGCACGTAGCCGGAGTCGGGCAGCAGCAGCAGGATGGCGGCGGCGCCCGCGACGAACACCAGCAGGGCCAGCAGGACGAAGATCATGGTCGGCCAGGGAGCCTCTGATGAACCCCATGCCCTGCCGCGGTTTGCCCGTTCGTGCAGGGCAAGGCGCGAGGAGCGTGGTGTACTTTCTGTACACGAGCGACGAGCAACGCGGCCATGCGCGAACGGGCAAGCCGCCCGGAGGGTTGCCCCCCATTTTGCGCCATGCTGCGTTGCTCGCTCCTCATGTACTTCGAGTACACGTCGTCGCTCGCGCCTTGCCTGGCGCAAAATGGGGGGCAACGGCAGGGCATGGGGTTCATCAGAGGCTCCCTAGCGCGGCATGGCGTCGAGATAGGCGCGCAGCAGGCCGACGCTGCGGCTCAGGTCCGGCAGCGGCGGATCCAGCTCGAGGCCGTGCAGGCGCTCCAGCTCGGCGCGCGCGGCGCTGACGGTGGGGTCCTCGGGCCGGTAGTAGTCGGCCAGCCACTGCATGGCGGACTCCAGGGCGCTGCGGAAGCTGGCGCTGTCGCCGAGCAGCAGGGCGGCGCGCGCCGACTCCAGCTTCAGCGCCAGCAGCTGCTTGACCAGGTTTTCCTGCTCCGGCGGCAGCAGCCGGTCCACCGGCTTGTCGGTGCGCTGCACGATGAAGACGTGGGCCAGCAGCTCGCGCAGCGAGGCCCAGCCGCGCTCGCTCCAGCTCTGCTGGAAGCTCTGCGGCGCCGGCGGCGGCGCAGCGGCCGCCGGCTCCTTGACCAGGGGATGCTGGCGCAGCGGCAGGTTGTCGGCGCGGGCGATCAGGCCGGACAGGTTCAGCGCGGCGCTGGTGTGGTCGGCCAGCGGCACCGCCAGCAGGGCGGCGCGCTCGTCCACCACCGCCTTGCGGATCTCGAACAGGCGCGGCTCGGCCAGGGCCGCGAGGCGCTGCTCCGCCAGCTGCAGCGCGACGCTGGCGCCGCGCGCGTCGTGGGCCAGCTGGACGCGGTCGTTGGCCATCAGCAGCAGCTGCTCGATCGCCAGCAGCTGGGCGCGGGTGCGGCCGCCCTTGACGTCGGCGGACAGGTGCGAGACCACCTGCTCGGCCTCGTCGGCGCGGTTCTGCAGCTTGGCGACGTCGTCGGCGTTCTGGTGCAGGCCGTCGATCAGGTCGGACTGGCGCTCGCGCAGCTGCTCGACGCCGCTCTGGGTATCGCTGAGCTGGCGGCTGAGGCGGATCAGCAGGGCTTCCTGCGCCGCCACGTTTTCCTCGGTGTCGTGGCTGGCGTGCCAGATGCGCCAGCCGCCGAGGCCGACGCCGGCGATCAGGACCAGGGTCAGCAGCAGGGCCAGGATGCCCCAGGGCGAGCGCCGCGGCGGCGGCACCATGACTTCGTTATCGCTCATTAGGGCCTGTTAACCATCATTTGGTCGCTGCGTTGCCCCCAAAAATGGTGCCAGGCAAGGCGCGAGGAGCGAAGTTTAGTACCACTAAATGAGCGACGAGCAACGCGGCATGGCGCCATTTTTGGGGGCAACCCTTCGGGACGGGGGTTATTTTCGCGCATTGCGTCGTCTCTCGTCGCTTATGTACATCCAGTACACCGCGCTCCTCGTTCCTAGCACTGCGCGAAAATAACCCCCGTCGCAGCGATCAAATGATGGTTAACAGGCCCCGTGCCAGCGTTCCAGTAATTCCACGTAAGCCGCGTCGGAGACCCGCGCCGGCAGCAGGGGCGGCTGGGTGAAGCCCGCCTCACGGGCTTTTTCTACCACACGCTGCGAGGGCAGCACCAATTGCAGCGGGAACAGCAGCGGCCGCACCGCCGAGGGCGTCAGGCGGACCAGGTTGGCCAGGGCCTCGGCGCTGGAGACGATGGCGACGTCGCTGGCGGTGATCGCGGCGGCGACTTTGGCGGCGGGATGCTCCATCGGTACACGGCGGTACACCGCCACGGTTTCGACCTGGGCGCCGCGCACACGCAGGCCGTCGGCGAGCTCGGGCAGGGTGTTCTCGCCGGTGACGATGAGGATATGGCGCCCGGCCGGCGCGGCGAAGCGGGCGTCGGCCAGCAGACCGGCGGCGCCGTCCTGCCGGTCCGGCACGGTGGCGGCGGCATGGCCGGCCTCGCGCAGGGCGGCGGCGGTGGCCGGGCCGGCGGCGGCCAGGGGCGGCCAGGGACCCGGGTCGAGCAGGGCGGCATAGCGCGCGGCATTGGCGCTGGTGAAGATCCAGTGATCCCAGCCGCGCGCGGCCTGGAGCCGGGCGCGGATCGCGGCGCCGTCGGGCATCGGCGAGATCGCCAGCAGGGGCAGCGGTTCGACCCTGGCGCCAGCGTCCAGCAAGAGGTCGCACAGGGCCTGGGCCTGATGCGCCGGACGCGTCACCAGCACGCACAGTCCATTGAGCCGTTTCATGCGCGCAGCTCGGTGTCGATGCCGAGGGCGGCGAGGATGTCGCGGGCGCCGGCATCGAGCAGCTGTTCGGCCAGGCGCACGCCGATGGCGGCGGCATCCGCGGCCTCACCTTCCAGAGCGGCGCGCACCAGGCGCGCGCCATCCGGCGCGGCCACCAGGGCGTCGAGGCGCAGACGCGTGCCGTGGAGCCGGGCATGGCCGGCCACCGGCACGGTACAGGCGCCACCGAGGCGGGCGTTGAGGCTGCGCTCGGCGGCGAGGCGGGTGGCGGCGGCGGCATCGTGCAGCGGCGCCAGGCGCGCGCGCGTCGCCGCGTCGTCGGCGCGGCATTCGATGCCGATCACGCCCTGGGCCACGGCGGGGATGAAGCGGTCCACTGCGAAACTTTCGCGGATGCGCCCGTCCAGGCCCAGGCGCAGCAGGCCGGCGTGGGCCAGCAGGATGGCGTCGTACTGGCCCTCGTCGAGCTTGCGCAGGCGGGTGCCGACGTTGCCGCGCAGCTCGCTCAAGCGCAGGTCCGGCCGCAGCGCGCGCAGCTGGGCCTGGCGGCGCAGGCTGGAGCTGCCGACCACGGCGCCCGGCGGCAGCGCCGCCAGGCTGTCGTAACGGTTGGAGACCAGGGCGTCGCGCGGATCCTCACCAGGCAGGAAGGCGGCGAGGCACAGGCCCGGCGGCAGCTGCGCCGGCACGTCCTTCATCGAATGCACCGCGAGGTCGGCGCGGCCTTCGAGCAGGGCCGTTTCCAGCTCCTTGACGAAGAGGCCCTTGCCGCCGACGGCGGCGAGGCTGCGGTCGAGCAGCTGGTCGCCGGCGGTGGTCATCGGCACCAGCTCGACCGCCAGGCCCGGATGGGCGCGTTCGAGCAGGGCCTGCACATGGCGGGCCTGCCAGAGGGCCAGCGGGCTTTCGCGGGTGGCGATGCGCATAAAGCAGTGATCAGTTGGTAGGGCGGGCCGTGCCCGCCAAATCGGGGCAGGCGGCCACGGGCCGCCCTACAGCTTTTCGTCGTCTTCCTCGCCGCCGTCGTCGGTGAGGAAGCGCCGCACCTCGGCCAAGCGGCGCCGGCTCACCGGCAGCAGGGTCGGGGCGTGGCGCACGCGCAGCCAGTGCTGCGACTCGTCGGTCTTGCCGCGCTCCAGGCCGGCGATGAAGCGGGTCGCCACCAGGGCCTTGCGGTGCACGCGCAGGAACCAGGGGGAGAAGTCGTCCTCCAGGGTCTTGAGGGACTCCTCGATCAGTACCTCGCCGTGCAGGTGGCAGACAGTGGTGTACTTCTGGTCGGCGAGGAAGTAGACGATATCGTCCACCGGCACCCGCACCAGACCCTCGCGGGTGGTGGCCAGGACGAACTCGCGCTTGGGACGCGTCCCCGCCGGGGCGTTGGCCACCGGCTTCTGCGCGCGCGACAGTTTGCGCACGCGCTGCAGGGCCTCACGCAGCTTTTCCTTGCGCACCGGCTTGAGCAGATAGGCGTCGGCCTGGGCGTCGAATGCCGACAGGGCGTGCTCGGGGTAAGCGGTGATGAAGATGATGGCCGGCGGCATCTCCTCCTCGGTGATGGCGCGCGCCACCTGTAGGCCGTCGACCATGCCCATGCGCACGTCGAGCAGCACCACGTCGGGCTCTTCCTCCCGGATGATTTCCAGCGCGCTCTCGCCGTCGCCGGCCTCGCCCACCACCTCGTAGCCCGGGAACTCGGCGATCAGGCGGCGCAG
>FTAG01000547.1_pt1 | contig 20223 bp, 26 predicted proteins | sample 1638911 | NCBI WGS metagenome assembly FTAG01 (sample SAMEA3914813, study PRJEB12502) | metagenome | biome: forest; material: soil | place: Canada | collected 2011-07-07 | depth 0.3 m
CCTCTCATCGCGCTTTTGCTTCTTGCGATGAGAGGGCGCAGTTCCCGGGAGGCGGCGCTTTTTGGTTACTTTTTGGCGCTGCTGCCAAAAAGTAACTCGGCTGTAGGCGAAAACCCACAACATCATTCCGCGAAGGCAGGGCGGTGCGTGACGCACTCTCATGAGGGGTACGGCGCCAGATCCTTCGCTGCGCTCAGGATGACAGCCAAAGCTGGATCCCCGCCTGCGCGGGGATAACGACGAGAATGTTTGGGTGCTAGCCCGGCCGCGTCGCCAGCTCCAGCCGATCCAGATAGTCCAGCGCGTACTCCCGCGTCTCCCCGCACATCTCGCGGCCCGGCCGCAACCCGCCGCAGACCTTCGGCCGGCGCGGATCGCCGAACAGCTTGCAGCGCAAGTCCCCGGCGAGCTGTACGCAACGCACACCCGCCGGCTTGCCTAGCGGCATGCCTGGAATGGCCGAGGAAATGGACAGGGCGATGCAACAGGCGCCGCAACCGGCGCGACAGTCCATCAGCAACCGCCCGGAGGCCGGTCCGGCAGTGCGGAGACCTCCGCGGTCGGCGATTCGGCCGTACCCTTCATGTGCTTCTCACATTGCCCTTGCACATGCTCGCGCAGGATCTCGGCCAGGCGCCGCGTGCCGGGACCGGCGTAGTCGCGGTCGGCATAGACCAGGTACAGCTCGGCCCAGCGTTCGGCGCCTTCGCGCAGCGGCAGCGGCTTGAGCGCGCCGCGCTCCAGCTCGGCGCGCACCGTTTCCTCCGGATACCAGGCGAAGCCCATGCCCATGCAGGCGGCGTGGATCGAGGTGGCCTTGCTGCTCACCGTCCAGCTCTGCTCGGCGCCGACCCAGCTGCCGGCGCGGCGCTGGCTACCGGAGTCGCGGATGATGATGTGGCGGTGCTTGCGCAGGTCCTGCAAGGTCAACTCGCGGCCCATTTGATGCAGCGGGTGATCCGGGTGCGCCGCGGCGATGAAGCGCAGGCGCATCAGCGGGTCGCCGGCGAAGCCGGCGGGAATCTGCGAGCAGATCGCCAGTTCCACCCGCCGCTGCAGCAACGCTTCCTCGGTGCCGCTCATCACCGTCTCGTACAGTTCGATGCGGGTCTGCGGCCGCTCCTCGGCAAAACGGGCGAAGCCCTGCAGCAGCAGCCAGGTCGGGAAAATGATCTCCACCGCCAGCCGCAGCTCGGGTTCCCAGCCGGCGGCGAGGCTGCCGGCGGCGCCTTCCAGGGCGCCGGCCTCGTCGAGCAGGGCCTTGGCGCGGCGGTACAGCACTTCCCCGGTGGGCGTGAGGTGGGCCTTGCGTCCGACCACCTCGAACACCTTCACGTCGAGCAGGGATTCCAGTTTCTGCACCGCGTAGGTCACGGCGGACTGGCTTTTGTGAAGCATTTCAGCGGCTTGGGCGTAGCCGCCAGCGTCCACCACGGCTTGCAAGGCGCGCCATTGCTCGAGGCTGATCTTGGGGGTTCCAGTCATCTATCTACAAAATAGATTGGTATTGGCTAAATTTTGTGCTTTTTTATCGAATCAATCAATACTTAAATGGCGCCACTCCGGAACGGAATCGTTCCTTCACCAAGCTTCAAGGAGATGCGCCATGACCACCCTGCTCCAGATCAACGCCAGCATCAACAACGGCAACGGCCAGTCCAGCCAGCTCGCCGCCCAGTTCGTCGCCGCTTATACCCAGCACAACCCCGGCACCGCCGTGGTCAAGCGCGACCTCGCCGGCACGGATCAGGTGCCCCACCTGACCGCCGAGCGCTTCGGCGCCTTCATCACCAAGCCGGAAGAGCGCAGCCCCGCGCAGCGCGCCGTGGTCGAGTATTCCGACGCCCTGATCGGCGAGCTGAAGCAGGCCGACGTGATCGTGCTGGGCCTGCCGATGTACAACTTCGGCGTGCCGTCCCAGCTCAAGGCCTACTTCGACCATATCGCCCGCGCCGGCATCACCTTCAAGTACACCGAAAAGGGCCCGGTCGGCCAGCTCACCGGCAAGAAGGTCTATGTGTTCGCGGCCCGCGGCGGCCTGTATGTCGGCACGCCGATGGACACCCAGACCAGCTACGTGCGCGATTTCCTGCGCTTCATCGGCCTCGCCGACGTCGAGTTCGTCTACGCTGAGGGTCTGGCGATCAGCCCGCAAAGCCGCGAGGAGAGCCTGGCCAAGGCCAACACCGAAGCCCAGCGCCTGGCGGCCTGAGCGACGTCCTGTCAAACAAGCAGTTCACCCATATATCGCTTAGGAGCAATGCCATGAACAAATTCTTCGATTCCACCAAACCCGCTTCCGACCTCCTCGGCCGCGTGCTGATCGCCGCCCTCTTCGTGCTGTCCGGCTGGGGCAAGATCGGCGGCTATGCCGGCACCCAGGCCTATATGCAGTCGGCCGGCGTCCCCGGCGGTCTGCTGCCGCTGGTGATCCTGGTCGAGCTGGGCGGCGGCCTGGCCATCGTGCTGGGCCTGTACACCCGCCTGGCGGCCCTGCTGCTGGCCGGCTTCGCCATCATCACCGGCTTCCTGTTCCACGGCGGCGCCGACCAGGTCTCGCAGATCATGCTGATGAAGAACATCGCCATCGCCGGCGGCTTCCTGTTCCTGGTTGCCAACGGCCCGGGCAAGCTCAGCCTGGATGCGAAGCTGAACAAACTGTCGCGGCCCGCGGCGGCAATTCAGGGCAGCAAGGCGTAAGCAGTCATCACCCCATCCCGCCGGCCTCAAGGCCGGCGGGTCTTCCAAGGAGCGTGTCATGAGTACCGCAAATTCCAGAACGCTGATCCACGTCATCGAGTCGCAGCCGACTTCCGACGGCGCCGGCGTCAAGCTGCGCCGCAGCCTCGGCAGCCAGCGCGGTCTGCACGTGGACCCGTTCCTGATGCTGGACGAGTTCTACTCCGACAACCCGGACGACTATCTCGCCGGCTTCCCGGCGCATCCGCACCGCGGCTTCGAAACCGTCACCTACATGCTCGACGGCCACATGCGCCACGAGGACCACCTGGGCAACCAGGGCGACCTCGGCCCCGGCGGCGTGCAGTGGATGACCGCGGCGCGCGGCATCATCCACTCCGAGATGCCGCAGCAGAGCGAGGGCCGCATGCGCGGCTTCCAGCTCTGGATCAACCTGCCGTCGAAGGAAAAGATGAAGCCGGCCGGCTACCGCGACATCCCGGCCAGCGAGATCCCGGTGACGGCGCTGCCCGGCGGCGGCCAGGTCAAGGTCATTGCCGGCAGCCTCAAAGTCGAGGGCCGCGAGGTGGCCGGGCCAGTCAATGGCGCGGGCAAGAAGCTGTCGACCGACCCGCTCTATGTCGACGTGCACCTGCCGGCCAACGCGCACTTCGAGGCGCCGCTGCCGGCCGGGCGCAATGCCTTCCTCTACACCTATGAGGGCAGCGCCAAGGTCGGCCCGGAGGGCGGGGAACGCGCCCTGCCGCATCGCGCCGCCGGCGTGCTGTCGGATGGCGAAAGCCTGCGCGTGCAGGCCGGGCCGGAAGGCGTGTGCTTCCTGTTGCTGGCGGCGAGGCCGCTGCGCGAGCCGGTGGTGCAGTACGGTCCCTTCGTGATGAACACGCGCGAAGAGATCGAGCAGGCCCTGGCGGACTACCGCGACGGCAAACTCGCAGCCGCGGCCTAGTTCAGCCGTCCCCTCTCCCGTCCCTAAAGGGATTTCCTTCGGTCACAAGCGGGAGAGGGGAGCTTTGCATCCGGACTTTGCGGAAACCAGTTAGCCGCATCCTTGTCCAAGCCTGCACTCTTCGAGCGCAGCTGGCGCCGGTCATTCCTTGAAAGTCCCGCTCCCGGCCGCACCGTCCCGCCACCCCTTTTCATTTCCGGAGATTTCCATGCAGATCCAGCTCAAGGGCCGTCGCGCCCTGGTCAGCGGCTCCACCGCCGGCATCGGCTACGCCATCGCCAAGGGCCTGGCGGAAGCCGGCGCCTCGGTGATCGTCAACGGCCGCACCGAGGAGCGCGTGCACGCTGCCATCGACAGCATCCGCAAGGCGGTGCCGGCCGCGCAGCTGCTGGGCTTCGCCGGCGACCTGTCCGATCCGGCGGTTGTAGTGCAGCTGCAGCAGGCGCGGCCGGAGCTGGACATCCTGGTCAACAACCTCGGCATCTTCGAGGCCAAGGGCTTCTTCGACATCCCGGACGCCGACTGGGAGCGCTTCTTCCGCGTCAACGTGCTGAGCGGTGTGCGCCTGGCGCGCATCTACGCGCAGGGCATGGCGCAGCGCGGCTGGGGCCGCATCGTCTTCATCTCCAGCGAGTCCGGCCTGCAGATCCCGGCCGAGATGATCCACTACGGCATGACCAAGACGGCGCAACTGGCCGTGGCGCGCGGCCTGGCCGAGACCCTGGCCGGCACCGGCGTCACCGTCAACAGCGTGCTGCCCGGCCCTACTCTCTCGGAAGGTGCGGAGGGCTTCGTTGCACAGATCGCGCAGACGCAGAAGATCAGCGCCAAGCAGGTGGAGCAGGATTTCTTCAAGAACATGCGCCCCAGCTCCATCATCCGGCGCTTCGCCAGCATCGAGGAAGTGGCGAACATGGTGGTGTACACCTGCTCGGAGCAGGCTTCGGCCACGACCGGGACGGCGTTGCGAGTGGATGGGGGTGTGGTGCGGTCGATTGCGTAAGTCCTTAGCGGAGCGAAGGACCTGGTGCCGTATCCCTGCCATCCCTGGCGCGACTTCGTCACAATTCCGGAAACCCCAGCCCGGCCATCCTTGGCCGGGCGTTCGGTCTCACAGGCGATGACATTGAGTCATCGCCTAAGCGCGAGCCCTCACCCTTCGCTCCGCTCAGGATGACAGTCCGACCGCGCGGTCCGACACGTAAGGATTGCTCTTCCGCTCCTGCCCGAACGTCGACATCGGCCCATGCCCGGGCACGAAGCGCGTCTCGTCGCCCAGCGCGAACAGGCGCTGGCGGATCGAACGGATCAGATCCTCATGGTTGCCGCGCGGGAAATCGGTGCGGCCGATGGAGCCCTGGAACAGCACGTCGCCGACGAAGGCCAGCTGCGAGGGCGCGTGGTGAAACACGACGTGGCCCGGGGTGTGGCCAGGGCAGTGCAGCACGTCGAAGTTGAGCGAGCCCAGCGTCACCGTGTCGCCCTGGTTCAGCCAGCGGTCGGGCACGAAGCTGCGTGCCGGCGGGAAACCGTAGCGCCGCGCATGGTCCGGCAGGGCCTCGATCCAGAACAGGTCGTCCGGGTGCGGGCCTTCGATCGGCAGCTGGAGCCGCTCGGCCAGATCCTGCACGCCGCTGGCATGGTCGAGATGGCCGTGCGTCACCAGCAGCTTCTCCAGGGTCACGCCGTGGTGCGCCACGCGCTTGAGCAGATGCTCCACCTCGCCGCCGGCGTCGACCAGGGCGCCGCGCATGGTGGCGCTGTCCCACACCAGGGAGCAGTTCTGCTCGAAGGCGGTGACCGGGATGATCTCGCAGCGCAGGGTCGACATCTCAGTTCCCGGTCTTTTCAGCGGGGCCGGACGCGAGCACCGCCTTGAGGCTGACCGGGCTTTCCACCGTCAGGGTCTGCGCGGGGTAGGACAGCAGCACGCCTTCCTTGTCGAAGGCGCGCACCAGGGCCAGGTTGATGGCCTGCTGCGCGTCCATATAGGTCTTGTACTCCGGCTCGCGCACCCAGTACACGGTCTCGAAGAGGTAGGCATTGCCGCCGAGGTCCTTGAAGTGGGAGCGGTCGAAGCGCACTTTCTCGCGGCCTTCGACGATGCCGCGCACCAGCTCCGGAATCTTCTCCAGCTTGTCGGCCGGGGTGCTGAACGGCACGGTGAAGCTGAAGGTGATGCAGCGCTCCTGCATGCGCTTGTAGTTGCGCAGGCGCGCCTTGAGCATGTCGCTGTTGGCGACGATCAGCTGCTCGCCGGTGGAGCTGCGGATGCGGGTGGTCTTGAGGCCGATGTGCTCGACCGTGCCGGAAAGGGTGTCCACGGCGATGGAGTCGCCGATGACGAAGGGCTTGTCCATGACGATGGACAGCGAGGCGAACAGGTCGCCGAGGATGTTCTGCACCGCCAGGGCCACGGCAATGCCGCCGACGCCGAGCGAGGTGGCCAGGGCGGTGATGTTGACGCCCATGTTGTCCAGCACCAGCAGCAGCACCAGGGTCCACAGCACCAGGCGGCCGAGGAAGCTGAACGGGTCCATGCTGCCGGCGGCGACGGTCTGGGTGTCGGTGAGGTGGTTGCGCGAGCGGGTGATCCAGAAATCCAGCAGGGCGCTGAGCCAGATGCCGCATTGCAGGCAGACGGCGATGGTCGCCAGGCGCTCCAGCCACAGATCGGCCTTGTGCGGCAGGTCGAGGTACTGGCTGCCGAGCTCCAGCGCGACGAGGCAGACCAGCCACAGCCGGGTGGCCTGCGCCATCTTGACCATGGCGCTGTAGATCTGCCGCTCGCTGCGCCGCGCCAGCACCGACAGGCGCTTGATGAACTGGCGCTTGAGCACCGCCGCCAGCAGGCCCAGGCCCAGGAAGATGCCGACGGCAATCAGCCAGTCGTGCAGCGAGTTGTGCAGCAGGGTGCGGTCGAGTTGCAGCAGATCTTTGATCGAAGCGTTCATTTTTGGGAAATCGCGTGGGGCCGCCGGTGGGGCCCGCATGTTTAGGCTACATTATCCCCCATACCGTTCCGCTTCCTAAAGCAGAGCGTCCATGAGGAACCGGAACCCGACATGCGCACCATTACCGTCAAGCACACCATCAAGGCGCCGCCGGAGAAGATTTTCGACATCCTGGCTGACCACGCCAACTACAAGCAGTTCCCCGGTGTCAGCAATTCGCGGCTGATCCAACCGGGCAAGCGCGAGAAGAACGGCATCGGCGCGGTGCGCCAGATCGACGTCGGCCGCGCCCGCTTCGTCGAGCTGATCACCCGCTACAAGCGGCCGACGCGGCTGGACTACCGCATCGTCAAGTCGTTTCCGCCGGTGAAGCACAGCGGCGCCGGCATCACCCTGGAGGCCGGCCCGGAAGGCACCCTGGTCACCTGGACTTCCACCATCCAGCTGAAGCTGCCGGTAGTGGGCGGCCTGCTGACGCCGCTGCTGACTGCGCAGCTGTCGAAGGGCTTCCTGCACACCTTGAAGGCGGTCGAGAAGAAGCTGACGGCTTGAGTCGCTCACCCGTAGCCCGGGTGCAGCGTCCCTGAAGGGATTTCCTTCGGTCACAGCGAAACCCGGGGCTTTTTCGCGCAACGCGGTCCCGGGTTGCACTGCGTTCCACCCGGGCTATTAAGTGAAAAACGGCGCAGCGGGCGCCAGGCAATTCAGATCCCCAGCATCACCCGCCAGGCGATGGTCGCCAGCACTCCGAGGGTCAGCGTGGCGCGCAGGGTGAAATAGCCGCTGAGCGGATCGATGGTGCGCTCACGCCAGATCTCCGCCAGCACCAGCAGCACGAACACGCCCGCCAGGGCGAACAGGGAGTGGCGGAAGCTCAGCGCCAGCGAGCCCCAGGCCAGCAGCATCAGCAGACCGGACAGGGCCATGCCGATCTTGCCGTTCGGCCCCTCGGCCACCAGCAGGGCCATGCCCCAGAAGGTACCCGCCATGAAGGCGGCGATGAGCCCGGCATAGAGCAGCCACAGGTGGTCCAGCCAGGGCGGTGCGGTCTGCGGCGAGAGCGTCAGCCAGGCCGGGCCGGCGAGAAAGGGGATCAGCCCGGCATATCCCAGCACGAACACCATGGGCGGCAGACGCATGCGGCTCTCCGGCGGGGTGGCCCGCGTATTATGCGCCTCGGCAACCACCACCAAGACAGGCCGTCCATTGCCCATGAAATCCCATCGCAAGGAACTCTGGTTCGAGACGCCGGCGCGCACCGCCTTCCTCAACATCACGCCACAGGTGGAGGAGGCGCTGCGCGACAGCGGCGTGCGCGAGGGCCTGTGCCTGGTCAACGCCATGCACATTTCCGCCTCGGTGTTCGTCAACGACGACGAGCACGGCCTGCACGCGGATTTCACCCGCTGGCTGGAACAACTGGCGCCGCACGAGCCGGTGCGGCAATGGCGCCACAACGACACCGGCGAGGACAACGCCGATTCGCATCTCAAGCGCCAGATCATGGGCCGCGAGGTGGTGGTGGCGATCACCGCCGGAAAGCTCGATTTCGGCCCCTGGGAGCAGATCTTCTACGGCGAGTTCGACGGCCGGCGGCGCAAGCGTGTACTGGTGAAGATCATCGGAGAGTGAGGCCGTCGCGACCCCAAACGGCGCAGCGGTTGTTGGCCGGCATGGCGCGGTCTTCCAGCAACTGGAAGCCGATGCCGCGCGCCAGCGCATCCACCGCCTCGAAGTCGCGGATGCCGCGATGCGCAACAGCGGCCTTGAGCGAGGCGTCGAAGGCGGCATTGCTCGGGCTGGTGAACTGCCCGCCGTAGTTGAAGGGCCCGTAGATCGCCAGCTTCGCATCCGGCTCGAGAATTTCCGGCAGGCGCGCGAACAGGGTTTCCACTTCCGGCCAGCTCATGATGTGCAGGGTGTTGGCGCTGTACACCGCGTCGAAGCGCGCCGCCGGCCATTGCCGCTGCGTCACGTCGAGCTCCAACGGCGCGGGCGTATTCGTCAGTCGCGCCTGTTCCAGCCACAGGCGGACGCCCGGCAGGTTCTCGGCGCGGTCGCTGGCCTGCCAGGCGAGGTGCGGCAAGGCGGCGGCGAAGTACGCCGCATGCTGCCCGGTGCCGCTGCCGATCTCCAGCACCCGGCGGCGGTCGGCGAAATGCTCGCGCAGTACCGCCAGGATGGGATCGCGATTGCGCTCGGAGGCAGCTGACCAGGGTTTTTCGGCGACGGGGCTCATAGCAATGTATATACGTATGTTATAATCTGCTTTCGGAGGATGCCATGAAACTCAAGATCACCACTGTAGGCAATTCGGCTGGCGTGGTCCTGCCCAAGGAACTGCTGGCCCGCCTGCGGCTGGACAAGGGCGACACGCTCTACGTGACCGAGGTGCCGGACGGCATCAAGCTGATGCCATATGACCCGGAGTTCGAGCGGCAGATGGACGTAGCCGAACGGATCATGCGCGAAGACCGCGATCTGTTGCGCAAGCTCGCTTCCAGTTAGGCATCAACAATGATCATCTGGATCGACCGGCGCCTCGCGCTCGCCATCCACGACCGCCAGCTTGCCGAGCATGGCGGCAGCGCCGGTGTGCGCGACGACAACCTGCTGGAATCCGCCCTCGCCCGCCCGCAGCAACTCCACGCCTGCGGCGATCCGCCGCCGGACTTGGCCGATCTCGCGGCCAGCCTGGCATACGGCCTCGCACGCAACCATCCTTTCGTGGACGGCAAAAAGCGCACTGCCTACGTCGTATGCCGGACCTTCCTCGCACTGAACGGCGCGGAACTGATCGCGACGCTGGAAGAAAAATACCTCACGATCCTGGCTCTGGCCGAAGGCAGGCTGAAGCTGGAGGAGTTTGCCGCGTGGCTGCGCGGACACATCCAGACCGAGCGACCGCACAGCGTCCAGGAACCCAAGCCCGCATACAAAGCTGCCCGCGGAAAAAAAATAGGCGGCGGCCCGCTCAGTTGGTCAGCGCCGAGTTCAATTCCTTGATCAGGGCCCACAACCGCTCCCCGAACGCGTGGTAGGCCGGGCGCAACAGATCCCCCGCGATCAGCCGGTCGCGATCGATCCCGCCCTTGGCGGCGACGCAATCGCGCATCCGGCGCAGGCAGTCCATCTGCTCATCGGTAAAGCTGGCGCCGGCCTGCTTCCGTTCGCTGAGCCAATGGGCGAAACGTGAGCGCACCCGATCCGCAAAGCTCGCGCTCTCCGCCGCGTCCTGGGAATCCGGGGCGGGATGCTGGAGCCGGACCAGGAAATGGCGCAGCTCCGGGTTGTCGAAGGGGGCGCAGGCCTTGGCAGCCAGTGCTGCCCGCACCTGGAGGTAATGCTGCGGACCGAGGGTTTCGTCGCGGGCGACTGCATGGAGCAGTGCCTCGCTGCTGATCCGCTTCGCGTCCACGGCTTCCAGCAGGCGGGCGCAGATTTCGGCGAGGGTCTGGCCGCCGGCCAGTTCGGCAGCGTACAAACGCTGCTCCGGCGTCAGCCCGCCGTCCAGGCGGCTCAAACCGGTGGCCAGGCTGCGCAGGCTGGCTTCATCGCGCCGGTCAGAGGCCGCGCCGAACAGCAACTCGTCGAGAGCCCGCGGCTCCGGCGGACTGGAAGGTGGGCTGGATTGGGTGGGGGCCAACCGTCTCCTCCGATGCAAGGACCCGGTTACTTTAGCCCAGATGGACGGCTTGTACAGAACCGGTTGCGCTCGCCGGCGGCGGACCAGGGCTTGATCGCCGCCCTCAGCGCGCGCAGCACCAGATCCAGTGCGCCTGGATCGCCTGGTAGATGCACAGCACGGCGCAGAGCACCAGCAACAGGAAGGTCAGCAGCGTCCCCCAATAGCGTCCGAACTGCCACTTCCCGGTGAAGGACAGGGCGATGCCGTGCAGCACGCGCGCCACCAGCAGGCTCAGGCCGATGGCGTGCAGCACGTAGATCGAGAAATGCCCCAGCTCCAGCAGGCCGAGCATCAGCAGGATCAGCGGCACGTATTCGGAGAAGTTCGCGTGGCCGCGGATCAGGCGCAGCATGTTCGGGTCGCCGCCGTCGCCCAGGCCGATGCCATGGCCGCGGTAATTGACTACCCTCATGCTGAGCACGAAATACCAGATCGCCAGCAGGCCGGCGTAGAGCGGTGTGACCATCATCATGCGTTTCTCCCTTGTTCTATTTTTGCCGCATTGACCACCGCTTCAGAGCCTACAGCTTCCGATAGACCTCCGCCCCCTGCTGCTTGAACTCACTGGCCTTCTCTTTCATCCCCTCCGCCAGCGCGGCGGCTTCGTCCATGCCCTGCTTTGCCGCATAGTCGCGCACATCCTGGGTGATTTTCATCGAGCAGAAGTGCGGGCCGCACATGCTGCAGAAGTGGGCCAGCTTGGCGCCTTCCTGCGGCAGGGTTTCGTCGTGGAATTCCTTGGCCTTGTCCGGGTCCAGGCTGAGGTTGAACTGGTCTTCCCAGCGGAACTCGAATCTGGCTTTCGACAGCGCGTTGTCGCGCACCTGGGCGGCGGGGTGGCCCTTGGCCAGGTCGGCGGCGTGGGCGGCGATCTTGTAGGTGATGATGCCTTCGCGCACGTCGTCCTTGTCCGGCAGGCCGAGATGCTCCTTGGGCGTGACATAGCACAGCATGGCGGTGCCGAACCAGCCGATCATGGCGGCGCCGATGCCGCTGGTGATGTGGTCGTAGCCGGGCGCAATGTCGGTGGTGAGCGGGCCGAGGGTGTAGAACGGCGCCTCGTCGCAGTCCTTGAGCTGCTTCTCCATGTTTTCCTTGATCAAGTGCATCGGCACGTGGCCGGGGCCTTCGATCATCACCTGCACGTCGTGCTTCCAGGCTACTTTCGTCAGCTCGCCCAGGGTTTCCAGCTCGCCGAACTGGGCGTCGTCGTTGGCGTCGGCGATGGAGCCGGGGCGCAGGCCGTCGCCGAGCGAGAAGCTTACGTCGTAGGCCTTCATTATCTCGCAGATTTCCTCGAAGTTCGTGTAGAGGAAATTTTCCTTATGGTGCGCCAGGCACCACTTGGCCAGGATCGAGCCACCGCGCGAGACGATGCCGGTGACGCGCTGCGCGGTCATGGGGATGTAGCGCAGCAACACGCCCGCGTGGATGGTGAAATAGTCCACGCCCTGCTCGGCCTGCTCGATCAGGGTGTCGCGGAAGATTTCCCAGGTCAGTTCTTCGGCCTTGCCGTCGACTTTCTCCAGCGCCTGGTAGATCGGCACAGTGCCGATCGGCACCGGCGAGTTGCGGATGATCCACTCGCGGGTCTCGTGGATGTGCTTGCCGGTGGACAGGTCCATCACGGTATCGCCGCCCCAGTGGGTGGACCAGACCATCTTCTCCACTTCCTCGGCTATGCTGGAGCTGACGGCGCTGTTGCCGATGTTGGCGTTGATCTTCACCAGGAAGTTGCGGCCGATGATCATCGGCTCCAGTTCCGGGTGGTTGATGTTGGCGGGGATGATGGCGCGGCCGCGCGCCACTTCGCTGCGCACGAACTCGGGGGTGATCAGGCCGGGGATGGCGGCGCCGAACGACTCGCCGCGGTGGCGCTTGAGGTAGCCCGCCTTGGCGTAGGTCTCCTGCAGTTCCTCCAGCCGGGTGTTCTCGCGGATGGCGATGTATTCCATCTCCGGCGTGACGATGCCGCGCCGGGCGTAGTGCATCTGGCTGACGTTGGCGCCGTCCTTGGCCCGCAGCGGCTTGCGGATGTGGCTGAAGCGCAGGTGACTGGTGAGCTCGTCGGCGGCGCGGATACGGCCGAAGATCGAGGTGGGACCCTTCAGTTCCTCGGTGTCGCCGCGCTCGGCGATCCACACCGACCGCAGCGGTGCAAGGCCGGCCAGCAGGTCGATGCTGACACTCGGGTCCGTGTACGGGCCGCTGGTGTCGTAGACGGTGAGCGGCGGGTTGGGCTCTTCGCCCTTGGCGGTGTGGGTGGCGGTCTGGCTGACCTCGCGCATCGCCACCCGGAGGTCCGGGCGCGAGCCCTGGACGTGGATCTTGCGGCTCCGGGGGAAGGGCTGGCGGACCTCGGCCGAGAGCTCCTCGGCTTTCTTGAACAAACCGCCGTTGCTGGCGGCTTTCAGGACATCTTCGGCTGCGGCGCTCATGCATCGTCCTCGCGAAAAGGCGAAGGGAAAGCGCGCGCAACGGTCCGGGCGGCAGCCTTCCCTACGCCGGCGTGATCCGGATCAGGTTCCAAGGGACTCTCTCAGCCATGCCCGGTACGGGCGCGGCACCCCCGGCTGTATGTGCGCCACGATAGGGCAAGAAGCCGGTCGCGGCAAGGAAATCCGCCGTCCGGCACCCCTTGGCCCGCTTGTTGCGATGCGTGTCTCAAAAGCAAGGGGCTAAATAATGAAACAAGGGCTAGGTTCGCTGCGGCTGGGGCTGGCGGCGCCGTTTTTGCTGGCCGTGATGCCGCTGTTCGCCGACGACGCGCCGGCGGCGCCGACCGCGCCCTTCGTCACCACCGTGGACAAGATCAACTCCGGCGATACCGCCTGGATGCTCGCCTCCACCGCCCTGGTGCTGATGATGACCATCCCCGGCCTGGCCCTGTTCTATGCCGGCATGGTCCGCAAGAAGAATGTCATCGCCACGGCGCTGCAGAGCTTCGCCATCACCTGCCTGGTGTCGGTGCTGTGGGTGGTGATCGGCTACAGCCTGGCCTTCACGCCGGGCTCGCCCTGGATCGGCGGGCTCAGCCGCATCATGCTCAACGGCATGGTCTTCGACAAAGCGCAGAACCTGATCAGCGTCAGCCACGTCGCCACCACCATCCCGGAATCGGTGCTGGTGATGTTCCAGATGACCTTCGCCATCATCACCCCGGCGCTGATCGCCGGCGCCTTCGCCGAGCGCATGCGCTTCGGCTCGATGATCGCTTTCATGACGGCCTGGGCCCTGCTGGTCTACGCACCGGTGGCGCACTGGGTGTGGGAGCCGGGCGGCTGGCTGGCGGCGATGGGCGACCAGGATTTCGCCGGCGGCACGGTGGTGCACATCAACGCCGGCGCGGCCGGCATCGTCTGTGCCTTCATGCTCGGCAAGCGCACCGGCTACGGCCGCGAGCCCTTCATCCCCTACAACCTGGCCTTCACCATGACCGGCGCCGCCCTGCTGTGGGTGGGCTGGTTCGGCTTCAACGCCGGCTCCGCCACCGCGGCGGACGGCCGGGCCGGCATGGCGATGCTGGTGACGCAGCTGGCCACCGCCACCGCCGCGCTGACCTGGATGATGGTGGAGTGGATGCTGCGCATGCGCGTGTCCCTGCTCGGCGCCTGCTCCGGCGCGGTGGCGGGCCTGGTGGCGATCACCCCGGCCTCCGGCTTCGTCGACCAGTTCGGCGCCCTGGCCATCGGCGCGGCGGCCGGCGTGGGCTGCTATTGGGGTGCCACCGGCCTGAAGAAGCTGCTCGGTGCCGACGACTCGCTCGACGTGTTCGGTATCCACGGCATCGGCGGCATGATCGGCGCCATCCTCACCGGCGTGTTCTCGCGCAAGGCGATCTCCGGCGCCGACGCCAGCCTGCTGACGCAGTGCATCGGCGCCTTCGCCACCCTGGCCTACAGCGCGACGATGTCGCTGCTGATCCTGTACGTGATCAAGTGGACCATGGGCCTGCGGGTGGAGCCGGAAGCGGAGTTCACCGGCCTGGATCTATCGCAGCACGGCGAGCAGATTCCATGACCGGACAGGGATCGCACTGAAATGAAGCAAGAGCACCGGGGCATCGCGCGGCAGACCCCGCAATGCGGCAATGGAGCAAGACCCCCATGACACAGGCAGAACGTTTCTCACTGGCGACGCACCTCTACGTACGCCTGCGGCGCAGCAGCGGCCGCGTGGTGGACGCGGTGTGGATGGCGCAGAACGACGAATACGCGAACGAGATCCTGCGCCTCGCCGCCAACGACCCGGACCCGGAGACGCAGAACCTGGTGCAGCGCTTCCAGTCCCTCATCGGCGGCCGTCCGGCGGCGCGCAAGCCGGCACCGCCGCCCGCGCGGCAGCAGGCGGCCGAGGCGGAGTCGGCGCAGCACTACATCGGGACGCTGCGCTAGCCCGCGGTCGGCGCGTCATTCCCGCAGTGGGGATGGCCGCGCCTTTGCTTTCTATCCGTTCTGCGCGAACCACAGTCCCGCGTAGACGCGTGGCTCGATCCACTTGCCGGCCTTGCCCTGCGCGGCCAGCCAGGCCGGGGCCTGATCCAGCGGCACCACGTGGACCGTGATGTTCTCGCCTTCCACGCCGCCGCCGGCATTTACGCGCCGCAGGTTGCGGGCGCGGAACAGGTGCAGGATCTCCGAGGTCATGCCGCTGGCCACCGGGCCGCTCAGCAGCAGCTCGGCGTGGCTGCCGCGATAGCCGGTTTCCTCTTCCAGCTCGCGCAGCGCCGCGGCGCCGACCGCCTCGTCGCGGAACGCCGCCTCGTCGCCGATGATGCCGGCGGGCAGCTCGATGCACGGCGCATGCAGCGGGATGCGGTATTGCTCCACCAGCACGATCTCGCGCGCCTCGGTGATGGCCAGGATGAAGGCGGCGCCGCGCGCATGGGGGCGCTCGGTGTATTCCCAGTGGCCTTCGCGCTTCAGCGCGAGGAACTTGCCCTCATAGAGCATTTCGACGGGCGCGGCGGGGGTTCCATTGTTGGACATGGGAAGAGTCGTGGAAGCGAAATTCTAGGAAGCGGCGCCGGGCCGCTGCGCCAGCACGGCGTTGACGTAGTCCGGCTCCAGCGTCTTCAGCGGATGCGAGGCGGTGACGTGGCCCATGAAGGGCGCCCAGATGCCGTAGCCGAGCAGCTCCTGCAGGCGCGGCGCCATGCCGCGCACCTGCTGCTGCGGCACGCCGAGGAAGAAGTTCTCCTGGGTGCGGGCCCAGGGCTCGCAATACTGGTTGGAGAAGGCCAGCCGCGGCGCCGCGCTGCGATTGGCGCCGCCGCGATGCAGCAGGGTGCCGAGGAACACCACGCAGGCGCCGGCCGGCATTTCCACCGGCCGCAGCTGGCGCAGCCACTCCGGATTTTCGGCCGAGTCCATGCTGCGGTTGCCGCCGTACTGGCCTTCCACCTGGGCGTCGTCCCAGCCGTGGCTGCCGGGGATGATCTCGGTGCCGCCGTTCAGTGCGGTGAAGGCGTCGACCGCGACGATGGTGCTGAGGCTGATCGCCGGGCGCGGCCGCGGGATGGTGTAGAAGCCATCGTCGTGATGCACCGGCTGCGGCGTCTCGCCCGGATGGATGCAGATGGCCTGGCTGGCGGTGAGCAGGTAGCCGGGCTTGAGGAACCGGTCGAGCAGGGCCAGGACGCGCGCGTCGCAGGCGATATCCTCGAACACCGGGGCGCGCGCCACCAGGGTGTAGACGCGCTCGGTCTTGTAGCCCTCGAAGTTGTTGCGGCCCTGGTGACTGCCGAGAAACGGCGCCAGGCCCTCGTGCACGGCACACAGCACGTCAGGCGACAGAAAGTCGGGGATGATGGTGTAGCCGTCGCGCCGCAGCCGCTCGGCGTGGGCGGCGGTGTCGAAGCCGGCTCCGGTATCCGCCATGGTCTCCTCCAAAGATTTATGGATTGGTCGGTGCTTGCGTAATCGTAAAGCCTGCGCGCGGGCCCTGCGCAAGCCGGGGCTTGAGCCATTGCAGGGCGGCGGCGGCCTCGGCCTCGAAGCCGAAGGGCGGGTTGACCACCAGCAGGCCGCAGGCGTGCATGATCTTCTTGTCGGCGATGCGGACGATGCCGGTGGAGGGATCCTCCCGGCGCTGGCGCCGGACTTCCGGGCGCTCGCGGCGCTGGGCGTGTTCGGCGCGCGGCCGCTCGGTGCTGGCGAAGCGCAGTTCGTCGTCCGCCTCGGCGCCGTTGTCGAACTCCAGGTTGAGCACCGGCTTGGCCGTGTCCTTGGCGACGCGCCGGGCGAAGCGTGACACCAGGTGCGGGTTCTTGACCGGGTACCAGGCGGCGTAGATGCCGCCGGCGAAGCGGCTCACCGATTTGGCGATCAGTTCGGCGATGGCGTCGAGCTCGTCGCTGCGCTCGAACGGCGGATCGATCAGCACCAGGCCGCGCTTCTCCGCCGGCGGCAGCAGGGCATGGGCCTCGTAGCCGTCGCGCAGGTGGATGGCAGCGCGGCGGTCGCCGCGCAGGGAGCGTTTCAGCTCGTCCGCCACTTCCGGCACTTTCTCGCAGAACACCAGGCGGTCGTCGGCACGGGCCAGGGCGCGGGCGAACTGCGGCGAGCCCGGATAGTGCCCGGCGCTGCCCTGGCTGCGCGCCGCCTGGATCAGGCGCAGGTATTCGCCGACCAGCTCCGGCGCGTCGTGGGCCGATTCGAGGCGACCGATGCCCTCGCGCCACTCGCCGGTGCGGCTGGCGCCCTCGCCCGCGAGATCGTAGTCCCCCGCCCCGGCATGGGTCTCGAGGTAGCACCAGGGCTTGTCCTTGCGGTTGAGGGCACCGAGCAGGCCGACCAGCAGGACATGCTTGAACACGTCGGCGAAGTTGCCGGCGTGATAACTGTGACGGTAGTGGACCACGGGCGGCGCGCATGAGGATGTCCCCCATTATGCGGCTTTGGTCGTATAGGACGTGACAGGGCAATGCGGCTAAAACCTCAGGGGCGCGATCCGCGCGTTCGGCGGGCGGCCGCAAGCGGCCGCTACAAGGAGCGGCTTTGCGATACTCTGGCCTGCAATTACGACAAGCCCCGCCCCAGGAATCCGGTGGACAGGGTGGCTTTGCACCAGAGGATGCAACACCCTTGAGCCTGGTTTCCACCCTGATCATCGCCGACGATCACCCGCTGTTCCGCAGCGCGCTGCGCACCGCCGTGTCGCAGCTGCTGCCGGGAGTGCAGATCGTTGAGGCGGATTCGCCGGAGGCGCTGAACAAGGCGGTGCAGGAGCACCCGCGCGCCGACCTGATCCTGCTCGACCTGCGCATGCCGGGAGTACAGGGCTTCTCGGCCCTGATCGGCCTGCGCGGCCAGCATCCGGCGATCCCGGTGGTGCTGGTGTCGGCGGTGGAGGAGCCGGCGGTGATGCGCCGCGCCCTGGATTTCGGCGCTTGCGGCTTCATCCCCAAATCGGCCGGCATCGAGACCATCGGCAAGGCCTTGCACACGGTACTGGAAGGCGGCGTATGGCTGCCGCCCGGCGTGCCGGAAACGGCGGCGGCGGACGAGGGCGAGGAGCGCGAGCTGGCGCAGCGCGTGTCGAGCCTGACGCCGCAGCAGTTCCGCGTGCTGATGATGCTGGCCGACGGCCGCCTCAACAAGCAGATCGCCGGCGACCTCAATGTCTCCGAGGCGACGATCAAGGCTCACGTCACCGCCATCCTGCGCAAGCTGGGCCTGTACCGCCGCACCCAGGCCGCGGTGCTGGCGCAGCGCCTGCTCAAGGCCGAGGGGCCGTCGCTGGCGCTTGCGGTGAGCGCGGCGGCGGAACTGGGCAGCGACGAGGAGTCGGAGTAGAAGCTTAAAAGCTTTCTCGCGCAAAGACGCAAAGGAACGTCAAAAGCAAAAGCTTTTATTGATTGAAGCTTTTCTTTGCGTCTTTGCGGCTTTGCGCGAGATCGCTTTGATTCTTCAAAGACCTGCGAGCCGCCTCAGCAGCGCCTCGCTCTCCGCGTCCGCCGGAAACAGGTGCTCGACGCGCAGGCTGTCGGTGGTGACGTCCTGCGGCGTGCCGAAGGTGCTGAGCATGGTGAACAGGTTGAGGCGGATGTCGCCCAGGCGCAGCTGCGCCGGCAGCACCGGCGGTGGATGCGACATCGGCTCGGCCAGCTTCCAGCGCATCGGCGTTTCCGGGTAGGCCAGGATCTCGTCCAGCAGCTTCGCCACCACCGGCTCCTCCAGTGCCTCCAGCCGCGCGCGCGCCAGCAGGTGCGAGCCGACCTCGGCCATGTTGCTGATCAGCGGCCGCATGCCCTGCGGGTGGAAGGTGAACTTGAGCATATTGCGCGGGCCGTCGCCGCAGACGCGGCGCCACACCGCGTCGGCGTCGCCGAGCAGGCCGGTGAGGCGGTCGAGGGCGGCGTTGGTCATCAGGATGTTCCAGCCGCGGTCCATCACCAGCGCGGGGTAAGGCTCGTGGTGGGCCAGCAGGCGCTCCAGCGCCTGGCGCACCGGGGCCATGGCCTCGCTGTCGAGCGCACGCTGCGGGAACACCGGGGCGAAGCCGGCGGCGACCAGCAGGCGGTTGCGCACCCGCAGCGGCAACTCCAGCGACTCGGCCAGCTGCAGCACCATGGCCCGGCTGGGCCGGGCGCGGCCGGACTCGAGGAAGCTCAGGTGGCGCTGCGAAATGCCGGCTTCGACCGACAGCTCGAGCTGGCTGAGCTTGCGCGCGCCGCGCGTCTCGCGCAGCACGTCGCCAAAGCTGAAGTCGGCGGAGCGCGCCCCAAGCTGCGGGGACGGTTGCGGGGTGGACTGAATGTCAGGCATGGCCGCAGTCTGCTCTTTCGCCTGCTTCCAGGCTATTACCTGGGGCGTAATTGAGCCGCTGCCGGGCGGCGCGCACAGTGCCCCGGCATCCCCCACAAGGAACCTGTCATGGCCCGCGTACTGCTGATCCTGGTTTTCGCCGCTTTCGGCGCCTATTCCACCTACGTACTGTTCGATGTCGGCTATGTCGGCATCTTCCGCGCTGCCCTTGGCAGCAGCGGCGGCATCCAGGTGCTGTGCGACCTGTGCATTTCGCTGAGCCTGGTCTGCGTGTGGATGGTGCAGGACGCGCGCCAGCGCGGCCGCAGCGCCTGGCCCTTCGTGGTGGCGACACTCCTTCTCGGCTCCTTCGGGCCGCTGCTGTACCTGCTGCTGCGCCTGCGCGGCCCGGCGCCGGACGGCCGCATCTCGCGGCAGGTGGCGGCGAACATGATCCACTGAAACAGCGCAGGCCCTGCGTGAATCCCGCCGACGCGATCAACGCGCAGTTCAGCAAACTGCTGCCCGGCCTGCTCGGCCTGGAACTGAGCGAGGCCGGGCCGGAGCGGGTCCGCGGCCGGCTGCTGGTGCGGCCCGACCTGTACACCCTGGGCGGCATCCTGCACGGCGGCAGCATGATGGCCCTGGCCGACACCCTCGGCGCGGTCGGCGCCCTCCTCAACCTGCCGCCGAACGCACGCACCACCACGCTGGAGTCCAAGACCAACTTCCTCGGCGCCGCCCCGGTCGGAACGACGGTGGTGTCCGAATGCACCGCGGTACATCGCGGCAAGACCACCTCGGTGTGGCAGACCGCGATCCGCTCGGAAACCGGCAAGCTGCTGGCGCTGGTGATGCAGACGCAGCTGGTGATTGCGGGGTAGCTGGCTGGGTGCGCGGTTCTGACGATTCGGCGGGTTTCGTCACATGCGCGCCAGGATTTGGTGTTGGCGCGCATGAGTGAGACTTCAGACTGAAGGCGGGTTCACCGCAGCCTGGATACCGGCTTTCGCCGGTATGACGAAGGTGGAAACGGGGCGCTTTTGACGTTGCTTTGCGCTTTTGCTGTTCGCTTTGGCTTTTGAAGTTCCCCCGTAACTGCGCCGAGCATCGCAGCCTGCGTCGGACATTTGCCGGCGGCTGTTTGCCGCCGGGCGAGGCAGGATGCCGAAGCGTCCAGCGTCAGGC
>FTAG01000368.1_pt1 | contig 20172 bp, 19 predicted proteins | sample 1638911 | NCBI WGS metagenome assembly FTAG01 (sample SAMEA3914813, study PRJEB12502) | metagenome | biome: forest; material: soil | place: Canada | collected 2011-07-07 | depth 0.3 m
GGATAGGGACCATGCCCGCCGCCATTCCAGCCGCCGCCGTTGCCCGGCCCGCCGCGCCAGCCACCGCCATTGCCCGGACCGCCGCCGTGCCAGCCACCGCCATTGCCGCCGTGCCAGCCGCCATCATTGCCGCCGTGCCAGCCGCCACCACCCCAGCCGCCGCCATGGTAGTAATTGTTGTAGACCACGTTCGGCGGCGCGCACCACGGGTGGTAGTGCGAATAGAAGAAGCCGAAGCCGAAGAACGGCACGAACGGGATCCAGGGATCGATCGCGATCACCGGGTAAGGGTTATAGACGTAGACCGGCGCCGGGTAGGAATACACCACCGGCGGCGGCGTGTCGTAGATCACCGTGGGCTGGTCCTGCACCACCACCGGCTCGGGATCGTCGCCGCCGACCACGCTGGGCGCGGTCTCGTCCACCACTTCGGGCGCGGATTGGTCGATTACCTGCGGCGCTGCGTCCACGGCCTGCGGTGCCTGGGCCACGGCGGTATCGCTGCACGCCACCTGGGCGGTGCCGTTGCCGCTCGCAGCGGCGCCGCCGACCTGCACGATCATGCGGCGCTCGATGTGCTGGCCCTTGTCGCCGTTGGCGACGATGTCCACGGTGTTGGTGCCCGGGTGCAGGCCCTTGGTCATGGTGACGGTGGGCCAGTGGTCGTCGATAGCATCCTGCGCCACGCCCTTGCCGTCCAGGTACAGGCTGATCTGCGACACCTGGAACGGCGGATTGGCGAACTGGAAATAGACACTGGTCGCCGCCGCGGCCGCGTCGCAGGCCAGTCCGGCGGGAGGCGGATTGAGGCTGGCGACGATCGGCTGGTCGGCATCGGCGGCCAGCGCGGGGAAGCTGGCCAGCAGCGGCAGCACGGCCGCCAACAAGGCCGCACGCGCCGGCGAGCGGGAAAACTTCCCAGTATTGAGAGGCCTGCCGATCCCGTCTGACGTCGCATTCATATGGGCCTCCTGCGGCCGATACCCAGTCTTATAGCAAAACCAGGCTTGCTGCCGGCTGAACGGTGCGGCGGCGCCACCGGCGCGGCGCGGGCCGGAACCTTTTACGCGGCTTTTATGGCCGGAGGCGGATTTCGACCTGCGCCATTTCGCTTTTTATGGTGGCGGCACTCTCGATTTCCAACGCCGCGCGACGATCTAATGCCGCGGCCGATCATCCCTCGGCGCCGCATCGGGAAATTCCATGCCGGTCGTACCCTTGTTTGATTCGCAGGCGTTCATTCTGGCCCGTCCGGATTCGGGCGCGGCGCAGCGCTATTTGCGCCTGCACCTGGAGGATCTGCCACGTGCCTACCGGATTGGCTTTGCGGCTGCCTGCGTCGAGCGTCACGCCCCGCTGCTGGGCGGCGCGGCCGGTGTCGCGAGCGAAGCGGAAGAACTGGGCATCGGCCTCGACCTGGTGTGGGATTCGCTGTTGCGCCAGGCAATGGACCGCGACTGGCTGGCCGGCATATTGCAAGCCTCCGCCGAGCTGTTCCGGCGCCGCGCCTGCGGCACCGAACCCGGGCTCCGCGCCATGCTGGCCTGCCTGGAAGCGGCCCAGACCGGCGAATGCGAGCCGGTGCTGCGGGTCAGCGAAAACCTCGTACGCGCACTCGAGACCCGGGCTTTTGCGGCGACGGGCGCGCGCCGGCAGGACCCGGGTATCCGCCTGGAACGCCAGCGCCAGCACCGCGACCTGTGCGAGCTGCGCAGGACCGCCGCCGCACCCTCGCCGAACCTGATCCGGCGCCTGCGCGACCGCGCGGCCATGGAAGCCGCCATGCCCATCGAAGACTGGGAGTCGCCGGCACCGCAACCGGCGCACCGGCAAGCTGCACGCTGAGATGCACGCCTTCGTCGCGGATATCGCCCTACTGCTGGCCGCCGTCTTCGGCACCCTGGCGGCTCTGCTGGCGGTCGCGCTGCTGCTCGGCGGCGAGACCCTGCCGCGGTCGCCGCCGGAATCGTTCCGCAGAACCGGCGCCGCCGCGCCAGCCCGCCGGGCGCCGTAGCCGTCGCGCCACGGCACTCCCAGGTTCCCTGAAGCCGGCTCCTCGCGGCAATCCGCCGCCTGCCCCAACTCGCTCCATATGAATGCCCTGCGTTATCGCTACGCTACCTCCGACGATGCGCCCCTGCTGGCGCGCCTGAACGCGCAGCTGGTCGAGGAAGGTGCCGACTCCGGTCCGGCCGATCCTGGCTACCTGGAGCAGCGCATGCGCCGCTGGCTGAACAGCGGCCGCGACCATGCCGTGCTGTTCGAGGACAGTCGCGGGCGCCTGCTCGCCTATGCGCTGTATGAGGAGCAGGCGCAGGAAATCTACCTGCGCCAGTTCCTGGTGCTGGACGCGGCGCGCCGCCACGGCATCGGCCGCCAGGCCTTCAGGCTGCTGCGCGCGGAAATCTGGAGCGCGCGCAAGCGCCTGACCCTGGAAGTGCTCAGCTCGAACCGCGCCGGCTACCGCTTCTGGCGCTCGCTGGGCTACCGGAACTGCGCGGTGACCCTGGAGATCCCTGCACCCGAAGAGCCAGTTTCAGCCGATCCGCACGTCCGGTTTTCTTTACGCCAATTTTATTCCGCTGCGTAACGACGCGTCTCGAATTCATACGGGCATCGGGCGCCTAATGCCCGCGCTGGCGATCCCTGATTCGAGCCAGCCGCGGGCCTTGCGCCCAAGTCAACGGAGTTTCCTGCACATGACCGTATTCCTGCTGCTGCTCGGCGTCGCCCTGTTCGGTGCGATGGCCGGCTACGTGATTTTCTGCGATCGGGTTTGAAGGATTCATTTATGACATTCGACTATGTGCTGGGCGGCTTCGCCGTCGCCTTCATGCTGGTGTACCTGGTGTACGCCCTGATCAAGCCCGAGAAATTCTGACCATGACCACCAACGGCTGGGTACAAATCCTGGTTTATTTCGCCCTGCTCACGGCGCTGACGCGCCCGCTGGGCGGCTTCCTGTTCCGCGTGTTCGAAGGCCAGAGCACCCTGATCGGGCGCGTGCTGGGACCGGTGGAGCGGATCTTCTACAAGCTCGCCGGCGTCGACGCCAAGGCCGAGCAGCACTGGACCCGCTATGTGCTGGCCATGCTGGTGTTCAACCTGGTCTGCTTCGTCACCCTGTTCCTGCTGCAGCTGTACCAGAACCTGCTGCCGCTGAATCCGCAGGGCATGTCCGGGCTGACCGCCGATCTGGCCTTCAACACCGCCATCTCCTTCGTCACCAACACCAACTGGCAGAACTATGGTGGCGAAACCACCATGAGCTATCTGACCCAGATGCTCGGCCTGACGGTGCACAACTTCGTCTCGGCCGCCACCGGCATCGCCCTGGCGGTGGCCCTGGTGCGCGGCTTCTCACGCCGCTCGGCCAAGAGCATCGGCAATTTCTGGGTCGACCTGACGCGCTGCACCCTCTACGTGCTGCTGCCGATGTCGATTGTCGCCGCACTGTTCCTGGTGTGGCAGGGCATGCCGCAGAACCTGTCGGCCTATACCGACGTGGCGACGCTGGAAGGCGCCAAGCAGACCATCGCCCAGGGCCCGGTGGCCTCGCAGGTGGCGATCAAGATGCTCGGCACCAACGGCGGCGGCTTCTTCAACGCCAACGCCGCCCACCCGTTCGAGAACCCGACCGCGCTGTCGGACTTCTTCCAGATCCTGCTGATCTTCGCCATTCCCGCCGCGCTGACCAACCTGCTCGGCCGCATGGTGAAGAGCGAGCTGCAGGGCTGGGCGATCTACTCCGCCATGGCGGTGCTGTTCTTCGTCGGCGTCACCACCTGCTACTGGTCCGAGAGCCAGGGCAATCCGCAATTCGCGGCCCTGGGCGTGGACCAGCACGCCAGCGCGCTGCAGCCCGGTGGCAACATGGAAGGCAAGGAGGCGCGCTTCGGCATCGCCCGCAGCACCCTGTTCGCCACCATCACCACCGACGCCTCCTGCGGCGCGATCAACAGCTGGCATGACAGCTTCACGCCGCTGGGCGGCATGGTGCCGCTGGTCAACATCCTGCTCGGCGAAGTCATCTTCGGCGGCGTCGGCGCCGGCCTCTACGGCATGCTGGCCTACGCCATCGCGGCCGTGTTCATCGCCGGCCTGATGGTCGGTCGAACGCCCGAATACCTGGGCAAGAAGATCGAGGCCAAGGAAGTGAAGATGATCATGCTGGCGCTGCTGTGCCTGCCGGTGGCCAACATCGGCATGACCGCGCTGGCGGTGGTGCTGCCGCAGGGCGTGGCCGGCCTGTCCAACGCCGGACCGCACGGCTTCAGCGAGCTGTTCTACGCCTACGCTTCGGCCACCGGCAACAACGGCAGCGCCTTCGGCGGTCTGAGCGGCAACACGCCGTTCTACAACATCAGTCTGGCGCTGTCGATGATGATCGGCCGCTTCGCCTTCATCGTGCCGATGCTCGCGGTAGCCGGCTCGCTGGCGGCGAAGAAGCACACGCCGGCCTCGGCCGGTACCTTCCCCACCGACGGCGGCCTGTTCATCGCCCTGCTGGTCGGCGTGGTGCTGATCGTCGGCGGCCTGACCTATTTCCCGGCGCTTGCCCTGGGCCCCATCGTCGAGCACTTCTCGATGCTGGCCGGAACCCTGTATTGAGCGCACAGCCACGTAGGTCGGCCTTCAGGCCGACATGTCGCCCTGAAGGGCGACCTACCCAGCCCCATACCTGGAAATACCAATGACCTCCTCAAAAGCTGTCCCCTCCATGTTCGACCGCGCCCTCGTCGGCCCGGCGATCAAGGATTCCTTCCGCAAGCTCGATCCGCGCAGCCTGGCGCGCAACCCGGTGATCTTCATCACCGCCCTGGTGTCGCTGCTGGCCACGGTGCTGTTCGTGCGTACCTTGTTCAGCGGCGGCGAGCACCTGCTGTTCAATGCCCAGGTCATCGTCTGGCTGTGGTTCACCGTGCTGTTCGCCAACTTCGCCGAAGCCATCGCCGAAGGGCGCGGCAAGGCGCAGGCGGCCAGCCTGCGCAAGACCAAGACCGAGACGGTGGCCAAGCAGCTCAAGTCCACCGACGGCAAGGAGTACCAGAGCGTTGCCGCCACGCAACTCAAGCCCGGCGACCTGGTGCTGGTGGAAACCGGTGACATCGTCCCCAGCGACGGCGAGGTGGTGCTCGGCGTGGCCACCGTGGATGAGTCGGCCATTACCGGCGAGTCCGCCCCGGTGATCCGCGAATCCGGCGGCGACCGCTCGGCCGTCACCGGAGGCACCCGCGTGCTGTCCGACCAGATCGTGGTGCGCATCACCGCCGCGCCCGGCTCCAGCTTCATCGACCGCATGATCGCCCTGGTGGAAGGCGCCTCGCGCCAGAAGACGCCGAACGAGATCGCGCTGAACATCCTGCTGGCCGGCATGTCGCTGATCTTCATCTTCGCCACCGCGACGATCCCGAGCTTCGCCAAGTACGCCGGCGGCAGCATCAGCGTAATCGTGCTGGTGGCGCTGTTCGTCACCCTGATCCCCACCACCATCGGCGCCCTGCTCTCCGCCATCGGCATCGCCGGCATGAACCGCCTGGTGCGCTTCAACGTGCTGGCCATGTCTGGCCGCGCGGTGGAAGCGGCCGGCGACGTCGACACCCTGCTGTTGGACAAGACCGGCACCATCACCCTGGGCAACCGCCAGGCCTCCGAGTTCATCACGCTCAAGGGCGTGGACCCGAAGGAACTGGCCGACGCGGCCCAGCTCGCCAGCCTCTCCGACGAAACCCCGGAAGGCCGCTCGGTGGTGGTGCTGGCAAAGGAGAAGTACGGCCTGCGCGGCCGCGAAGTGGCCGGCCACAATGCGCGCTTCGTCGCCTTCTCGGCGCAGACCCGCATGTCCGGCGTGGACATCGACGGGCAGGTGATCCGCAAGGGCGCGGTCGACGCCATCGTCGAGCATGTGCGCAACAGCGATGGCGCCCATGGCGCGCAGTTCAACGCCGTGGCGCAGCAGGCCCTGCTGCGCGAGCTGAAGGAAGCCGCCGACGGCATCTCCCGCGCCGGCGGCACGCCGCTGGCGGTGGCGAAGGACGGCCAGGTGCTCGGCCTGATCCACCTCAAGGACATCGTCAAGGGCGGCATCCGCGAGCGCTTCGCCGAACTGCGCCGCATGGGCATCCGCACCGTGATGATCACCGGCGACAACCCGCTCACCGCTGCCGCCATCGCCGCCGAGGCCGGTGTCGACGATTTTCTGGCGCAAGCAAGACCGGAGGACAAGCTGGCCCTGATCCGCAAGGAGCAGGCCGAGGGCAAGCTGGTGGCGATGTGCGGCGACGGCACCAACGACGCCCCGGCGCTGGCCCAGGCCGACGTCGGCGTGGCGATGCAGACCGGCACCCAGGCGGCGCGCGAGGCCGGCAACATGGTGGACCTGGACTCCGACCCGACCAAGCTGATCGAGATCGTCGGCATCGGCAAGCAGCTGCTGATGACGCGCGGCGCGCTGACCACCTTCTCCATCGCCAACGACGTGGCCAAGTATTTCGCCATCATCCCGGCGATGTTCGCGGCGATCTACCCGCAGCTCAACCGCCTCAACGTGATGCACCTGGCCACGCCGCAGAGCGCGATCCTCTCGGCCATCATCTTCAACGCCCTGATCATCATCGCCCTGATCCCGCTGGCTCTGCGCGGCGTCAAATACCGCCCGGTCGGCGCCGGTCCGCTGCTGACCCGCAACCTGCTGGTCTATGGCATCGGCGGCATCGTCGCCCCTTTCATCGGCATCAAGGCCATCGACCTGCTGGTCAGCGCCGTCGGCCTCGCTTAAGGAGACACTCATGCTTACCCAGTTCCGCCCCGCCATCGTCCTGTTCGTGCTATTCACGGCGCTGACCGGCTTGGCCTATCCCCTGGCCATGACCGGCATCGCGCAAAGTCTGTTCCCGCGGCAGGCCAAGGGCAGCCTGATCGAGAAAGACGGCAAGGTCATCGGCTCCTCGCTGATCGGCCAGAACTTCACCAGCGAGCAGTACTTCCACGGCCGCCCCTCGGCCACCACCGACACCGATCCGAACGACTCGACCAAGACCGTGCCGGCGCCGTACAACGCCGCCAATTCCGGCGGCACCAACGCCGGCCCGACCGCGAAGTCGCTGATCGACCGGGTCAAGGACGACACCGCCAAGCTCAAGGCGGAGAACCCGAATGCCGCCGTGCCGGTGGACCTCGTCACCACCTCCGCCAGCGGCCTCGACCCGCATATCTCGCCGGCGGCGGCGGACTTCCAGGTGCCGCGCGTGGCCAAGGCGCGCGGCATCAGCGCAGACGCGCTGCGCCAGCTGGTCGCAGCCCACACCCAGCCGCGCACCCTCGGCTTCATCGGCGAGCCGGTGGTCAATGTGCTGGAGCTGAACCTGGCGCTGGACGCGCAGGCGCCGGCCAGGCCGGTGGCGACGGCGGCGCAATAAGGTGCGCGTCGTCACCGTGACCGCCCACGATCCCATGCCACGCAAGGCGCGCGGCATCCTGTCGCGCGCCCTGCTGGCCTGCCTGCTTTACACCGCGCCTTTCGCCCTGCTGTGCCTGCGGCTGTGGCATGAGATGCAGGCCGGCGTGCTGCCGCTGGACGGCAGCGCGGTGCTGATCCGCTTCATCGTCGTCGGCCTGTTCTCCCTGCTGCTGAGCCGCTGGGCGCTGCGCGTCTTCGACACGCGGGGGCGCGCCTAGCCAATCAGCTATGAAGCCTTGCGGCGTGCGCTTGCGCGCGTGCCGGATCCTCCTCACCGACTGGACGAAGTTTTTCGCCTGTCGGCGACCTACTTCTTGTCAACAGCGACAAGAAGTAGGCAAGAAACGCCGCCCCGGAGTCTGCGCAGACAACGGGGAGGAAAATCAAAAGCGAAAAGCCACATCAAAAGCGCCTCACTTCCCCCTTCGTCATACCAGCGAAAGCATGTCCCGAGCTTGTCGAGGGGCCGGTATCCAGGCTGCGGAGAATGGAGCCGGCGTAGAGTAACGACATGAACATCCGCCTTTACCAGCCCTGCGACGAGGACGAGTGGCTGCGGCTGCGCCATGCGCTGTGGCCGCACGCCGGCCTGGAGGAGCTGCGTTCGGAGCTTGCCGGCTGGTTGGCTCGTGCCGACGCCTGCGTCGTGGTGGCGCCGCGCGCAGGCGGCCTGTGCGGCTTCGCCGAGGTCGGCGCCCGCTCCCACGCCGACGGCGGCGAAACCAGCCCGCTGGCCTATCTCGAAGGCTGGTACGTCGATGCGGACTGGCGCGGCCGCGGCGTCGGGCGCGGCCTGATCCGCGCCGCCGAAGCCTGGGCGCGCGAGCGCGGCTACCATGAGTTCGCCTCCGACGCGGAGTTGCACAACACCGCCTCGCAACATGCGCATCAGGCGCTCGGCTTCGCCGAGACCTCGCGTGCCGTGACTTATCTCAAGAAGCTCTAGCCCGGCGGCGCCCAGCTTGGGTACCATTCCGGCAAAGGGCGGCACCGCCGCCGCCATAACAGCCGCTAGAACCAGGAACAATCATGAGCATCCCCGCCAGCCCCGAAGTGCTGAGCCTCAAGGAAAACCTGCTCGAGAGCATGGTCAGCTTCATGCAGGGCGAGGACGAAGATGACGAGAGTGCCGGCTTCGAGGCCGGCTACACCCAGGACGATATCGACCGCTGCGCCGCCATCGTCGACCACTACCTCCTCACCCTGTCCCGGATCAAGGGCAAGGGCGACGACCGCAACGAGGCGATCATGGAAGCGGTGAAGGACACCGTCCTGGAGCTGAACACGCTGAACGACAACTGCGACGGCAAGCTGATCGAGACCGATCAGCGCGAAACCCTGTGTGAACTGCTCATCACCGCCGCCCAGGAAGCCGGCCTGGACAGCGACGTCGACGACATCACCGAGGAATGGCGGGAATGGTGAAGTTCCCGCCCTGGCCGGCTCGCGGCGGCCCGGGCAGGCAAATCTTTACGGCTTTTTTATTCGGTCCGGAGACGGCGGCACGTTAAACTGCCGCCATGGCCAAGGTCCGCCCCTCCTGATGCAAACCGAGCATCGCCCCTCGCCGGAAGCCCTGCTGGCCGAGGTGCAGAAGGAACGGCGCGGCAAGCTCAAGATCTTCCTCGGCGCCGCTCCCGGCGTCGGCAAGACCTACGAAATGCTGCTGGCCGCCCGCAAGAAGAAGAAGGACGGCGTCGACGTCTGCATCGGCGTGGTCGAAACCCACGGCCGCCGCGAGACCGAGGCGCTGATCGGGAGCCTGGAGGTGCTGCCGCGCCGGACTATCGAGTACAAGGGCCGCAGCCTGCCGGAAATGGACCTCGACGCCATCCTCAAGCGCCGGCCGCAGCTGGTGCTGGTGGACGAGCTGGCCCACACCAACGCCGAGGGCAGCCGCCACCCCAAGCGCTACCAGGACGTGGAGGAGCTGCTCGCCGCCGGCATCCACGTCTATTCGACCCTCAACATCCAGCACATCGAGAGCCTCAACGACGTGGTGGCGCGCATCACCCACGTACGCGTGCGCGAGACGGTGCCGGACCACATCTTCGACACCGCCGACGACGTCGAGGTGATCGACCTCACCCCGGACGAGCTGATCCAGCGCCTGCAGGAAGGCAAGGTCTACGCCGAACAGCAGGCGCAGCGCGCGCTGAAGAACTACTTCAAGCCCGGCAACCTCACCGCCCTGCGCGAGCTGGCGCTGCGCCGCACCGCCGAGCGGGTCGACGACCAGATGCGCCAGTACATGCGCAGCCACGCCATCCGCGGCCCCTGGGCGGCGGGCGAGCGGGTGCTGGTCTGCATCAGCGAGTCGCCGGGGGCGGCGGGCCTGGTGCGCGCGGCCAAGCGCACCGCCGACCGGCTCGACGCCGAGTGGTTCGCGGTGTACTTCGAAACGCCGCGCAGCCAGCATCTCCGGCCGGAACAGCAGGAGCGGGTGACGCAGACCCTGTTCCTGGCCAAGCAGCTCGGCGCCGAGACCCTGACCCTGCCCGGCGGCCGCCACATCGCCGAGGACGTGCTGCGCTTCGCCGGCGAGAACAACATCACCCAGATCGTGGTCGGCAAGTCGGCGCGGCCCTGGTGGTTCGAATGGCTGCACGGCTCGGTGGTGCACGAGCTGGTCAAGCAGGCGCGCGGCATCAATGTGCACGTCATCGCCGAGGATCTGGCCGGGCGCGAGCGCGACCAGAACCGCGATGAAACCGGCGCGCTCACCGCGGCGGAGCCGCCCGCCACGGAAGCGGCCGCCCCCAGCCCGTACCCGGCATGGCTGCTCGCCTCGCCGCAGGCTTACTTCTACACCATGCTGGCGGTGGCGGCGGCGACCTTGTTCGGGCGCGGCATCGTCGCCCTGGTCGACCTGCCCAACGTCTCACTGGTGTTCCTCGCCGCGGTGCTGTGGAGCGCGGCGCGCCATGGCCTGCTGCCCTCGCTGTTCGCCTCGCTGCTGTCGACGCTGTGCTACAACTTCTTCTTCATCCCGCCGATCTACACCTTCACCGTCGCCGATCCGAGCCAGCTGCTGGCGCTGACCTTCTTCTGCGTCGCCGCCGCGCTGACCAGCACGTTGACGGTGCGCGAGCGGCAGTTCGCCGAGACGGCGCGCGAGCAGGCCCGCACCACGGCGGAGATGTACGCCTTCAGCCGCAAGCTGGCCGGCGTGCGCAAGCTCGATGCGATGCTCGCCATCACCGCCGCGCAGGTGGCGGCCATGCTCAAGGCGGAGGTGAGCCTGCTCACCCCGGACGTGAAGGAAGGCACGCTGAAGCAGATGGCGGCGGTTCCCGCCGGCGCCCAGCTCGACCAGGCCGACCTCGCCGCCGCCACCTGGTGCTGGGAGCATGCCCGGCCCACCGGGCGCGGCACCGATACCCTGCCCGGCAGCCGCCGCCTGTTCCTGCCGCTGCGCACCGGCCAGGGCAAGGTCGGCGTAATCGGCGTCAGCCGTCCGGCGAAGAACTTCCTGCTCAACCCGGCCGAGCGCCGCCTGCTCGACGCGCTCGGCGACCTCGCCGCCATCGGCATCGAGCGCGTGCGCCTGGCCAAGGACGTCGACCAGGCGCGCATGCTGGCCGAGACCGAGAAGCTGCGCTCGGCCCTGCTCACCTCGATCTCGCATGACCTGCGCACGCCGCTGGCGCTGATCATCGGCGCCGTGTCCAGCCTCAAGTCCTACGGCACGCTGTACGACGAGAAGACCCGCGCCGACCTGCTCGACACCGCCATCGACGAAGCCGAGCGCCTCAATCGCTACGTCGCCAACCTGCTCGACATGACCCAGCTCGATGCCGGCGCGCTACAGCCCAAGCGCGAGCCCTGCGACCTGCAGGACCTGGCCGGGTCTGCGCTGCGGCGCTGCGCCAAGGCCCTGGCGCAGCACAAGGTCAAGCTGTCCGTCCCCGCCAGCCTGCCGCTGCTGATGCTCGACAACGTGCTGATGGAGCAGGTGCTGGCCAATCTGCTCGACAATGCCGCCAAGTACACGCCGGCCGGCTCGACCATCGAGCTGAGCGCCGCGCAATTCAAGTTCAGCGTGATGATCGCGGTGCGCGACGAGGGCCCGGGCATCCCCGAGGCCGACCTGCAGCGGGTGTTCGACAAGTTCTTCCGCGCCCGCCCGCATGGCAATTCCGGCGGCGACAGCAGCCGCGGCGGCACCGGCCTGGGCCTGGCGATCTGCCGCGGCTTCGTCGAAGCCATGGGCGGCCGCATCTACGCCCGCAACCGCAGCGACGCGTCCGGAAAGGTGACCGGCGCCGAGTTCGTCATCGAATTCTCGCCCGAGATCATCGCCGAAAGACCAAGCACGGAGACCGTCTGATGACCCTGGATGCCGGAAGGATCCTCGTGGTGGACGACGAGCCCGCCATCCGCCGCCTGCTGCGCAGCACCCTGGGTGTGCACGACTACAGCATCCTCGAGGCTGCATCGGTGGCCGAGGCGCTGGAGGTGCTGGGCCGGGAAAAGATCGAGTTGATCATTCTCGACCTGGGATTACCCGACGGCGACGGCCTGGAGGTGATCCGCAAGCTGCGGCCGGATTCGCCGGTGCCGATCATCGTGCTGTCCAGCCGCGACGACGAGCGCGGCAAGGTCGAGGCGCTGGACGCCGGCGCCGACGACTACGTCACCAAGCCGTTCGGCGTGGAGGAGCTGGTGGCGCGCATCCGCGCCGCCCTGCGCCATCGCGTGCAGGCCCAGGGCGGCCGGCCGGTGTTCCAGCAGGACGGCCTCAGCGTCGACCTGGTGCATCGGCGCATCAGCCGCGACGGCGCCGAGATCAAGCTCTCGCCCAAGGAGTACGAGATCCTGCAGCAGCTGGTGATCCACGCCGGCAAGGTGCTCACCCACCGCCACCTGCTGCGCGAGGTCTGGGGCACCGAGAACGACGACGACGTGGTCTACCTGCGTGTTTACATCCGTCAGCTGCGCGGCAAGCTGGAGACCGACCCGGCACGTCCGACGCTGATCCTCACCGAGCCGGGCGTAGGCTATCGCCTGCGAGTCAACGCCTGAAAAAAATCGGCCGCCCTGGTGTTCAGCGCCGTGACCTGTACGTAACGAAGCACTTGCCGCGCGGGTGGTGGACGCACTACACTGCCTGCGCTTCAACCAGCCAAAGCCATGACCCAATTCAAGCAGAACGTCCTTCTTGTCGTCGTGCTCGTCGCCGTTAGCGACGCGCCGTAGGGGACGCTGCACCTCACCAAAACCCCCGCCGGCGCGAAACGCCGGCGGGGGTTTCTTGTTTTCCACGCCGCGTTTCACGCCAGCGGGTCCGCATTCACCAAGGACCCGATATGGAACTCACAGGCGCTGAACTGATCATCCGTTTCCTGGAACGGCAGGGCGTGGAAACGCTCGCCGGCATCCCGGGCGGCACCGTGCTGCCGATCTACCGCGCGCTCGGCGACTCCAGCCTCAACCACGTGCTGGCGCGGCACGAGCAGGGCGCCGGCTTCATCGCCCACGGCCTGGCCCGCGTCAGCGGCCGCGCCGGCGTGTGCCTGGCCACGTCCGGCCCGGGCCTGACCAACCTGGTCACCGCCATCGCCGACGCCAAGGCCGACTCGGTGCCGCTGGTGTGCCTGGCCGGCCAGGTGCCGCGCGCCCTGATCGGCACCGACGCGTTCCAGGAGGTGCGCAGCACGCGCATCGTCGACGCCATCACCAAGGCCTGCTTCGAGGTGCGCAGCGCCGCCGACCTGGTGGACCTGTTGCCGGAAGCGTTCCGCATCGCCGAAAGCGGTCGGCCCGGCCCGGTGCTGCTCGACATCCCCAAGGACGTGCAGAGCGAGCGCATCCGCATCGACCGCCTGCCGCAGCCGGCGCGGCGCGAGCCGCCGCCAGCGCCGCCGCCCGAACAGATCGCCGAGGCCGCGCGCATGATCGACGCTGCGGCGCGCCCGGTGCTGTACCTGGGCGGCGGCGTGACCCTGGCGCGGGCCCAGGCCGCGGCGCAGGCCCTGGCCGAGCGCGCGGCGCTGCCGACCACCACCACCCTGATGGCCCTGGGCACGCTGCCGCCGGAGCATCCGCTGGCGCTCGGCATGCTCGGCATGCACGGGGCGCGCTACACCAACCAGGTGCTGGACGAGTGCGACCTGCTGATCTGCATCGGCGCGCGCTTCGATGACCGCGCCACCGGCAAGCTCGATGCGTTCTGCCCGCACGCGCGCGTGATCCACATCGACGCCGATCCGCGCGAGCTGGGCAAGCTGCGCCAGCCGCAGCTGGCGATCCTGGCCGACGCCGGCGCCGCGCTGCGCGCGCTGACGCAAGAGGTGAAGCCGGCCCTGCGCGTGGACTGGCTGTCGCGCGTGGGGGAATTGAGACGCAGCGCGCCGCTGCGCCTGCCCGGGATCGACGATCCGCGCCAGCCCTACGGCCTGATCCGCGCCGTGTCGCGCCTGGCGCATCCGGACGCCGCCATCACCACCGACGTCGGCCAGCACCAGATGTGGGTGGCGCAGAGCTATCCGTTCACGCGGCCGGAACGCTGGCTCACCTCGGGCGGCCTCGGGACGATGGGCTTCGGCTTGCCGGCCGCGATCGGCGCAGCCTTGGCGCTGCCCGAAGCCGGCGCGGTCTGCTTCAGCGGCGACGGCAGCCTGCTGATGAACATCCAGGAGTTCGCCACCCTGGCCGAGCTGAACCTCAACGTAAAGACCATCGTCATGGACAACGCGGCGCTGGGCCTGGTGCGGCAGCAGCAGGAGCTGTTCTACCAGAAGCGCCACGTCGCCTCGCTGTACGCGCGGCCGTCCTCGCTCTGCGCCGTGGCGCAGGCCTTCGGCGTGCCGGCGTATGACCTGGAAAGCGCGGCCGATCCGCAGGCGATGCTGCGCGAGGCCTTCGCCCGCCCCGGCCCGGCGCTGATCCGCGCGCCGATCGCGGCGGAGACGATGGTGCTGCCGATGGTGGCGCCGGGCGCGTCGAACGTCGAAGTGATCGACTGCTGAAACAAAAAAGGCGGCCGGATCATCCGATCCGGCCGCCTCCTGAACGCGCCTGGCTCAGCCCTGTGCTTTCTTGTCCTTGAGCTTCTCGTTCTCCGCATCGCGCTTGGCCAGGATCGCCGCCAGCTCGTCGGGCGTGGCATAACCGCCGTAGAGCGTGCCGTCCGGCAGGATCAGGCCCGGCGTGCCGGCGATGCCCAGCTCCGTCGCCAGCTTGTATTCCTTGTCCACCGGGTTTTCGCACTTCTTGCTGGGGATGTTCTGGCCCAGCTTGGCGCGGGTCAGGGCGTCCTGGCGATCGGCCGAACACCACACCGCGATCGCCTGGAAGTAGGTGGGCGAACCGATGCCATGGCGCGGAAAGAACACGTAGCGGAAAGCGATGCCCTTGGCGTTGTATTGCGCGATCTGGCTGTGCAGCTTGCGGCAGTAGGGGCAGTCCAGATCGGTGAACACGGTCACCACGTACTTGGCGGCGATCGGCGGCTGCGGCGCGAACTCGATGGTGTTGTCCGGGCCAAGCTGCTTGAGCGCCAGCAGGCGGTCGGCGCGGCGGCGGTCCTCGGTGACACGCTCGCCGGTGTCCATGTTCACCAGATCGCCCTGCATCAGGTATTTGCCGTCGGTCGAGACGTAGGCAAAGTCGTGCTCGTGCTGCACCTCGTACCAGCCGCTGACCGGCGCCGGGCGCACGTTCTCGACCGGGATCTCGAGGGCCTTGGCGATCTTCTGCTTGATGGCGTCGACGGAGTTGTCGTCGGCGATAAGGGCGCCGGCGGCGAAGGCGAGGCCCAGGCCGAGGGCGGTGGCAAGGAGGCGTTTCATGGGGATGGGATGTTCCGGATGCCGCTTTGGTTTGCTGGAGGCCGCCACGGGCGACTGATCCTTGTCTGCGGGCGCTTAGTATGACAAAAAGCGGGACGTACGGTTCCCGTTTACAGTGCGGCCTCGCCGCTCCCGTCCCGCACCACAAGGGGTTCCCATGCTCGACCACAGCGTCCTGGCCTTTGCCCTGATCGCCATGGCCCTGACCATCGCCCCCGGCCCTGATACCTTCCTGGTCATCGCCAATACCAGCGCCGGCGGCTTCAGGAGCGGCTTTGCCACGGTCCTGGGCATCGTCAGCGGCGGCGTCTGCTACGTGCTGCTGGTGGCCTGCGGCCTGGTGCGGGTGCTGGTCTATTCGCCCGCCATCTTCTACACGGTCAAGCTGGCAGGCGCCTGCTACCTGCTGTACCTGGGCTGGGGCGCCTTGCGCGGCGCGCTGCGGCGGGCGCAGCCGGCCGCGGCGGATGCCCCGCCAGCGGCGGCGAAATCGGCGCGCGCCAGCTATCTGCAGGGCCTGCTCACCAACGCGCTCAATCCCAAGATCGCGGTGTTCTACCTGGCCTTCCTGCCGCAATTCCTCAGCCCCGGCGACCCGGTGGTGCTGAAGTCGGCCCTGCTGATCGGCATCCACTACTTCGAGGGTCTGCTGTGGTTGAGCCTGCTCGCCTTCAGCGTCGGCCACCTCGGCAAGTGGCTGGCCCGGCCGCGGGTCAGGCGCACGCTGGATGCGCTGCTCGGCGCCACCATGATCGGCTTCGGCCTCAAACTGGCCTCGGACCAGGCCTGAGCGACATCTTGGGCGCGGCGACGCGGCAGGACTTCGAGCGGCTCGATGCGGCCGACCCGCTGCGCGGCTTCCGCGCCCGCTTCTCGCTGCCGCAAGACCTGATCTATCTCGACGGCAATTCGCTCGGCGCCCTGCCCGCGCATACGCCGGCACGACTGGCTGAAGTGACCACGGCGGAATGGGGTCGGGGGCTGGTCGGCAGCTGGAACAGCGCCGGCTGGATCGAAGCGCCGTTGCGCGTCGGCGACAAGATCGGGCGCCTGATCGGCGCCCTGCCGGGCGAGACCGCGGTGGCGGACTCGACCTCGGTCAATCTCTACAAGCTGCTGGCGATGTCCCTGGCGCTGCGGCCGGAGCGCCGCCTGATCCTGAGCGAGGCGGACAACTTCCCCACTGATCTGTACATCGCGCAGGGGCTGCTGCAACAACTCGGCCGCGGCCACCAACTGCGCCTGCTGCCAGCCGGCGCCGGCGCGGAGGAGTACGAGCAGGCATTGGACCGCGAGGTGGCGGTGCTGATGCTGTCCCACGTCAACTACCGCAGCGGCGCCATGCATCCGCTGCGCCGGCTGACGGCGCGGGCGCATGCGGCGGGCGCGCTGAGCCTGTGGGACCTGGCGCACTCCGCCGGCGCGGTGCCGCTGGCGCTGGCCGACGACGGCGCCGACTTCGCCGTCGGCTGCGGCTACAAGTTCCTCAACGGCGGGCCCGGCGCGCCGGCTTTCCTCTACATCGCGCAGCGCTGGCAGGACCAGATCAGCAGCCCGCTGAGCGGCTGGTTCGGCCACGCCCGGCAGTTCGCCTTCGAGCCGGACTACGCGCCGGCTGGCGGTATCGCGCGCAGCCTCTGCGGCACGCCGCCGATCCTCAGCCTGGCGGCGCTGGAAGCCGGCGTGGACCTGATGAGCGAGGCGCCGATGGCGCTAGTGCGGGAGAAATCCATTGCCCTGTCGCAGGGCCTGATCGAACTGGCCGAGCAGCGCCTCGACGGCCATGGCTTCAGCCTTGCCAGCCCACGCGCGGCCGGGCAGCGCGGCAGCCAGGTCTGCCTGCGTCACGCACAGTCCTGGCCGATCTGCCGCGCGCTGGCCGCGCACGGCGTGGTCGGCGACTTCCGCGCGCCGGACATCCTGCGCTTCGGCTTCGCCCCCTTGTACAACCGTTACTGCGATGCCTGGGACGCGATCGAGCGGCTCCGCGCCATCATGGAGTCCGGCGAATGGCGCGAGCCGCGCTATGCCGAACGCGTCGCCGTCACCTGAGCCGCCATGCCATCCTTCCTGCGCTACGCGCTGATTCTGTTCTGTCTTGCCGCACCGGCAGCAAGCGCTGCGCCGCTGAGCTGGAGCGAGCTGCAGCAGATGCCCTTGCCGCCGCCGGGCCAGCACCTCGCCTACGGCACGGCGCCGCAGCAGTTCGGCGAACTTCGCCTGCCGGAGCAGGGCAAGGGACCGTTCCCGGTGATGGTGCTGATCCACGGCGGCTGCTGGCTGGCCGAGTACGACTACGTCTACATGACGCGCCTCGCCGCCTGGCTGGCGCAGCGCGGCGTCGCCACCTGGACCATCGAATACCGCCGCGTCGGCGACGATGGCGGCGGCTGGCCCGGCAGCTTCCAGGATGTCGCAGCAGCAGCCGACGCGCTGCGCGGCATTGCCCGCAACGCGCCGCTGGATCTCAAGCGCGTCTATAGCGGCGGCCATTCCGCCGGCGGCCAGCTCGCGCTGTGGCTGGCGGCGCGCAGCAAGCTGAAAGCCGGCAGTCCCTTGCATGCACAGGACCCGCTGCCGATTCGCGGCGTGCTGGGCCTGGCCGCGATCACCGACCTCGATCAATACCGTATCGGCCCCGCCGACAGCTGTCATGCCTCGGTGGATCAGTTGATGGGCGGCACACCAGAGATTGTCGCCGAACGCTATGCCCAAGCCTCGCCGCTGCGCCTGCTGCCACTGGGCGTGCCGCAAATTTTTATCCAGGGAAGGCGCGATCCCATCGTCGATCCGGCCTCGGTAAGCGCCTACGTCGCGGCGGCGAAGAAGGCTGGCGACCAGGCCAGCGAGCTGGTGCTGCCCGGCGCCGGCCACTTCGAGACCGCCGTGCCTTACCCGGTCACCGAGAAGGCCTTCCGCACTGCGCTGGGCCGGCTGTTGGGACAGCCCCTGCCGTATTGAAGGCCAATTGCGGGCGCCACCGCCCGCGCTAGAGTCCCTGCGTTCCTCAACGAATGCGGAGCGGCGAGAATGGCGGCGGAACATTTCGACGTACTGATCGTGGGCGCCGGCCTGTCCGGCATCGGCGCCGGCTACCACCTGCAGGCCAACTGCCCGGACCGGACCTACGCCATCCTCGAAAGCCGCGAGCGCAGCGGCGGCACCTGGGACCTGTTCCGCTATCCCGGTATCCGCTCGGACTCGGACATGTACACCCTGGGCTATTCGTTCAAGCCCTGGAAGGACGCCAAGGCCATCGCCGACGGCCCCGCCATTCTCGAGTACGTGCGGCAGACCGCGCGCGAACACGGCATCGACCGGCGCATCCGCTACCAGAACCGCGTGGTGCGCGCCGCCTGGTCCAGCGCCGAGTCGCGCTGGACTGTGGAAGTGGAGCGCGGCGCGACGCGCGAACCGGTGCAGCTGAGCTGCAACTTCCTCTACTGCTGCAGCGGCTACTACAACTACGCCGCCGGCTATACGCCAGACTTCCCCGGCGCCGCGCGTTACACCGGCCGCATGGTACATCCGCAAAAGTGGCCGCGGGACCTGAACTACGCCGGCAAGCGCGTGGTCGTGATCGGCAGCGGCGCCACCGCCGTGACCCTGGTGCCGGCGATGGCGCAGAGCGCGGCCCACGTCACCATGCTGCAGCGCTCGCCCACCTACATCCTGTCGCTGCCGGGGCGCGACGCGCTGGCCAACGGCCTGCGCCGGCTCCTGCCGGCCAAGCTGGCCTACGGCATCACGCGCTGGAAGAACGTGCTGGTCGGCATGCTGTTCTACGCCCTGTGCAAGCGCGCGCCCGGCTTCGTCGCGAAGCTGATCCGCGCCGGCGTGCAGCGGCAGCTGCCCGACGGCTACCCGGTCGACACCCATTTCAAGCCGCGCTACAAGCCCTGGGACCAGCGCGTCTGCCTGGTGCCGGACGGCGACCTGTTCCGCGCCCTGCGCAAGCGCCAAGCCTCGATCGTCACCGACCAGATCGAGACCTTCACCGAAAAGGGCATCCTGCTCAAATCGGGCAAGGAACTCGAGGCCGACGTGATCGTCACCGCTACCGGCCTGGAACTGCTGGCTCTGGGCGGCATGCAGCTGAGCGTGGACGATGCCGCCGTCGACCTGTCGAAGACCCTCAGCTACAAGGGCATGATGCTCGGCGGCGTGCCCAACTTCGCCGTGGCCCTGGGCTATACCAATGCCTCGTGGACCCTCAAGTGTGACCTGACCTGCGAGTACGTCTGCCGCCTGCTCAAGCATATGCGCCAGACCGGCAGCACGCAGTGCACGCCGCGCAACAAGGACGGCTCGGTCACCGAGTTGCCCTTCATCGACTTCTCCTCTGGCTATGTCCAGCGCGCCATCGACAAATTCCCCAAGCAGGGCTCGAAGGCGCCGTGGCGGCTGTACCAGAACTACGCGCTGGACCTGATGACTTTGAAGTTCGGCGCGGTGGAGGACGGGGCGATGGAGTTTTCGAGTCCGGCGCCTGAAATGATTGGAGCGGCTGGTTGAAACCGCAGGTGGGAAAAACCTTGAGCCGCTGACGTTCCGGTGGCTTTCGTCACATGCGTGCCATGCGTGCCATTCTTTTGTGATGGCACGCATGCGTCGACCGATGGGGCTTGTCACACCGCCGAAAACGGCCAAGAGCTTGTTTTTCCTTCATACGTGCCATGTGTGCCACTGATTCGGGTTGGCATGCATGCGGCGACCGCGCTGCTCTCTGAGAGCTTCGCCCCTCACCCTGACCCTCTCCCCACGTTCGTGGGGAGAGGGGACGAGAAGCAGCGACGCTTGGCTTTTGATGTTGCTGTGCTGTTGACGTTCCCCCCGTAACTGCGCCGAGCATCGCAGCCTGCGTCGGACCTCAGCCGGCGGCTGTTTGCCGCCGGGCGAGGCAGGATGCCGAAGCGTCCA
>FTAG01002039.1_pt1 | contig 20110 bp, 18 predicted proteins | sample 1638911 | NCBI WGS metagenome assembly FTAG01 (sample SAMEA3914813, study PRJEB12502) | metagenome | biome: forest; material: soil | place: Canada | collected 2011-07-07 | depth 0.3 m
CCGTGGGCGAGGTCGTCGTCACAGCCCGGCACCGGGAAGAGAACGTCCAGGACGTGCCGGCCTCGGTGGCCGTCGTCGGCGGCGGACTGCTGGCAGCCACGAACACCAATGGCGTCGCGCAGGTGGCGCAATTCGTCCCGAGCCTGAAGTTCTCCGAATACAGCCCGCGCAGCACCTTCCTCAATATCCGTGGCTTGGGCAGCACCTTCGGTCTGGCCAACGACGGCCTGGATCCCGGCGTCGGGTTCTACGTCGATGGCGTCTACTATAACCGCCCCGGCACGGTGACCTTCTCCCTGGTCGACATCGACCACATCGAGGTGCTGAACGGGCCACAGGGCACGCTCTACGGCAAGAACACCACCGCCGGCGCGGTCAGCGTCACCACCCAGAGTCCGGCCTTCGCCCTGTCCGCGACGGGTGAGATCACCGCCGGAAATCTTGGCCAGGCGCAGGTCAAGGCGTCGGTCACCGGTCCGCTGATCGGCGATGTGCTGGCTGGCAGTCTGTCCATCTCCGCGACGCACCACGATGGCTACGAGCGCAACGCCTTCGATGGCGCCCGGATCAACAGCCTGAGCGACACGACCTATCGCGGCCAGTTGCTCTATGCGCCAACGGACGATTTGAAGGTCCGCTTTATCGCCGATTACGCCAAGCAGACCGCCAAGTGCTGCGCACAGGCCTTCGCCGGCTATGAGACCCTGCCGTCCGGCGTCAACTTCCAGGCGACGGCCGCCCACTTCGGCTACACACCGGTCGCCGGCCAGATCAACATCGACGCCCCCGTCAAGGCCGACCAGGAGACGGGGGGCGTGTCGGTCCAGGGGGACTGGACCCTGCCCAAGGTCGCGCTGACCTCGATCACCGCTTGGCGCTTCTGGAACTTCTCTCCGGCGACGGACGTCATCGACACGCCGCTCGACGACTTCTCCAACACTCCGTTCGCCGATCAACAGACCCAGTTCAGTCAGGAATTCCGCGTCGCCTCGACTGGCCACAACACGGTCGACTATGTGGGCGGGCTCTACTTCTTCCATGAGTCGGTGAAGGGGATCTCCACCGTCCAGTACGGCTCAGCGGCCGCTTTCCTGCTGCTCGGCCCCGCCGTTCCCGCCGCAGCTGTCACCGGCATCACCCAGAAGTCCGTCGCCGACCTAGACACCGACAGCTACGCAGCCTTCGGCCAGGCGACCTGGCACGTCTCGCCGCGTCTCAACCTGACCGGTGGGCTGCGCTACACCTACGACAACAAGGACGGCAGCTATAATTCGGTGGGCACGGGCGGTGCGGCGGCCTTCCGGGCCGTCCTGGCGCCCACCGCAGCCTTCAGCACCTCGACGCACAAGGCGGAGATCGCCGGTCACGCCGACGTCTCCTACGATCTCACCGACGACGTCATGAGCTACGCGAGCTACTCACGTGGCTACCGGTCCATCGGCTTGAACCTGGCGATCCTGCCGCCGACCGCCAGCGCGTCCGTCGCACCGGAATCGATCGACGCCTACGAGGCGGGCGTGAAGACCCGGCTGTTCGACCGCAAGCTCACCCTGAACGCCGATGTCTTCTACGAGGCCGACCGCAACTACCAAGCCACGGTCACCCAGTTCGTGAATGGGGTCGGCCGCGCCTTCATCGGCAGCGTGCCGAAGGTCTTGTCCAAGGGCTTTGAGGTCACAGCCCAGGCTCGTCCGTCGTCCGATCTGTCGCTCTATGCGTCGGCCACCTACGACCACGCGACCTACGACAAGTTCCCGACGTCGCCCTGTCCTGTGGAAGCGCCCGCCGGATCGGTCTGCAGCCAAACGGGCCAGGACCTGACGGGCGTGCCGCGCTGGTCGACCTCGGCAGGCTTTGAATATCGCCGGAACGTGGCGCTCGGTGGCCGCGATGTAGAGGCCTACCTGGGCGCGGACGACAGCTATCGCAGCTCGGAATTCTCGCAGAGCACCAACTCGATCTACAGCAAGCTTCCGTCGCTGAATCTGCTGAACCTACGCCTGGGCGTGCGCGACCCCGATCACGGCTGGGATGTCTATCTCTTCGGCAAGAACGTCGACTCGGAGCGCTACTACACGAACCTGACCTCGTTGCCTTACGGCTACGTGATCGGCACGCCCGGCGACCCCGCGACCTACGGCGTCACGCTGCGCGTGCACTACTAGGCCGATCCCGAAACCTCCTCCCACTGCGGGCGTAGGGTAGAACCCTGCGCCGGGTTCTTTCAGACATCGGAGACCCAGCGTGTCGAAGCGTCACCTCGTCCTCGGCCTTTCGGCCATCTTCGGGGCCATGACCCTCGGCCCCGCAACCGCTCAGAATGCGAACGGGCCGTTCGTGCAGAATAAGGCCTCGCTGGCCGAAACCGCGGCAGCGGACGCGCTGATTGCAAAGGACCCGGCGAACCTCGGCGACATCGGCCTGCTCTGCAGACCCCTGAAGGAGATCATGACCGCGGGCTTGGCGATCAAGACGCCGCCGGCGTCCAGGGCCTTTGACAACCTCTACTACGTGGGCCTGGGCGGCGTCGGGGCCTGGGCGATCAAGACCAGCGACGGGGTCATCGTAATCGACGCCTTGGACAATGCGACGGAGGCCCAGACCTATATTGAGGGGGGGCTGCGGTCCGTCGGGCTCGACCCGGCGCAGATCAAATATGTGATCGTCAGCCACGGCCACACCGATCACTTCGGCGGCGCCAAATACCTTCAGGACAAGTTCCACGCACGCGTCTTGATGAGCCCAGCCGACTGGGCGCTGATGGCGGCCGCGCCCAAGCTGATGAACGGCCAGACACCGGAGAAGCCGGCGCACGATATGGACGTTCGTGACGGCCAGACGCTGACGCTCGGCGACACCACGCTCACACTCTACATCACTCCAGGCCACAGCCCGGGCACGGTGTCGGCCATCATTCCCGTCAGGGATGGAGGCAAGGCCCGGGTCATCTCATTCTGGGGCGGCACGGCCTTCGCGGCGAACACCGCACTGCTGCCGCAGTACCAGGCGTCGGTGGAAAGGTTTGCGCCGATCGCGAAGGCCGCCGGCGTCGTGGGAGTCATCAGCAATCACCCGGTTTTCGACAACTCCGTCACAAAGCTGGGCGAGATCGCGGCGCATCCCGGCGCACCCAACCCTTTCGTGATGGGACCGCGCGGCGCGGCCCGTTACTACGAAGTATTGGATCATTGCCTCAAGGCGCAGATCGATCGCCAGCTTCCACCCGCTTAAGTCGGACGAGGGAGCCGGTGCGGTGTTGCCGTCCGAAACCCGACCTTCGGAACGTCTGCATTGAGTCGAGGCTGTGTAAAAACGCGAAGCAGTTCAGGCTTCTGACATCGCGATGTCGGAGGCGCTGGGATGTCCTTCGAGTCGATGAAGGGGCCATTGATGAAGAGCCACACGTTGGTGTCAAAGAGCAATGGCCTACTAAGTACCTCGGCCGGTATCGACCCGATTTCTAGTTGAAATCTTTCACTCATCGTCACGAAGCATGGCGCGGTGCCGTTCTCGATCAGCGAAGAAGCGTTTCGCGTTCTCTATGACTTTTACCAAGAGCCGGAGCTGTTCCTGAGTGGCGTCTACTGGGGGTACCCCCCGTGATCTATCCCCCGCGAAGCCAGCTACTTGCAAGTGCAGTCCGGGCTGGCAATCGCGAACGGCGGGCGTGAAGCGAAGCCGCCATCTCTCGGCGAATGTCGGGTTTTCGCCGGCCTGGACATCTGCTACCGGCGCCTAGCGGCCCATCCCCTCTCCGATTTCGCATAAGGCGAGATAGCGGCGGCGGTGCTGTCAGGTTCGCCGGATTCTTGGCATCGACGGCCCTCAACGGCCGCCGCGTTGGAAGAGGCGACCACTGAAATATCTCAGGAAATCGGGCGGACAAATGCTGCGCCGAGGCTTCCGAGACCCCAGGCGAGGCCCTAACCTGACAACACCGCTGAGACGGGGGGTCAGCTGGCCGAAAGCTGATCCCCATCAGCGCGGGCGGCGAGGCGCGGCTAGAGACTTCGCGACGAGCGCGGGTCGACATGCGCGCCGGAGATCGAAGGAGAAGTCCATGCCGAAGATCACATTCGTCACTGCCGCTGGCGTCGCCGCGTTCGTCGCAACCGCCCTGGCGCTGCCAGCGCAGGGCGCTGAGCAGGCCGCCGGCGCGGCGACCGACTTCGTCGCTCCGGCTGTCGCGGTCGTCGTCGATCCCGCCGCGCGCACGGCGGTGGTGGTGCCCCTGAATCCCAAGGCGGATGTCCCGTCCGACGTCACCGCCACCCTCGCGGGGCTCTATGCCACCGGCAAGGTGAAGCCCGGCCAGGTCGTCCAGATCGTTGTGCAGCGCGGCGACAAGGTCACCGAGGTCATCACGAACGCCCCGATTCCGAACAAGGCGCGCTAGGCCTACGGTTCCTGGTCGATGCCGATACCCACCGCGGAGCCGGCGCCGCCCAGGACCGCCAGCCGCACCGCCTCGGAAAGGCTGTGCGCCCCCATCCGGTCCATCACGCCGGCGCGGTGGACCTCGACGGTGCGGGGACTGATCCCCAGGGTGCGGCCGATGGTCTTGTTCGTCCCGCCCGCGACCAGTCCGTCCAGGACCTCCCGTTGACGCCGATTGAGGGACGCGATCAGGCGAGCGGCCTCGGCCTTTTCGACGGTCTCGCTGAGCTGCAGAAGCCGAGCTTCGGCCTGCTTCATCGGCCGCAGGTCGCGACAGACCACGGCCATGTTCATCGGCTTGCCGCTGCGGGGATCGTCGATGCGAAACCAGTCGACCAGGAAGGGGATCGCCCGGCCGGTCACGAAGTGCCTCAGGTCGAGTTCGCCGGCCCAGCGTCCCTGCTCGAGCACGGTGTTCCAAAGCTCACCGGTCACGCGGACGCGCTCATGCTCGGCGAGGAAGTCGGACACCCAATGGCGGTTGGGCTGGTCAAGGCTTTCGAGGCCGACCAGGGCCAAGCCCGCAGGATTGACATATTGCGTCTCACCGTCGAGCCCCGCGAAGGCAATGAATTCGCTGGAGCGCTCCACCAGCGCGCTGAAGCGGCGCATCTCGGTTTCGGCATGCCACCGGTACATCGCGACGGCGGCCTCGTTGCCGCCTACCCCGAGCAGCAGGCGCTCGGCCTCGGAGGGGAAGTTCGTCCGCCGGGACCCGGCCACCAGGACGGCCTCGGCGCCGAGGCCGACGGGGACGCAGGCCAGATTGAAGGAGTCCCGGCCCAGCGGGTCGGCGAGCACCTGCTCGGTCATCCGCCGCGGAAGCCAATCCCTGAGGGCATCGCTCAGTCGGTCGAGGTGTGTCTCCATGGTCCGCAGAATCTCGAACGGCGGCTCATGGCCGCGCGCGCCGTGCGAGATGTAGACGAAGTCGGCGCACAGCGCGGAGAGCAGGGCGTCAGAGAGGTCGCGGCAGATCTCCTCCGGCCGATGATCCCGCCAGATCGCGGGCAGAGCGGCGAGAGCGACAACGTCCCGCAGGCAGCGGCGAAGTTCGGCGTGTTCAGGCGAGAGATGGGAAGCGCGGGCGTTGTAGGCGGCGCTCATGATTGCTCACGCGGGGCTGGGTCCTGCAGCCAACTCGCGCAGGAACTCTGTCGGCGTGGAGAACGGGTTCTCGCGCAAGATGCCGCTGTCCTCGTTCTCGCCGGTATAGAAAAAGGGGCAGACTTGGCTGCCGCAACTCGCCGTCGAGCCTCCGATCCTCCGAGCTGCACGTTATGGATAGCTTCACACACGGCGGCCCCGCGTTCAGCAACCTGGCGCGGGGGGAACGATGGCCCCTACGGTCTGCGCCAGCCGGCCGCGGGGCAATGCCCCAGCCTATGCCATCCCCTCTAAAACCAACACGACGAAAGCCAGTTCCATCCCGAATAACGCTTCTCCCCACAAAGGGGCAGGAGACGGCCGGTCAGGCCAGGTGGGGCGAAAGGTCGTGCGCTGCATCGTCGCGATGCGGGCGCAGGCGGAACGCCAGCATCAGCAGCGTCACTCCGTAGATCAGGGCGTAGGCGGCGATCCACCAAGTGAGAACGAGCGCTCCGAGGAGCGGGGCGGCCGCGAGGAGTACGCCGGCGATCATCGACAGCGTGCCGCCGAACCCCATCCACCAGCGGCCGTGGTCACGGCGCAGCCGCACGGCGGCGGCGACCGCCAGGACGCCGGAGACGATCATCCAGGCCGCGACCAGAAAGACGAAGGTGATCATTGCGATGCCCGGCAACAGGGTCGCGGCGACGGCGGCGGCCAGGCTGACCAGGCCCTGCAGCAGAAGGAGGCCCCACCGGCCATGGCCGCGCGCGGCGCGCACCGCCGAGACGATGGCGAAGATCCCGTCCACCAGCATGTAGAAAGCGAACACCAGGACCAGCGACAGCATGGCCGCCGCCGGGGTGATCAGGGCGATGGTCGCGAACATGATCGCGAACAGGCCGCGCAGGGCCACGGCCCACCAGTTGCGGGCCAGGAGAGAGCTCAGGGCGTCGGAACGGGTGTCGGCGTCGAAGAGGGGTCCGGGGGATGTCATCGGGATTGCCTTTCCGGTGAGGAGGTAAGGGTGACGCGAAGCGCGGCCCGGGGGGCAAGCCGCGCCTCGCGCCAGTTTCGGGCCGGGCTTAGGAAGGCTGAGCCGCGGCGCCGTCCCCGTCGCCAGGCTTCGACACGGCGGCGGCGGATGCCCTCCGGTCACGGCCACCGATCTGCACACGGCGGTTGCGCGACTGGGACTTGGTCTTGGGAATGGTGATGGTCAGTACGCCGTTCTCCATTTGAGCCTGCACGGTCTGAGGATCGGCGGCGAACGGCAGGCGCAGGCTGCGCTGGAAGACTCCATAGATGCGCTCGGTGAGGTGCTGATCGGCCTTCTCGACCTCGCGCTCCTCCTTTTTCTCCGCGCGGACGGTCAGGAGGTCGTCGTCGACGTCGACCTCGAGGTCCTCTTCCGCAACGCCGGGCAATTCTACGGAGATGCGGAGTTCGTTGTCGGTCTCACGGACGTCCACGCGCGGCGGGACGACGCCGCTCTGGGCCGGAGCAGACCCGCGGGCGACGTCGTCGAGCAGGCGGTTCATCTCCCGCTGCAGGAGGATGAACGGGCCGGCGGCGAAGCTTGGGTCCTCGGCGAAGCGGAACGATCTTGGAAGGGTGCTGGCCATGGCGGTCTCCTTGGGCTCATCAGATGGAGGGTCGGGGGTGTCGCGGACGCTGCGGACGGCGGCCCAGGCCGGCGGGTCGCTGGCCGGGAAGGACTCCTCGAGGGCTTCGTCGACGACGTCGATGGACGGCGGGCCATCGGGGGTTTGGGGGCGCGCTTTCGAGTCGGCGGCCATGCTCAGGCTCCGGGCTGCGGCATGGCCGGCTCGGGCGCGGCCGGCGGCGGCGGCGCGGCCGGCCCCTCGGGCGTCCCGCCGTTGGGCTTAGCCGACCTCTTCCTGGGCCGTGACGCTGCGCTATCGGAGCTCCCGATCACCCGCTCGAACACGGTCTTCTGGCGGGCTGAGTCCCAGCGGGCCCGGACCCGGGCCCCTTCCCGGATCTCGTCCCCGAGCATGGCGCGTGCGAGCTCGGTCTCCAGCTTCGAGCGGATCAGGCGCTTCAGCTCCCGCGCGCCGAACTCGGGCCGGAAGCCTTCCTCCGCAAGGTAGCTCACGAGGCTGTCGTCGATCTCCAGCTCCACGCCCTGGGCGTGGGCCGTGCGGCGCACGCGCTCCAGGTGCATGGCGACGATCTGGCGGATCTGCTCACGGGTCAGCGAGTGGAAGACGATGATCTCGTCGAGCCGGTTGAGGAACTCCGGCCGGAAGCGCGCCCGGAGCGTCTCCATCAGCTCCTCGCGGTTCTTCGTGGGATCGGCGGCGTCGCCGGTTTCCTGCCGCAGCCGGCGCGAGATCACGTCCGCCCCGATGTTGCTGGTGGCGATGATGATCGTGTTGGTGAAGTCGACCACCCGGCCCTTGCCGTCGGTCAGGCGCCCATCGTCGAAGACCTGAAGCAGGACGTTGTGCACGTCCGGGTGGGCCTTCTCGATCTCGTCGAGCAGGATCACGCTGAACGGCCGGCGGCGCACGCGCTCGGTGAGCTGGCCGCCCTCCTCATAGCCCACATACCCCGGCGGAGCGCCGATCAGGCGGGCCACGGTGTGGCGCTCCATGTATTCGCTCATGTCGAGGCGGACCATGGCGTCCTCGGACCCGAAGACATTTTCAGCGAGCGCCTTCGCCAGCTCGGTCTTGCCGACGCCAGTCGGGCCGAGAAAGAGGAAGGTGGCGATCGGCCCCCGGCCTTCGCGGAGGCCGGCGCGCGCGAGCCGCACGGCATCGGCCACCGACTTCACCGCCTCGTCCTGGCCGACCACCCGGCGATGCAGGGCTTCCTCCAGCTTGGTCAGCCGCTGGCGTTCCTCGGTGGTGAGTTCGGCGACCGGCACGCCTGTGAGCTTTGAGACGATCTGCGCCACGTGCTCGACGCGGACCTCTGCGGCCCCGGTGCCAAGGGTGCGGCGCCAGGCGTCCTGGGCGGTCTGCAATTCCTTGCTCTTGGCCTCCCACTGGGCGCGCAGGTCGTCGGCCCGCGCGGTCTGCTTGCGGGAGACGGCATAGTCCAGCTCGCGCTTCAGGGTGCGGGTTTCGGACTCCAGATCCTGCACCTCCACCGGCCGCGAACTCGACGAGATCTTCACCCGCGCGGCCGCCTGGTCGATCAGGTCGATGGCCTTGTCCGGCAGGAAGCGGCCGGTGATGTAGCGCTCGGAGAGCTCGACGGCGGCGACAATGGCCTCGTCCGTGATCGCCGCCTTGTGGTGCGCCTCCAGCGTGTCGCGTAGGCCGCGCAGGATCATGATCGCCTGGGCCACGGTCGGCTCCGGCACCAGCACCGGCTGGAAGCGCCGCTCGAGGGCCGCGTCCTTTTCGATATGCTTCTGGTACTCGTTGAGCGTGGTCGCGCCGATCAGGTGCAACTCGCCGCGTGACAGCGCGGGCTTGAAAACGTTGGCGACGTCCAGGCCGCCTTCGCCGCCGCCCGAACCTGCGCCGACTATGGTGTGAAGTTCGTCGATGAACAGGATCAGCTCGTCCTTGTGCTCGGCCACCTCCTTGAGCACGGCCTGGGCGCGCTCCTCAAACTCGCCACGGTACTTGGCGCCGGCGACGAGGGAATTCACCGACAGCTCCACTAGGCGCTTGTCGCGCAGCGCCTCGGGCACGTCGCCGGCCAGGACCCGCTGGGCCAGGCCCTCGACGATCGCGGTCTTGCCGACGCCGGGCTCGCCGATCAGCACCGGGTTGTTCTTGCGCCGACGGGCCAGGATCTCGATCGTGGTCTCGATCTCGCTGTTGCGACCGATGACCGGGTCGAGCTTGCCCTCGCGGGCCAGCCCCGTGAGGTCGCGGGAGTATTTGTCCAGGTTGGGGGTGTTGGTCGGTCGATCGACCTGGCCCTCTTCCGCGCCCCGGCCTACGACCTTGATCACCTGCTGGCGCAGCGCCTGGGGAGAGAGTCCCAGCTTGCGCAACACGTCGCCGGCGATGCCTTCGGCCTCCTCGGCCAAGCCGATCAGGAGGTGCTCGGGGCCGACGTAGGAATGACCGAGCTCGTGCGACACGGCGAAGGCGCGGCCGAGCGCGGCCTTGATGCGCGGCGTGACGCCGATCTCACCGCCCTCTTCGTCGCGTGCATCCCCGCGCGGCGCTTCCGTCTCCAGGTGCTGGCGCATCTCGTCCGGCTGCACTCCGAACTGCTGCAGGACGGTGCGCACCACATCGGAGTCCAGCAGCGCCATCATCAGGTGCTCGGTATCCACCTCGCGGCGGCCGAATTCCACGGCCCGCCGGGCGGCAGCCTGCAACAGGTCCTTGGCGTGTTCGCTGAGGCGATCTTCCACGTCGCCGGCACGGCGCGTGGCGCTGCGACGGGTCCCGGCGCCCGGTTCATCGTCGGCGGCGCCGGCGTTTCGCGCGGTCGCGCCTCGCGTGGCGCCCGGCCGCCCCAGGCGGCCGTCGCCGAACGGATCCGAGCCGAAGAATTCCTCAAATAGGCTGCCGCCGCGGCCACCGAACAGCGACTCCATCGGCGAGGCGCCGCGTTGCTGGGCGGCGAGGCGGCGATAGTCGACTTCGCAGACGTCGAGTTCTTCGGTCTCGCCATTGCGCGTCACGCGCACGCGGATTGTTGCGGGGCGGATGCCGCAGATGTCGCACAGTTCAGCCATGACGTTCTCCCGTTCCTCAGCCAGCCTCTGCTCCCGGCCGGCCAGCGCCAATCCGGTGGATGCCTAAGGATATGTCCGCGGCCAGGGCCGACGGTCGTGGTCGGCCTCGTCGGCCCAGTGGTCGCCCATGCGCAGGAGCCGGTTGTCGAGCATCGTCACCTGCCGGCCGCGCGTGGCGATAAGTCCGCGATTTCGGAAGACCGAAAAGGTTCGGCTCACTGTCTCGCTCGACAGGCCCAGGTGGTCGGCGATGTCGTAGCGGGACATGGCAAGGTCAACGCGGCCCTGCGAGCGAGTGCGCCAGGCCAGGTCGATCAGGAAGTAGGCCAGCTTTTCGAAGGCGCTGCCGTGCATCAGATAGAGGAACCGCTCGGCGGTCTTGTCGCGGCTCAGCAACAGGCTCGACCAGAGCTCGCGCGCGGTGTCGACATCGCTTGAGACGCGGTCCTCGAGCCGGCTGCGGGGACACTGCACAAGGTGGGTCTCGCAGACCGCCTCCGCCGAGCAGTGGTGCAGGGTTTCGCGCTCCAGGCCGAAGATCTCCCCGGCCAGGTGGAACCCGTGCACGACCCTGCGCCCGTCGCGCCGCACGGTGATCGTGCGCACCATCCCGGACGTCACCTGGTAGATGAAATCGGCGGGGTCGGCCTGCGCGTAAATCGTCCCACCTGCGGCCACGGTCCGACCTACGCCCTGGAGGAGCAAGGCAGGCGCTCGCTTGGGCGGCGGTGTGAGCGCGGGCTGCCCGACCGCATAGCGTCGCCGGCTCTCTTGGGCTGTTGTTTCAACGGCGGATTGCAACATCGCGGCTCTCCCTCATGGGTCCCCGCCGCATGTCGTCACCTGAGCGCGCAGCCCGCCAGTCCGGTGAATCCCTAAGGGTAGTCCCCAGCGCGGCCGCACGGGGCGCGGCGCTGACCGCGATCAGTGTGCCCGGTCGCGAAAGGCCAACGCTCTGCCCGAGTTCGCCCGCGCAGACGGACCAGTGGAGACCCGACGATGAAGACCGACGAGGACATCCGGCGCGCAATGCCATCGCCGGGCGCGTCCCGGCGGTGGCTAGCACTTCAAAGAAGGAGGCAGGGATGCTTCAGCCTGTGAAGATCACCTGGGTGGTCGTCGCCAATGGGGAGCGGACGCGCGTGCTTGAGCAGCGCCGGCGCGGCGGGCCTTTATGCGAGCTGCCGGCTTGGGACAGGCAGCAGACCGACGAGGATCGGCGGCACGCTCATCACGAGAAGGCTGTGGAAGGCCAGCGCTTCGGCTTCGGTCGGCCGACGGTCAATCTGCGCGACTTCACGGACGAGGCTGAGCGGCGGTTCCTGGCGCGGTTCGCGACGCAGCTGCGGCTGGCGCGCGCGCAACGGCGCTTCGAGCAGTTGATCCTCATCGCGCCGCCCCGGGCGCTCGGCGCGCTGAAGGCGGAGCTCGGCCGGTCCTGTGCTCGATGCATCGAATGCGCCGAGCCTCACGATCGCACGGCCTCGTCCCCCGAGTTGCTGCGCGAGCGGATTCGCGACCTGCGCAGTCCGCCGTGGACCGGCAGGCCCTGACGCAGATCAGTGCCCGCCAGCATTCCGCGCCTAGGCTCGTTCGCCCACCGCAGGAGGAGATCGCCGATGGACCGGTTGCTGCGGGCCGACAGCGACATCCAGCGTGATGTGGAGTTGGAGCTCCGCTATGATCCGGCTCTAGACGCTCACGACATCGGCGTCGGCGTGCGCAATCGCATCGTCGTGCTGACCGGCTTCGTGGGCAGTGACTCTGAGCGGTTCCAGGCGGAGCAAGACGTCAAGCGCGCCGCTGGCGTCGCGGCCATCGCCAATGAGCTGGAGATCCGGCTGAGCAGCGCCGACGCACCGCCCGACTCCCATATCGCGCAGGCGGCGGTGTTGGCCCTCGTGAGCGAAGTCCCCTATCTGAGCGGTGTCACGCCGATCGTCCGCGCCGGCGAGATCATATTGGAAGGCGAAGTGGAATGGCGCTTTCAGCAGGCGCGGGCGGAGGAGATTGTGCGCGGGCTTCACGGTGTGAAAGCGGTGACCAACCTCCTCCGCGTGAAGCCCGCCGTCGCCCCTGACGACATCAAGCTCGAGGTCGAACGGGAGCTGATGCGAAGCGCCGAACTCGACGCGAGCCACATCACGATCCAGGCCGAGGGCGGTTGGATCGTCCTAACCGGTTGGGTCGGTTCGCCTACGGAACGCGAGGAAGCCGAGCGAGCGGCATGGCGCGTGCCGCGCGCCAGAGCCGTCGAGAACCGCATTTCGGTCGGCGCGCCGGCGACGAGCGGCTAACCGGGGCGCTCTTCCTATTTCTTGTCCCGCGCCATCATCCTCCTCGAACGGCGTTACGCGCCATTCGGACGATCCCTAAGGACTACCCCTCGGAACTTTTTCGACCGCGCCAGCTGATCTTCGTCAGTGTCGGCTCCGCGCCACGGTCGATGCTCCCGCCGTCGTCATCACCGGCGAGCCAGAGGAGACCGACCATGAGATCCGACACAGAAATCCGTGCCGACGTGGAAGCCGAACTGAGTTACGACCCCAACATCGGCGCCAGCGACATCGCGGTCAGCGTGAAGGATGGCGTCGTCACCCTGGCCGGCTTCGTGAAGAGCTATTTCCATAAGTGGCAGGCCGAGCGAGACGCCAAGCGGGTGAAGGGCGTCCGCGGCGTGGCCAACGACATCGAAATCCGGGTGCCCGCCCTCGACGCGCGGCCGGACCCGGAGATCGCGCGCGAGGCGGTCCAGGCGCTCAGTACGGCACTGCCCTCTTCGGGCGAGAAATTCACGGTCACGGTCAAGGACGGCTGGCTGACGCTCGAGGGCGAAGCCGAGTGGCAGTACCAGCGCGAGCAGGCCGAGGCGGCCGTGCGGCGGATCCGGGGCATCAAGGGCGTCGTGAACTCGATCCAGCTGCAGCCCAGGGCGCCCGTCGCCGCGGTCAAGCGCATGATCGAGGACGCGCTGAAGCGCAGCGCCGAGGTCGACGCCCAGAACATCGCCGTCGAGGCGGAGGGCGACAAGGTCATCCTGAAGGGCAGGGTCCGTTCCTGGGCCGAACGCCAGGAGGCGGAGCGCGCGGCGTGGCGGGCGCCCGGCGTCCGCAAGGTCGAGGACGAGATCACCATCAGCGTCTAGGATGATGAGCAGCCGGGCGGCCGCCGCCTGGCTGCCCTGATCCGCGCCGGGGCGAGCGACCCGGCGCGGGCGATCCTGCGACGGACGGCTTCCAGGGAGTCCCCGGATGCGCGCCGACACAGCGACATCCAGCATGATGTGGAGCCGGACGCCCGCCTCGCCGCGGGTTTTCCGGCGATGAGCGTCTAGCGGGCGGACGATGGCTTGGTCGAGCCGCTGCTGATCCAGAGCCTGGTGATCATCGCGGCCTCCGTGGTCGCGATCGCCGGGCTGCGCCGCGCCGGTCTGCCCCCGATCCTGGGATATCTCGCCGCCGGCTTCGCCCTCGGTCCCCACGCGCTCAACCTGGCGGGGGTGACCGACCAGACGCGTTTCCTGGCTGAGCTCGGCGTCATCTTCCTGATGTTCACTGTGGGGCTGGAGTTTTCCCTGCCGGTCATGTTCGCGGCCCGCGCGGACGTGTTCGGCGCGGGCGCCCTGCAGGTGACGCTCACCGCGCTCGGGGCCGCCGGTCTGGCGGCCCTGCTGGGCGCGGCGCCGGTCGCCGCCTTCCTGATCGGCGGGGCGGTCGCCATGTCCTCGACCGCCATCGTCCTCAAACAGCTGGCCGAGCAGGGCGACCTGGGAACCCCGTCCGGCCGCCTCACGGTGGGCCTGCTGTTGTTCCAGGACCTGGCGACACTGCCGTTCCTAGTGGTGATCGGCGCCTATGCCGGCGCCGGCGACCTGCAGCCCATGGCGATCGCCCGGCAGGTGGCGCTCGGCGGCCTTACGCTGGCGGCCGCCGCGGTGATCGGCCGGCCGCTGTTCCGCGGCGCTCTGGCTTGGGTCGCCGGGAACCAATCGCCGGAGCTCTTCCTCCTGGCGGTGCTGCTGCTGGCGCTCGGCGCGGCTTGGGTCGCGGGCCTGGCCGGCCTCGCCGCGCCGCTGGGCGCGTTCATGGCCGGGGTGATCGTCGGCGAGAGCGACTTCCGCCATCACATCGAGGACGACGTGCGACCGTTCCGCGACGTCCTGCTCGGCCTGTTCTTCGTCACGGTCGGCATGGGGATGGACCTGCGCGCCGCGGGCGAGGCGCCGCTGGCCGTGGCGGGCTGGCTGCTGGTCTTCCTGCTCTTCAAGCCAGCGGTGGTGCTGCTGATCGGCCGTCTGCGCCGCTGGCCCCGGGCAGATGGTCTGCGCACGGCGCTGTCCATCGCCAACGGGGGGGAGTTCGGCCTGCTACTGGTCACCCAGGGCCTGGCGGTGCGCCTGCTCCCGGCGCCCATCGCCGGCCCCCTGTTGATCGCCCTGGTGGTGAGCATGGCGCTCGCGCCGATCCTCACCGCACGGGCTGGGGACCTTGTGCGCCGGTTCGCCGCCCCGCAACCCGCCGAGGGCGACACCGAGCTCGCGGCCGCGACGCAGGATCTAGCCGGCCATGTGATCCTCTGCGGCTGCGGTCGGATCGGCCGGCCGGTGGCCGCGGCGCTCGAGGCCGCGAAGCTCCCTTACGTCGCCCTGGAGAAGGATTTCCCGCGCTTCCGGGCGGCCCGCGCGCAGGGATTGCGGGCCATGTTCGCCGACGCCACCCGAGGAGGTATCCTGGCCGCCGCGGGCCTCGCCCGGGCCCGGCTCGTGGTATTGACCTTCCTCAGCGAGCGCGAGGCTGAACGGATCCTGCGCCGCATCCGGATCGATGCGCCCAAGGTGGTGCGGCTCGCCAACGCGCTCGACGCGGACGCCGCCAGAAGACTGCTGGCGGCGGGGGCCAACACGGTCTTCCCGGAAAACCTCGCCGCGGGCCTGGGCCTGGCCGACCAGGCGCTGCTGCTCTGTGGCCTGGACCAGGCCGCAGCGGCGCGAGTGATCACCGAGCTCCGCGGGCGCCTGAGCCCCGCGCTGATCTCTGGGGCGGGCGTCTGATCGACCTGCGCCCATATCGCCGCACGGTAGTCGTGCTCACCATCCCCGACGTCGCTTGATAGATGAAATCGCGGAGGTCGGCCTCCCTGACCTACGCGCCGCGGGACTGATGGAGGTCAGTTCGGGTCGCCGGCGCGCCCGCTAGCATCTGGCGGACAATCGATGCGGGAGCCGGCCATGGCCCAGATCCTTCCAGCGGGACAACCGGCGCCCGAATTCGACCTTCAGGTCACGCCCGACCAGACCTTGTCGCTGAAGGAGCTGCGCGGTCGCCGCGTGGTGCTGGCCTTCTATCCGGCCGATTGGAGCCCGGTCTGCGGCGACCAGATGGCGCTCTACAACCAGGTGCTTCCGGAGTTCCGCAGCCGCGGCGCCGAGCTGCTGGGAATTTCGGTGGACGGAGCCTGGTGCCATGCGGCCTTCGCGCAGCACCGGAACCTGCATTTCGCCCTGCTGTCCGACTTCGAGCCCAAGGGGGCGGTCGCCCGGGCCTACGGCGCCTACCGCGACGGGGAGGGTGTTGCCGAGCGCGCCCTCTTCGTCCTCGATGAAAAAGGGACGATCGCCTGGAGCTACTGCTCGCCGATCGCCGTCAATCCTGGCGCAGACGGGATCCTCGATGCGCTCGACCGGATGACCGCAAAGGAGCCGGGCGATGGCGATGCTCAAAGCGCCCCTCACGCCGCTTGACCACCGGCTCGGCGATGCCGACGCGCCGGTCGTCCTGGTCGAATACGGCGACTATCAATGTCCCTTCTGCGCCGCGGCGCAGCCGGTGGTGCGCGAGCTGATGCGCAATTTCGGCCAGGACCTCGCGCTGGTCTTCCGCCACTTCCCGCTCACCGAGGTCCATCCGCAGGCCGAGGTGGCCGCCGAGTCGGCGGAGTTCGCGGGAGCACACGGCGCATTCTGGGGCATGCACGAGGCGCTGTTCGCCAATCAGCTCCAGCTCAACCTGCCAGTGATCTTCGCCCTGGCCGGTGCGCTCAACCTGTCCCAAGCGGCGCTGCGCGACGCCCTGACCGCCAGGACCTATGCCGAGAAGGTGCGCGCCGACTTCATCGGCGGGGTGCGCAGTGGGGTCAACGGAACGCCGAGCTTCTTCGTCAACGGCCTGCGCCACGACGGCGCCCATACCTTCAGCGCGCTCGCCATGGCGATCAACGCGGCGCGGCCGGTGACGGCGCCCGGCCAACTCTCCCGCGACAGTGCGCGTCCCTGAATTCCCGTCGAAAAGGACCAGACCATGCCCAAGATCCTTCGCAGCACCGCCTTTGCGCTGCTTCTGACGTCCGCGACGGTGGCGGGGCTTCCGTCCCGCGCCGCCCCGATCCGGCCGGTGGCGCTGGCCGTGGTGAACGTTCAGGTGGTGGCGCTGGGCTACCGCGCCAGCCAGCTCATCGGCCGCGAGGTCACCAACGACAAGGGCGAGAAGATCGGCAAGATCGACGACCTGGTGGTCAGCCGCGACAAGGTGCTGTTCGCCATCGTCGGCGTCGGCGGTTTCCTGGGCATTCCCGATCGGCTGGTGGTGGCGCCCTATGACCATCTGGTCGTGACGACGCAAAAGATCGTCATGCCGGGGGCGACCAAGGCCGCGCTGAACAAGCTGCCCCCGTTCCACTATCTTCCGTAACCGTCCCGGCGACCGGCCGCCGGAGCGGCGCCGGGCTATGTCGACGCCCGTCGAACGGCCGACCCAGGAAAGCCACCTCTTCGCGGAACTGCAGGCCAGCCGCCACCGGTTCATGGCCGATGACGCCCTTGCCGCCCCCCCGGGGGGAAAATCGGGAACGGCTCCGGCTGGCCCAAAGACCGACAAATGCTGACCTGCGTCAGCGCCGGCGACGGGCCTGCATTGCAGGCTCTTGTGTCGCACCGGGGCGACCGGCTCGTTTACGGTGCGGCCGATCAATCGGAGGAATCCATGAGGACGGACCAAGACATCAAACAGGACGTCGAACTCGAGCTCCGCTACGATCCGGATATCGACGCCACGGATATCGGCGTGGCTGTCAAAGACGGCGTGGTGACGCTTGCCGGCTTTGTGCATAGCTACAGTCACAAATGGACGGCTGAGCGCGACGCCAAAAAGGTGCGCGGCGTCCGGGCCGTGGCCAACGACCTTGAAGTTCGGCTGCCCGCCGTCGACGTACGGCCCGATCCTGACATCGCCCGCGACGTCGCACGCGAGATCAAGCACACCCTGCCCTTCGCCGCCCAGCACATCAAGGCCACGGTCCGGAACGGCTGGGTGACCTTGGAGGGCGAGGTGGAGTGGCGGTTCCAGAGTGAAAATGCCGAATGGGCCGCGCGGCGTGTGAAGGGCGTCAAGGGCGTCAGCAACCTGGTCACCATCAAGCCCAAGGTAAAGCCCGCGGATGTCCAGCGGCAGATCGAGGACGCGCTCAAGCGCAACGCGGAGCTTGAGGCCAAGAACATTACCGTCACGGCGCAGGGCGGCGAGGTTATCTTGCGCGGAACCGTGCGGTCCTGGGCGGAGCGCGAGGAAGCCGACCGGGCGGCCTGGCGGGCGCCCGGCGTAGTGAACGTCGACAACCAGATCGTCGTCAAAGTCGACGATCTGGCGGGTATCGCGGTCTGAGGGCCGCGCCGCCAGCGCCCTGTCCCGCGCCACGGTTACTGAGGCGGGAAGTCGGCGTGGATGACGGTCCCATCGGGGAGCTGACATTGCCCTTCGCCCCCGCCGGCCATGCCGGACGACGGTCGGATCAGGGTGAAGTGACAGCGCATGTGGCCGCCCGGTCCGTCGAGGTTGGCGACCACCTTGCCGGTGTATTCCGTGATGAACGCCGGTTCCGGGTCCCAGAAACCCCACCCATGCCAACGCCCCCGCCCGCGCCAGCCGATCCACAGCGGATCGAGCGTGTCGACGGTGGTGTCCTTGGTGATCTGGAAGAATGGGCCTTGGTAGGTCTGACCGGTGTTCAGCGCCGCGGTCATGGTTCCGCGGCTCGGCCCCGATTCCTTCCAGGTGTAGGTCGCGGTGACGGCGCCGCTCCTGGATTCGCCGGTTCCCACCCCCGCTGTAGTGCATCCGGCGACCAAGGCCATCGCAAGCGGTATCGCGGCAAACTTCATTTCTGTTCGAGTCATGAGGAACTCCGGCGCGTGCCGATCAAGGCCGCCCAGCACGCCATCATCGGCGGACCTCCGCCCTGACCCGCGTCAGTTTGACTTTCGCAAGGATCCAAGCCGCCACCTGGAGCGACGGCGCTGCGATACCGACGGGATCTCTTTGCGACTGACCCAGATCAGCGCGCGCCCCGGCGGGAGCGATATCCTAACGCCGCGTTGGTACGTCGGCCAATCGGCCTCCCTCGTCGAGGAGGCGCTCGCGCAATGTCTCGTCCAGTCCTCCGCCTGATTGCATGGCTTGCCTTTGCCCTGACGGCGATCGCGTCCGGCGCCGCCGCCCAGCCCCCTGCGCGCTACAACGTCCCGCCGCCGCCCGGCTACGGTCGGGCCGAAATGTGGGAGGACAGCTCCGAGGCCGCGCGAGGGTGTTGTCAGCTTAACTCCTCCAGATCCTGGAAGCCCCCTCCCCGGTTCGACGGTCAGCCAGCCGCTGTTGCGGCCGCCCAGATCCGATGGGCCTCGGCCTGGAACTGGCGAAGGGTTGGGCGGCGGATGAGGTGGGGCTGAAGATTGAAGGCGTTGTAGACGGCGGCATGGGTGGCGAGGAACCTCTGGGTTGAAGCTCTGGATTTGAACTTCTGCTGTTTTCGCTCCCGTCGCCGGATCGGCAGATGCGAGTTTTCCGCGCGGTTGTTCTCCCGCATCCCGCCAGGTTGGTGGCCATCCCCCAACCCCAGATCCCTGGCCGCCGCCTTGTACGAGGCCAGCTTGTCCGTGATGATCGCTTCGGGACGGACACCCTGGTTCTTGAGCAGTTTCCTCAGCAGCTTCAGCGCGGCCACCTTGTTGCGACGCTCCTGGACCAGCATGTCCAGCACCTCGCCTTCGTCGTCGACGGCCCGCCAGAGGAACATCCGCTTGCCGCCGATCTTCACGACCATTTCGTCAAGATGCCACTGACCGGTTGGCCGCGACCGCGCACGACGCAGGTTGTGGGCGTAGAGCCGGCCGAACTTCAGCGTCCAGCAGCGGATTGTCTCGTAGCTCACCTCGATTCCCCGCTGGGCCAGCAACTCCTCGCCGTCCCGGAAGCTTAGCGTGAACCGGAAATACAGCCACACCGCATGGCGGATCACATCGGCCGGGAACCGGTGGCGCTTGTAGGATGTCGGTCTCACCGGCGGCTCCATCCTGGCCACATGGTCATATCTGGAGACAAGTTAGTGTTTGCCTGACAGCACCGTTTCACCCGTGAGGAGCTTGACTGTAAAGCGGTGCTTTGGCCCTGCGCGGGAAGCGCCCGTCCCGCGCTTTCAGCCCGTTCCCGAAGCCCTTGACGTGAGCCCTGGGCCAGCGGCCGACCAGCGGGAGGCGGGACAGCGCCTGCTGGAAAGCGAGAGCCGCCGCCGGGAGGGGGAAGAGCAACTGCGGTTGGCGACCGAAGCCGCCGAGATCGGTCTGTGGGATGTGGCCCCCCTCAGCAACACGCCGTTCTGGCCGCCGCGGGTGAAAGCGATGTTCGGCATTTCGCCCAATGCGCCCGTTTCAATGGCCGAGGATTTCTTCCCCTGCCTGCATCCGGAGGACCGATCCCGCGATCGGCGCCCACGCACATGGGAAGGCCCACATGAAGTCAGCTCCTGGACTTATCAGGGTTTCACGAACCGATAGGCGAAGCGGTCGGTCTGGCCCTTGATCGACGGATCGAACACCTTGATCGAGTGCGGATCGTCCTCGTTCGCGAGCATGGTGCTTAC
>FTAG01002062.1_pt1 | contig 20030 bp, 23 predicted proteins | sample 1638911 | NCBI WGS metagenome assembly FTAG01 (sample SAMEA3914813, study PRJEB12502) | metagenome | biome: forest; material: soil | place: Canada | collected 2011-07-07 | depth 0.3 m
CATGCCGGCCATGTTGCCCATCCCACCATCTCCTCCTCCGCCTCCGCCACCCGCGGGCGCACCGAAGTTCGCATCCGCGCCGCCGATCTGGTTGGCGACGAAATTGCGCACACCAGCGAGTGCCGAGTTGAAGTAATCCGCCCGCTCCTGCTCGTAGGCCTGCTCGGCTGCGGCCGCGGATTGCATGCCGCCCAGCGCCGAAGCTTGGTCGGTCTGACCCATGCGGATCACATCCTGCAACCCGCGCACCCAGTGCTGCTGCGCACCGGACGCCGCATTGGCCGAGGCCAGGCCGGTAGCCCCTGCGGTGTTGCCGTAGCCACCCTGCAAGCCCATCAGGAACCGGCCCGAGCCGGCGCCGCCCCCGCTGTCGGTACTCATCGCCAGCCCCTTTGCCATCGCATCCGCGCCCGCCGCCCGCCCGGTTGCCGCCGCCTGCCCCATCGCCATCTGCTGGAAGCCTGGCGCGCTGTCCTGGAGTTGCCGGGCGTAGTACTGCTGCACCGGCATCCAGGTATTCATCGAGCGCATCACGGCCTGCTTGCTTGCGTCCTCGTAGGCCGCCTGCGCCTGGCTCTTGGTGACATTACCCTTGGACATCATCAACCTCCCATGACCAGACCACGTGGTCCTGCTTCCATTCTTCAGGCAAGGCACGGGCAAAGCCGCGCCTGCGCGTACGGAACAGCACGCGCGACACTCCCAATTTCCGGCCGAGGTCTTGAATGAACGGCAGCCGCCGCTCGATGCAGCCCTGCGCACCACGCGATACCGCCAGCCAGATCAGCAGTTGCATGCATTGGGTGCCTGGCCGCAAACAATGCTGCAGCACTACGAACCCTTCCTCGCACTCCAGCAACCAGGCCTCGCCGTTGCGGCAAGCGTCGCGGATGTGCTCCGGCTGATCGTCCTCGCCGGCGAGTACCGGGGCGACCAGCGCGCGGAACTCCGGCCAGGCCGCGTCGATGTCGACCCGCCTCAAGGCATCAGCTCTTCGACTCGCTCCACCAACTCGCAGGTGTTGATGGTGGACGCGCCGCTGAGCCGCAGCTTCCAGCGCACACCGACCTTCGGGCTCATCACGAACGGTCCAGGACCTGCAACCGGTCCGTCATAGGCCACGCCGTTCTCGCAGGACACCGTCAGCCGGACGTCGCCATAGTCCTGTGCACGCACGCGCGCCATCGAGAACGATGCCGGCCGCGGCAGCAGATAGTCCTCACGCTCCCAGGTCCTCGGCCGCAGCCCCGGACCAACCTCCCACTTTGATAATACATTCACCGCCTGGCTGACGACGCTGCCGTTGATAGGGTAGACGCTGAAATCCGGCACCAGATACAGGGTGTCGGACGCGGGATCGACATAGACCGCAGTCACATGGAAATCCAGTTCGATCAAGCCCTGGCCTCCCGAGGAGAGATCCAGCACATAGCCCCCCTTGGTCCCGTCCGTACGTGCATACCAGAACCAGTAGCGGTCATCGTGAACCACGCCGATGATCGAGGACGGATTCAGCGCCTGCCATTGCTCCACGCTGAAACACGGATCCCCGCTCGGCAGCCGGATCAGGTCCAGCTGCCCTTGCCCACGGTAGTAGCAAAGACCGTTGCCGCTGGCGTACACCACACCAAGCCGCTTGTGCGTGGCCGCACTGCGCTTGGAGACGCACCCCTGGTCAGCTGTCTCCTTCGACATCGTATACGCCGACGGATCGCTGCCCCAGGCCGTGTACGGGTGCGCCGTCGTCAGCACCAGCACCGTGGTATCGATCGCCGCGATCGCCACGATCGGCGCATCAGTGGGGAGCTGGTTGCCGACCGGCCAGGAAAACGGAAAATTCTGCGCCGAAAGACATAGCGTATTGGCAAAGAAGCCCGCCATGATGCCGTTCGGCAAAGCCAGGATCCCTTGCAGATTGTCCGGCGGCGGCGCCCAGTCCGTGGACAGCAGCGGCTCCCCCAGGTCGGAATCCAATTTGGCGTCGCTGTAAGGCATCGTCGCGTCATACGGAATCTGATCGACGAACTCGAACACCTCGGAGCCATCGGCGGTGCGCACCAACCGGTACAAGTTGAAGAACGCGATACTCTGCCCGGCCGGTGCCGGCGGAATCGACACCTGCACCGGAGACATGGTCACCGGGCTGGTCGAGCCATCCAGATAGAACGTCGCAGTTGCACTTGGATCGCTCGGCCCAGACTCCTGCTGAATCTGGTTGTCGCCGGATCCGTACCGGGTGACATAGGTGTAGACGTAAGCAGTCGATTCGCTCTGCGCCTGGTCCGCCGGCTGTGAGACCGACATCACGATGTTCTCGAAGTGCGCCACGTTACCGTCGTCGCTGGGCCCGCGGTGATTCGAGCCCACTCCGAATGATTCACCCTTGTACGGGATGAAGCCGCTCACCGTTGCGAGCACATGGCCTGGGTCTGCTTGCGTCGCCAGCGTGACCACCACCGAAAAACCCTGTCCCGAGGAACCACCTGTCGAAGCCGTGGCCGCCGCAGTGAGTCGGTAAAAGGTGCCGACGGTCGTGGCCACATTCGCCTGATCGACCCGGGTTCCGGAAAAAGGCTCCGTGTCCTTGATCTCCGAGAACAAAGTCAGGGTTCCGTCGATCTGGCTCCACACCACCGCAGGGCCATCGATATACCTGCCGCCCGGGTAAACTCCGCACAGATAGGTCACTACATCCGGAATCGTCCCGCTACCATTGTCGGTGGTCTGCTGATCACACTGGAACGTGAAACTGCCCGCCGTACCGATGTTGAATATGGTCTGCGAATACGCCACGGTGAGGCTGCCTTGCCCCTGGCTCACCTCCCAACGGTCGCCCACCAGATTCCAGTGAATGTAGTAACCGGCGCCGTTGTCGGTGGTATTGGTACCGAATCCATCGAAACTGTTCTCCACCACGGTGAGATTGAACGTCGCTCCCGATCCCCCACCCCCGGTCACCGTGGCGCCAGTTGCCGGCGGCGCCGCACCATCGAAAAAAAATCCGCCGGATTGAAGCGCAATCCCCCTGATGGCACCATTGGCATCCACCATCGTGACCTTGATGCGCGCGCCATGCAAGCCATTCACGATCGTGCCCTGATCCGTCGTCAGGACATCATTCACCCGGTAGCCGCTACCGCCGTTTGCAATGACCGCGTTGTTGACGCTTGCTTCCGCCGCAAAACCGTATTCCGCGGTCTTTCCAGACGGGCTAGCCGGCCCCACCGCTACAGGTGGCTGCAAGGGCGCGGCAACTCCCAGAGGAAAAACGCTATAGGGATACGCCCCAGCAGCATTGCTCCCCTGTTGCATCGGGTCGGTAGCAAAGTAAAAGTTTGTCTGCTTCGGGCCGCCGGTCAGCCCCGTGATGAAGCTGCGATAGGTCGCATCGCCGGGAATGGTGCCCAGCGACACATCGATGTTGGTGCCGTAATTCACTTCGCCAACCGACCACTGCAGCCAGAAATCCGGCGCCGCCCCCTTCATCAGCCACACAGCGCTGATCGGCGCATCCTTGGACAGCTGGAAGGGATTGCCGATGTCGGTGAAGGAGCCAAGGTTGCCGGACACCAGGCTGGCATTCACCACGGCGCTACCCATGCCGTCAGGGAGCAGCCTTGGGGCCATTACAGGTGCTTCGCCGCGGAAAACCCCGATTGAAAGCTTCATGCCTCGAGCCCGCGCACCAATTCGGCGACCACTTCCCGGGCGACGCGATTCTGCGGCCGAACGAAGGAGTTGTTCCGGTGCATCCGCCATTTGTAGCCAAGCGTCCCCGTTGGCTGCATGCCGCCCAACACGTCAGCGGCAGCGCAGAGCATCCACCAGCAGCCGAATTTGTGTTGCCGGATCAAGGGCTCCATCCTTACGGCGATGCTGCGCCGGACCATAACCACATGGTGAGCCACCATCGGGTTTGTGCGCGGAGTACCAGGTTGCTTGTTCTCGCCGATCATTGAGCCATCCTCCCGGATCAGAAGCTCGCGCGTGTAGGCACCGCCGTGATCGCCGACAGCATCAAGACAAGCCTGGAACGCTCCTGGCATCACGATGTCGTCGGGGTCAGCGAATGACACGAATTCGGCGCTTCCTTTGCCGATGGCATCGATGCGAGCCTTGTTGAGGTCCCCTTCGATGCCGGGCTCCACGAACAGATTGATCGGATGACCCTGCAGGCTGTTCAAACACTCCATCAGCCAGAGATGATTCTCTCCGCCACGCAGCAGCACATGAACGTCGATCACTGGCCGCTCCACGAGGAGTATCCGGACGGCGGCGGATAGAGGATGGAGAACCCGGAACTTTGAAGTTCGGCCAGAGTGGCGTACAGAGTGACAGTGCCAAGATCCGTAAACGGCCCTGCCTGGACCGTGATGTACTGCGATCCGCTCAGGCCGCTAAAAGACGGATTTGTGCCGGCCCCCGGATCGCCGCCTCCTACCCAATTGATTGCGATATTCTGATTGGCGATCCCAATCCACAGGTTGCCTGTGTTTTGGTCATAAGCAAATACCACACAACTTCTGGCGATGTAGCTTGGCCCGGTGCTACCGCCCGGCTCCACGACGCCATCTTGGCCGATGGAGTAATCCAGTCCTGCGGCGCCAGTGCTCACACCGATTTTCATATTGGTGTTGCCGGCGATGGCGTCGATTGATACGGCGCCAAACACCTTCGGCACCTGATTTGGCAAAGTGGTTGAAACTGAATAGGGTGTTGTGACCATTGCGTTCTCTTAGACCGCTATCACTGTGGCGGTGAGATTCCCCTTTTACAGGATGAAGCCGTTGCGGGTAGCCGGATCCCAGGTGATTTGCGGCAAAACGACCGACACGGCAGCCGCGAGATTTCCGGAACAGTCGCTAGTGAAGTCAATCGTGATCACGGTTCCAGCAGGGTAGGTTCCCGATGGCATGGAATTGCCGCCGGCAGCCGGAACGCTCATCACGACAAAGGAATTTTGATTGGCGTCGGCCAACGTGAACACGACGCGCCGTTGTTTCCGGTCATTCAGCGGCACCTTGTTGTGGTCGATGGTGACGATCATGCTGAAACCGGGGGACACCGCCACTGACCAGCCGCACGAAGAATCGACACTCCAGTCGATGGGGAAGTCGAAGCCGTACGGCTGCGGCCCGCCACCAGGGTTGAGCGTTGACCCGGACGCCAGAGGCTCGATATTGGCCTGGATCATCTGATAGCAAATATCCGACGCCAAGGGGCTGCAGCTGAGCGCAGTGAAGGGAATCTCCTGCGTCGCGACGACCGTTCCACCCCCACCGGCCCCAGCGCCCGTTACCGAGGCAATACTGAGCCGGGGCGACAGCACCGCGGTCACTTGAACGTAGTACTGTGTTCCGCTGCGCAGGCCGGAAACAGAAAAAGCAGTAGCGGCAATGTTGTCGGCGACGAGAACCAGATCAGCCGGATTCAGGCCACAGAAGACGCGATAGAACTGCGCACCCGGGATTGCGCCCCACGACAGACTCAACTCGTTCACCCCGGTTGCCACGTTCACGAGGAACGTCGGGTCTTCAGATACCTGCTCCACAAACCCAGCCTGCGCGCCGCGAAAGCTCCCCAGACTCATCTGCGCCTCGCAAAGCCGGTACCGAGCCAGCGGCGCTGATTCGGCGTGAAATCGAATGCGGCCTCGCCACGGGCCCTCACGATCTCCTGGTTGAACAGGCGCAGATATTCTTCAGCGCCTGGCGGGTTGTACCAAGGATCGCCCGGCATGCGCAGGATCCACTCCAGCGCACCATACCCCATCGCCCGGTCAAACCGCCTGCCAAGCTCATCGGGAATGCACTGCGTCCCAACGATGGGCTGCGTCACCAACTCCACCTCGACCGGATACGCATTGTCCGGCGTCGGCACCAGGGCCGCAGCGGCATAGGGCACGAAGCAGATTCCATACGGGCGCCGCTGTCCCACATTTGGATTCACCATCGCCGGATACACGAAGCGCAAAGGGCTGATCAGGCCGCCCGGCACCTGATCGGCAATTTGCGCATGCTTGATCGCGATCGTTTCCTCGTTCGCTGGCGCCAGAACCTGATACTGCTGCTGCCCAGCCACGCAGGTGAACGCGAATCGACGCCGCAGAACCCAGGTTTCCGCGCAGAACGTACGCGCCGCGCGCAGCAAGGCATCATCCATCGTCGGCTCCGGGCAGTGCTTGATGCTGCGCCGGATTTCCGGATACAGGTCCTGCAAGTCAGCCATTCGCCCTCCCCGCCTGGATCATCGACACATTCCGCGCATCCACGTCCAATTCCTGCAAGAACATCTGATAAAAGAAAGCTGCACGTTGCGGATCCGCGTTCCGGTCGCGTCGCAACAAAGCGTGATACAGCATGAACAGATACGCCGCCTCTGCATACAAATCCGGCAGGGGAAAGTTGTCCGTCAAAGCCACATCGTCCGGCACCCCCTGGTACACCACCTGCAAGTACCCGGCGGGGTCCGGCTGCGGCGGCCAGACGTAGTAGCGCTTCGGATCGCGCGGATCTGCCCCGTAGTGCCGCGTCACCGCGGAAGGCGGTGAACGATGCCAGTCTGGCCGCGCCGCCTGCAGATGCTCCATCGATACAGCCGTCACCGTGCGACCCGCCACATTGCTCGCATCCGTGTTGAAGCGCACATCGACCAGAGCCACGGCATCGCCCGGCAAGACCTGCAAGCTCCCCGGCACGCATTGCAGCGGCATGTTCACCATGTAGGCCTTCGTATCGAGCTGCACGATCTCCGCCACCGCGGCATTCAAATGATCCAGCAACTCCTGCTGCGCATAGACCACATTGGTCTCGTCATACAGCGTCTTGCTCACACGAGCCAGCAAAGCACTCACGGTCACCGGCATAGCCACCTCCACCACTGATCCACGCCATTTACTCCGCCACCGGCGCCTGCCCGGCCTGCCCTTGCGATTTCAGATCCAGCAGCCGCTGGAACGCCGCCATGAATCCCTGGTACTTCCCCAGGTCGCCCCGATCCGTATTCTTGGCAAACGCCAGAGCGCACACATAGGCATGCAGCGCCGTCTCGTACACATCCGGCAGCGCCAGCGGATCGGTCGCCTGGGTCAGCCGCGGCGGCGTTCCCGCATACACCACCTCCACGCTCGAGCTGCCGTCGCTGGGTGGATAGACATGAAAGCGCAAGGGATTCCGCGCATCCGCCATGAAATGCAGAATCGTCGCCGCCGGCGCCGCGCCGGCCCAGGCCCGGCTCGCATGAGCGAGCGCCTCCCTCGAAATCTCGCGTACCGAAGTCCCGTCCGCATTGCGCGTCACGTCGAGCAACTGCACCCCATCGACCGGTATCGCCTGCAGAGCCCCCGCCGCCAACGCCACGAACGCCGTCCGCGCATAGGCATCCGGCTTCGCGTTCACCACCGCCGTCTGCGCGGCGGAGAGATAGTCGTAAAGCTCGGCATCCGGCCAATACATACCGTCCGGATCCAGCAAACTCGCGCGCACCCGCACAATCACCGCTCCCGCCTGCATCATGGCGCTCCCGGCCGCAGCCTGCGGCGCACCGGGACAGCAGCAGCCCCCGGCTTCTGCACGGCGCCCGGCCTACCGCCCCGCAATACCGGATCGATCCTGGCACCAGCCGTACCCTGCTGCGTCGCGCGCACCGCATGCCGCTCCGCCTCCCTGCGCATCGCTGTCGCCACCTGGCTCAGATACCAGCCGGGCAACTCCTCCGCCGGCTGGAATGTGCCCATCCGCGCCAGTACCGGGTTGTAGTGCAGCACCACACCATCCTTGCGGATCAGATACTTCGGCGCCTTCGCAGCAGATGGGGCGGAAGCAGGCGCGGAAGGATGGGAAATCGACACCGGACCCATGCAGAATCCTCCAGAAAGAACGACACCTCCGCACAGGACGACCTGGCGGACCAATGGAAATGGAATTCGACCTGCCCGTTCACAAACGAGCCACGAGGGCGTAGAGGGCACGCCCGCATATCCAGGCGCTGACAGAAGGAGGAGCCCGTGGCGGATGAAACAACTTGCCACCGAAAATCCCAGCCTCTTTTCCAAGGAATCCGCCCGCAGCTCCCTTGGAAAAAAGGGGGCCGGCTTGCGCCGGCCCCAAACCTATCGGCGCCTAGCCCCGATAACCACCCTCGTTCTCATCCTGCTCGCAGGCCAGCGACACCGGCACACCCATCGCCACCTGCGCCTTGCCCTTGTCCCCCGAGACCTCCTGCATCTCGCCCGGCCCCCGTACCTTCACCTCCACGCGGCCCTGGTTGGTGCCATGGATCCACTTCGGGCGCGCACCCGACTTTTCCTTCTTCATGAATGTCTCCTGTCAATCCGGCTCAGCCCACGCCGGGTGTCGCGTACACGCTGCCCAGATAGGCCGGCTCGGTCACCTTGAAGCCGTAGGCGCAGACCGAATACACACCGGTGCCGATCTGGTTCACCAGCTTCACCGCGTCCGTGTCGATGAACTGGCTGGCCCAGGTCAGGCCCGCCGGATGGCCAAACGGGCAGTGATAGCCCTTCACGCCGCCATCCGCCACCGCCGCAATGTTGTTGCTCTGGTAGATGACGAAATCGTCGGTGCGCCCGACACGCCCATTGCGGAGTGGCGACACCGCGTCGCCGGTCTCGTAGGCATACTTCAACTCCGAATTCTTCATCTTGCGGATCAGCCAGCTCGGCAACACGATCCAGCGCCTGCCGTCGCGCGGCACCTTCGCCTCGTCCAGGATCTGGCCCGCCGCCAGCAGCACGTTGTCGATCACGTTGGTGCTGGTCACCGAGAGCGGCGCGCCGGTCGCACCGAGGTTCACGTCGCCGGATACCGCGCCGGCGTTCACCCCCTGGTTCGCCGCCGCCACCTGACCCGGAATGCCCGTCAGCAGCGTCTGGTCCTGCTGCTCCATCGTCTTCTGCACCGCGTCCTGCGTGAAGTCGTCCATCAGGTCGATGTCCGACTGATAGCGGTCCACGTTGTCGATCTGGTAGGCCCAGTACAGACCTTGGTCGATCACCAGCTCCGTCGCCTGTACGTCCGGAACCTGGTAGCTGATCGTCATGCCCACCTGGTACGGATTCACCGTGATATCCGGCGTGCGCCGGATATGCACCACATCGCCCATGCGGGCGATCTCCCCCTCGTAGTCGCAATTCGCGATCTCGCCGAAGACCGTCGTGTTGTAAAACTTAGTCGTAAGCTTCGTGCTCCACAACTCCGGCACAAAGCCCGCATTGCCGCCGGACGAATAGTCCGCATACCCGCTTGCGCGGGGAATACCCACTGTCGCCATTCAATGGCCTCCTTTTATTCGTGAGGCGAGAGGAGTGAGGCGATAGGCGCAACTGTTTTTACGCCTCCCACCTCCCACCTCTCGCCTCCCGGCCGCGCAGCGGCGCGCATCACCGGATGCGCCCTTCCCGCGCCGCCCTATCAATCGTTTCCTGCACACCCTGCCACTCCTGCTGCCGCCGGCGGTAGTAGCCCTGGCTGTACAGCCGGTTCTGTTCCGCGATCCAGCCGCGGGACACCGCCTGCTCGCCCGGTCCCTCCGCCGGCAGCGCTGCCGGTGGCTTGCCGTTCGGGATCACGCGGCGTGAAGCGTCGCGCGTCCCTCCGTTCCTGGCCTGGGACTGCGTCCAGGCATTGAAGATCGCCACCACCCGATCCGCGTCCAGCGACGACCGCGCCTCGTTCAGCACCTCCTGGCGCGTACGGCCGGCCAGCACATCGCGCTCGCCGAGCCAGCGCAGGAAGGCCGCATCCGCGTTCACCTCGCGCCAGCGCGGCATGGCCGCATTCACCGCCGCCCAGAACGCTGCCTCCTGCGAACGCTCCATCACCGCACGCTGCTGCGCCAGCTCCGCGCGCATCGCCGCCACTTCCTGCTGCACCGCTCCGCGCGTCAACTCGCCCGCCGCCGCCTTCACCGTTGCCACGATCATCCGGCAGTGATCCTCGCCAAACTCCTGCAACTGCTGCGCAGTGACATACCGCTTCAGATCATCCGCCGACATCGCCGCCGCGGAAGCCGACTCGCGCTCCCGCTCCAGCGCATGCAGCCGCTGTTGCAGATCCGCCTCGCGTTGCTGGGCCCCCGCCTGTTCCATGCGATGACGGTCATTCTCCGCGCGCAGCATCCCTTCCACCGTGCTCAGCCGGCTGCGCAGGTACTGTGCCTGCTCCTGTGCTGCTGCCTGCGGCGCACCGACTGCAGCTTCCTGGCCGCCCTGTGCGGCGGATTCCACCGCAGCTTCCCCGCCGCTCAACCGGGCCAGGTTCTCCTGCAGCAACCGCGCCTGTGCTTCCTTCTTCTTCAATGCCCCTGGCAGTCTCGCCATCATCCTGTCCTCATGTGCTCGCACGCGTTCATGCGGTCGCGTGAAAAACCGTCACGCACGGCCACACCGGCGCTCCTGCCTGTCGGACAAGTGCCAGCGCTTGAAATGACTTCGGAAAAAGAAAAGGCGCCGACTCAGCGGCGCCCTTTCCTTTTCCTCCAGGCTACGACCTTCTAATCATCCCAAACAAAAAACCCGCCGTCGCGGCGGGTTTCGTCGCAGCCCGCTGATGCAAAACGGACCGCATAACAGCTTTTTAATCACTTCTACCGCGGAATGCAACAGGCAAAAACAGCGCTCCGGCAAGGACTTGCTAAGGCCTGATTTCCACCGCCGTTCCATCCGGCGCCGCCCGCGCAATCTCGTCCACTTCCGCATCCGTCAGCGCGATGCAACCGCGCGTCCAGTCCCTCGCCCGATGCAGCGGCCCCAGCCAGCCGAGCCCGTTGCGCAAGCCATGAATCATGACGTCGCCACCAGGCGAAACTCCAAGCGCCGCGGCGCGAGCACGATCCTGTGCGTTCGGATAAGACACATGAAGTGCCAGGTGATACCTGCTGCCCGGGTTGCGCCGGTCGATCGAGTAAATCCCTTCCGGAGTGCGTCCATCACCCTCGCTGGTCTTCGCACCCAGCGGCTGCGACCCAAGGGCCACGCGATAGCTGCGCAACTCCACACCGCCCTGGTACAGAGTCAGGCGCCGCTGCACTTTCTCGATCACGATGCGGTCGGCATGTCCCGACAACGACGCCGGCTGACTCACCATATTCAGCGCAAAGGCAACACCGGTCGCTGCCATCAGGATCACGCCGCCGGCGCAAAAATATTTCAAACCGAAACCACCTTCCATACCCTGAACCCCGCCAAACGGCCATCGACGAAGGTCCCGGTCACCGTCACCGTCACGTTGAAGGTCCCACGTATCAACAGCTCCGGCGAGTCCTTGAACAAGCCGCGGTCCGCCGCCGTCATCTTCTGCTCGCTCTCATACACCCGCTCGGCCGAATCGCCATCCCATTGCACCGGATCACCCAGTAACCCCACAAAATCCGCCTTGCTCATCCCCAGGTGCAAGCCGCCCAGCTGCGTTGCTGCCGTCGCGTAACGCCCATGCAGCTCGCGGCACCCGTCCGCCGCCACCGTCCCAGGCTCGCGCACCTCGAAGCCCGAAAGCTCCAGCCGCGCCACACCGGAAACAAAACTCACCACCCCGTTCGAACCCAGGTAACACACCCGCGCCTCGTAATCGTCCGCGTCATTCATCTCGATCAGACGCGTCCGGCCCAGGCGGGCCTGCACATCATTCAGCGTGCCCACGTTCAGGCGCGCACCGAGGAACGTAGTGAAGCGCGCCCCACCGTCATCCGCGCGCGTCGGCGCTGCCGCGATCGCGGCCGCAAGCCCCAAAAGCGCCGTCAACACTCGAAAATTCACGAACCATTCCCTTTGGGCTACTATGCAAGCATAACTAAGCGGGCCCCGGGTTGCGCGTTCGCCGAACTTCCGGCCCGGCCGCATAGTCCAAGCACCACCCGCGGAAACGGAGAACCGCCATGAAAAGCAGCAAGCTCAGGATCTTAGGCGCCCTTGTGGCCAGCACCCTCGCCACCGCAACTTACGCTGGCGGCGTCCGGCATTCGACGGCCCCGGTGGTTCAGTTGCCGCCGAATGGGGAAATCACCCCCATTCCCAAGAAGATGGCCGGGCCCAGTGTGACCATGCCCGGCCCGCGCGACGAATATATCGCGCCGGCTGCGACGCAGGCCGCGGCGCCCAAGCTCGACACCCAGGCCCGGGTGGAATCCATCCACCTTCGTGGTGGCGAAACCGGCCCCGTCGTCGAACTGCCTCAGAAGTAGGCACCCCAGGAAAACCTGAAAGTTCCCCTCTCCGCCCGGCGGAGAGGGGCATCAGTAGTCCGCTTGGTTCACCGATGGCGGTCTGCACACGACATACGCCTAGCAGTTGCCGGTCAGTCCCGCTGAACTTGAGGCGCTTCCGCCTTTTCGCTGGCGATCCGCTCGTCCAGCAGCCGACGCATCGCGTCCGCATAGACCCGACAACCCTCCGGCGCGATCAGGGGATCAGGCCTCACCCCGCGCTGCCGCGCCTCCAGCTTGTCCCATAGATGCCCGACCTCCGGGTGTACCGTAATCACGATATCGCAAGGCAGCGCCCCCACCGCATCGATGCTCGCGCGAAACCGCGGCGTTACATCGGGATGGTCCTGGTCTCCGGTATAGCGGAAGCCCGGCGCAGCGACTGAATTCAGGCTGTCCGCATACACCACATCCTGGCAGCGCTGCCCCTCACAAGACTTCCAGCTCCAGCTCGTGCTGCCCGGCGTATGCCCCGGCGTGAAATGCGCCGTCACTGCCACATCGCCCAGCTTCAGCGCCTCTCCATCGCGCACCACCCGCACCACCGCCTTCGGCGGCGGAAATCCCGCCCCATCGATATACCCCGCTTGCGGATCGTCAGCCACCGCATGCCCCAGCCGCAGCGCCTCCGCTGTCGATGGGCTTGCCACCACCTGCGCGCCGCTGTCGCGTTGCAGCGCAGCCACGCCGCCGACATGATCGAAATGTCCGTGTGAAGTCAGGATCATCCGGATATCCTTCACCCTGAAGCCGAGCGTCCGCACATTTGCCTCGATCAGCGGCGCCGACTGCGGCAGATCGCCGTCCAGCAGGATCAATCCGCCCCCGGTCGTCACCAGCACGGACGACATTCCGCGCACACCCACATAATAGGTATTGCCATACACCCGGAACGGCGTCACTGGCTCATTCCACTTCGCGCACCGCTCGCACTGGACCGGCTGCGTCAGCGGATCGTTCGTATCCATGGCGAGGGCCAAGCCGCAACACCCCAGCGCCAGCACCACAAGCAGTGTCAATCTCATGGAATCGATTTCACAATGAAGGATGCGCCGCACTCTATCCCGGCCAACTTGCCGAATGCATGGCGCATCCGTGCAAATTCAGTGCAAGTGACGCCGCTATCGATCCGCACGGCAAGAGCAGCCAACCGCCAGCATGTCTCGCTACACCAGGTTCTTTCGGCCACGGCGAATCCACAGAAATCCGAGAATACACACTACCAGGGCCACAGCAGACAGCACCCGCAACACTAGCACCTGCCCCATCGGCAGGGTCCCGGCGAAAAGGATTGCCGATGCCAGGAAAACCCTTCCCCTCATCGTCCGGCCCAGAGCCAAGCTGACGCAGGCGGTCAGCAGGAATGCACAGCCGAGAATGTCAAAAAGAAAGAGGTAAGCCATGACAGCGCCGCTCTCGGTCAGGGACCACAACATGGGGAAGCAGTACAGAAACCCCGCAAGCACGGCGCCTCCGGAAATAGCGATAGCGTTACCGATCTTGCGAGGATTCATGCGCCAGCCCATGGGGATCAGCCGGCAGGATACGACATCAAATCACAAGCTGCGGTTTTGCCCCGGTGGGCTCCACCCCCGGCGTCCATACCTGTCATCGCAGTAACTGCGCCACTCCTGCGACCAGCGCGGATGAAAATCCCTGCGGTCGGGCACATCCCCCTGCGCAATCGCCTGTACCAGAAGCCGGGCGTTCAGCCATGGGTCGGCCTGCATGATCGCCACCATCTCCGGAGCAAAGATCTCCGGCAGATACGGCTTCAGGTGCGGATACCCCAGATCCTCGTCGGTACTTTCCAGGGCGACAAACATCTTCCGCTTCTCATAGAGCTGCTCGACGATATCGGGGCTCATGCCCTGCGAATACTTGTGCTCGATCAACGAATCGCTACCCAGCTCCACTCCGCCCGGATTCGCCTGTCCGAATCGCGCATACAACAATTCCAGGTGCTGCGGATACAGATAGCAACTCCGGTCCTGGCGCCCCCCAAGAGCCTTGGCCAGAAGACTCGGTCCAGGATGCTGTTGCAGACTCCAACTCTCACGATAGAGCCCACCGTAGCTCACCCCGATTTCTTCCAGCGTATCCTTTCCGAACAGCACGAAAATCACCTTGTTCACTTCTTCTCCCCTTGCGCTGGAAATGGCTGCTTGTCGATCAGAACCTTACCTTTGGTATCCACTACGACAATCGAGCGTCCGCCAACATCGTGGTTCGAGAAATTACTCCGTAGTTTGCCCTTCAGCTGCTCTGGATTGGTACCCTCCGGAACCTGAACCGCCACCACGGGGCTACCTCCCCTGCCGAGCTCCTTCCGCACACGCTTCTCGAACTGGCTGGGGTTCGCCACCGCCTTGACCTGTGTTTGCGTTCCGGAACTTCCAGGATAACGAATATCCGCTCCCGGCACGTTGTCGCCGGCGAGTTCCACCGAGGTCCAGGGCGGCTGCGTCTGGTCGAATATTGCCCTGGCGCCCGCCGGAGTGAGCGGAACCAGATTCTGCTTCGAATGCTCCTTTACCAGCGCATTCACATCTTCCTCGGTCGGACCCAGCCGTGAACGGTCAAGTCGATAGACCATTGAAGGATCATTCACGACCTCTGCATCAGGTGGCCGTTGGGCGCCGGTATACAGCGGCGCCCGGCCGCGCAAAGCTGATCCAGCCTGCAGCAAACCATCCGCAGCCGACCCAAGGTCCAGCGCCAGCCTCTGCGCCTTGTCGCTACCTCCAAGAAGCTTCGTGGCCCCGTAGGTCACGGCGCCCAAGGGGCTGCCTTCCACGGCATCAATTTCCACATCTCCCTCCGAAGCCGGCCTGACTCCTGTCCTGACCTGAGCCGCCAGCTTGCGTTGCAGCGCGTCGGGCACCGTATAAAACCCTTCCTTGACGGATTGCCAGATTTTCTCCGGAACCGGGTTGTCCGAGTTCCAGATACGACCCAGCTGCTCGCCGCGATTGTAGTGCGACACCCCATGCAGGGGCTGCCCCATCTCATCGACGTCAGGCGAGCCTTCTTTCAACCCCGTGGCAGGAACCGGCAAATCGCGGCCTGGCTCCTGCAGCCCTGTTCCATTTTGACTAGCGTCCACTCAATCCCTCCGCCTGCGCAATCCGCTCCAGCCAACCAGCCAGGTACTGCGCATCCTCTTGCAATCAGCCCACCGCTCCTCGCAGGCCGTGCGCAGCAGGGCTCGTGTCGCCATGCGTCTCGTAGCGCCCGTCGAGGAGATGTCCTTCGGTCAGGGGAATGGCCAGCGAATGAATGCGATGCTCACCGCGCGCTATCCATCAACCGCAAATCCTCCACGTCCAGCGTCACGTCCGTCACATCCCCGCCGGTGCTCGCCGTCGACAGCTTCCCCGACACCAGCACCACCTTCCCGAGCTTCGCCTTCCAGCCCTCGGTCGGCACCGACCCCTCTTGCAGCTGAATGCGCTTCAGCGTCACGTCCCGCCGCAGCTTGCTGTCATCCCCGTGCGCATGGATCACCACCGGCCGGGGCAGCTCCAGAATCCAGGCCACGAACATCGAATCCGTCTTCGGGCTCTCACCGAAGTTCGGTGGCCCCCAGTGCCGCTCCTGCCGCAGCCGCCCGGTCAGCAGCACCGCCTGATCCGTATCCGCGTTCAGCGCGGCCGGCCCGGCCTCGCCCAGCCGGCAACGGTTGTCCCCCACCGTCAGCGTCACCAGCGGCGCCAGGTAAGCGCCGCGCGCGCAGAAACGCGCCGGCGGATTCGCCGTCGCCATCAGCGCATAGCCCCCGTCCGCCCGGCGGATCGTCACCGTGCCCAGGATGCTTTCCGTCCCGGTGGCGAAGGTCTGGATATCCACCTGCGTCGCCCCGTCCGGCCGCGCCGTCCACATCGGCACCGCCAGCCCGCCATCCGGCGTCCTCGACGCGACCACGGCGCAGCCATTCGCCGTCGCAACATCCACGCTCGAATACTCGAACGCCGTCACCTCGCCGCCGTCGCCCACCGTCAGCCGCAGCCGGTGCGCCATGCCCGAAGCGCCCGCCGTGCACTCCAGCTGCCGCGGCCCGTCCGCGAGCGCCGGCAGCGCGGCGCAGATACACAATGCCGCGGCCAGTCCCGTCACACGGATCATTGGATGTTTCACGAGCCGCTCCCCCTAATTGCCGGTCGATACCAGGCAGTCCCATGCTGGCGCCTTGCGAGGCTACTGCTTCGGCCCGATGCCATACCCATTCGGCTTCAACCGCCTCGTCACCACCCATCCTGTGACCAGCTCCCCCTCGGGATCGGAATACATGATCGACGTGAACCCCTTGTAGTCCACATATGCATCCAGCCTGCTCCCCGCCGGGATCGCCTCGCCGGCCACCCTGCACGCGCGATCCGGCGCGCTGTAAAGCGCCAGCTTGCCCATGCCCACCACCTTCCGCCCCGATTGCCAAGACGGAATCAGATAACCCTTCCAACTGCCCAACCGCTCGATAGCGTCGCAATCTACGGCATATACGGGACAGACACTCAGCCACAAGATCAGGCCAACAAGAGTCTTCATCAGCACCACCTGCTGTTCCAATACCGGGTATTGCCATGTTGCCATGCCGCGATGCAGGTATGGCGGCGGCAACGTGCAAATACCGTGCAGCGCCTTATTTGTCGGGGATCAGCTGGAACGACTTCATCACATCGATCAATCCTTTGGCATAGTTCGGATCGGTCGCATAATGGGCCGCCTGAAGGCCATGGGCATACTCGACTGGATCGGTAACGCCGGACAGGGACTTGTATCGCGGATTCCTGCGGATGAAATCGGCACGCCCCTGTAATGAGTCCTGAAAGCTGTTGTAAGCCGCGAAGTCCGCCAGGGTTCCCACCCTTTTGCCGTTCTCGTACTCGTGAGTGTAGTCGGTCACCGACTCCTCGTCGGGTCGCGCCTTGACGCCGAACAGGTTGTAACTGTACGTCCCGTCGTCGATGTCTTTGGGAACCTTTTCCCCGTATGTGGACTCTTTGATGGCCTGCGCTGTCACCACGGCGGCGGGAACGCCCGTCACCTTCTCGTTCTCCAGCGCCGCGTCATAGACATTCCGGACAAAATCCATTTGCCTGTCGCTGATGCGCTTCGAGCCTACCGGACCCGGCACCGACTTGTTGAGCTGGTCAAACTGGAACTGCTGAACCTCGTTCGGAGAACGGTCATTCTCGTCCACCGAATGCCGCATCTGGTCGTACTGGAACTGTGGCACCTCGTTCGGCGAATGCGCGTCCAGGTCTACCGAATTGCGATATTGGCCGTATTGGAACTGCGGCGCCTCGTTGCGCGAGCGCGCCCCCAGGTCCACGGAGTTACGGTACTGATCATATTGAAACTGCGGCAGGACATTCGGCGACGGCGCATCCAGATCCACCGATCCGTCGAACTGCCTCTGCTGGAACTGGTGCAGCACCTCGTCCGGCAGCCTGCGTTTCACCGGCGCGTCGGCTCCGGGTGCCGCCAACGGAATCAGCAGGTTGATCCGGTGTTCCAGCCTGTCGAGCGGATTGCCCGAACCTTCATCCAGTCCCGTACCCGGTTCTGCGACCCGCGGTGAGCGCCACTGCTCCAGCCAGTCCGCCCCGCCTTCATCCAGCCCCGTTCCGCTCTCACCCCCGGCTTGATCGTTCATTCCGCTCCTCCACCCTTGTCAGCCTTTCCAGCCCGTCGCGTGCAACTGCTTGCTCAACTCCTCCGCCCGCCGGATCCGCTCCAGCCACCCCGCCAAACACTGCGCCTCTCCCTGCAACCACCCCACCCGCTCGCCGCTGGCAGTCCGCAGCGCCGTGTTCACCTCATCCAGCGCCGCCTCCAGCAGCGCCAGGAACGCCCTGCCATCCGGCAGCCGTTTGAGATGGGCCAGCGTCTTGTACTGATCCGGCGTCAACCGCATGTTCCGCACTCCTGTAAGCATGGCTCAGGCGCTCGCGCGCCAAGGTGCCGGCGATCCGCGCCCCGGCGATGCGCTCGTGCGACTGCGCCTTCTGCAACTCCGTCTGCGCCAGCAGCTGCGCATCCGGCGAAGGCCGCGGCGATTGCGCCGGCTGTTGCTGCTGCGCCCGCTGCATCGCCTCCAGCTCCTGCTCGCTCGGCAGGATGTCCTCCACCGGCATCTCCAGCGCCTTCGCCACCTCCGCCAGGATCGCGCGCCGCCCCTTCATGCCGATGATCTGCATGTCCACCGGGTTCGCCGTCATCGCCAGGAACTGCGTGCGCGTCTGCTGCAAGTGCTCCTTCACCAGGATCGCCGCCGCGCCGCGCGCGCTCACCGTGCAGTCGCCCTTGATCGTCGCGTCCGCGTTGTAGAGCATCTCGTGCACATAAGCCGCCTCCACCGTCGGCGCGATCACCCCGCGGTCGATGTTCGCCACCGCGCGGCGCAGCCCCTTCGCCGCCGTCCCCATCAGCATCGACAGGCCCGAAGCCGTCGCCGCCCCGCCCTGCATGTCCTCGTTGCCGTACATGTAGCGCGGGATGCCGGTCAGGTCGTCCGCTTTCTGCTCGAACTTCTCCATGATCGACAGCAGCTCCAGCGCCCGGCTGTCCGCCTGGTACCACTCGATCGGGCTCGCCGCCGCCTGCGCCCGCGAACGGTCCAGCTGGATGATCTGCAGCGGCCGCAGCATCTTCGGGTCCTGCCCCGCGGCCAGCTGCGACATGTCGATGCCCATGATCGGCCCCGAGGCCAGCCCCAGGTTCGCGTTCAGCGCCCGCGCGCAGGCATTCACCATCGCCTGGCAGTCGCGCATCAGCTCGTACACCGCATTGCCCCAGAACGCCCCCGGCACCGGGTCGAAGCTCGCGTTGAAATACGGCCGCCGCCCCAGCGGATCGTCGTTGATCTCGCAGCGGATCACCTCGCTGCCCACCAGCACCGCATCCACCTCGTAATAGGCCAGCGGATCGTCCACCCCCTCCTTCAGCCCGTAATCGATCAGCACCCTTCCTTCCACGCTGCCCCAGAAATGCAGCGCATCCACCAGGTAGTCGGGGATCCAGGTATCGTGCGTCTCGCCTTCCAGCGAGCGCCGCTCCATGTCGCTCCACAGCCAGGCGCGCAGCCCGCCGTTCTGCTGCTGCGCCAGCACCGTGCGGATCGCCTTCTCGCTGTAGCCCGGCACGCCGATGCACTCGTACAGGTCCGCCCGCGTCATGCGGATGCGCTCGATGAAATCCCCATCCTGGCAGCTCTGCGCCTCCGGCGCCGGATAACAGTCGAACGGATTCACCGCCGACCAGGCCAGCTCCGGCACCGACACCACATCCGGCTCTCCCGGCCGCAGCCACTTCAGCCGCTTGCTGCGCCGCAGGAACGGCCCCTTCAGCACCGCCGCCGGATAAGTGCAGAAATGCTGCACATACTCCGCCAGCGCCGAGTAGTAGCCGCCACGCTCCATCCGCTCCTCGATCACCTCCTCCATCCGCGCCGCGCGCTGCTTCGCCTGCGCCTGCTTCGCCGCCTGCGCCTCGTCGCGCAGCCGCCCTGCGATGGCAAATACCGCCAGCGTGAACTGCTCCAGGTTCGCCACCACCCCGCCCTGCGCCGCCGCCTGCTGCATCTGCTGCCGCGCCAGCTCCGCCGCCTGTGTCTCGATCCCCTCGGCGATCTCCGGCGGCAGATCCGGCACCGGCGAAGCATCCAGCCCCCACGGCCGCTCCCCCTCCGGCAACAGCAGCTCGCGCAAGGCCGCCTCCGCCGCCCGCATCTTCGTCGCCGCCAGCGGCAGATAGATCGCCTCGCCGGCATCCGCCGTCCACATCTCCCCCAGCTCCGTCTGCGCATACAC
>FTAG01002328.1_pt1 | contig 19925 bp, 22 predicted proteins | sample 1638911 | NCBI WGS metagenome assembly FTAG01 (sample SAMEA3914813, study PRJEB12502) | metagenome | biome: forest; material: soil | place: Canada | collected 2011-07-07 | depth 0.3 m
GACGTGCTGTATCTGAGCCGCGTCGAAGGCATGACGCATACGGAAATCGCCGGAAAGCTCGGCGTATCCAAGAGCCTGGTGGACAAATACGCCGTCCGCGCCCTGATGCAGTGCCGGGAGCGGCTGAAAAAAGAACCCGGGCACCCCGCCCCGGCGTCCATCTAGCGGCCCGCTATTGCTGCAACCAGCCCTGACACTCGTTATCACCTATATATGAAGCAAAACGCATCGGGCCAATCCACTGCGGGAAACACCGACGAGGCGGAGGCCGCTGCGCGCGCGGGCCTCGAAGCCATCCAGTGGGTGGTCCGCATGACCTCGGGCGAAGCGACCGAGGCCGATCAGGCCGCGTTTGCGCAATGGCGCAGCCGCAGTCCCGCACACGAGGCGGAACTGGAGCTGGCGTACAAGCTGTGGCTGGGCACGGGCCCGGCATTTTCGGCGCGCACCAAAGCCCGCGCACGCAGGCGCCGCTCGGTGCTGGCGCTCGCCGCCTCGGTACTGGCGGTGGTGCTGGGTTACCAGGCGTTCCAGACCTGGCGCGGCGATGAAGCCGGCCGGCGCAGCGATATTGCGCTGGGCGGCGGAACCCAGGTCAAGCCCGGCGGCGCGGCGGTGCTGGACCTCGACGACTCCCAAGGCCATTGCCGGCTGCTGCTGGGACGCGGCGAGGCCTACTTCGACGTCACGCCGAACCCCGAGCGGCCGGTCGCCGGCGCAATGGAGGAAACGCATGTGCGCATGCTGGATGCGGCGTTTTCGATACGGCCGTACGCGGCCGGCGTGCTGGTCACGGTCACCGGCGGCCGCATCGAAGTGAACAACGGCAAGGCCGCCCAGGTGCTCACCTCCGGGCAGCAGCTGCGCTGCCGCGCGGTCCGGCATGAGACCGCCAGCCGCGGCGCCGCGCAGACGGGGTCAGGCTGGCAGCGTGGCCATTCCAGGATCGCGGTGACGCTGAAAGCTGGAATCCGGCGCGGCATGAGGCAACCGCTTTGATCGTGCCAGTCCGGACTTTTCGCGCGGAGATGGCCGGGCCGGAACAGCCGCGAACCACAAAACCAGCCGACTGAGTCCACATGCAAAGATTTACCAATTCCGGCGCCGATGCCGCACCGCGCTCGGCTATCATCTGGCACGGCGCCGCAGAGCGCCGCGGAATTTCAGGCTTGAGCGACAGGGAGAACGGGCGATGAACCAGACTACGCGGCCGTGGCATCGCCTCTCCGGATTCCTGCTTCTCATCGCGGCCTGCGCGGCCTTCGGCGCCGCCGCCGATCCAGCAGTGGCCGGCGTCTTCAAGCGCGTCGAAGGCGGCGTCACGGTGACGCATGAGGGCAGCTCGCAGCCGGCGCATGTGGGCATGCCGGTGTACCAGGCCGATCGCGTCGTCACCGGCCTGGATGGCAGCGCCGGCATCACTTTCGAGGACAGCTCCCTGCTGTCCCTGGGCCCGTCCGCCAACCTGAGCATCGATCGCTTCGCGTTCGACACGACGACGCACGATGGCGCCTTCGAACTGACGCTGGCCAAGGGCAGGCTCGCGGTGGTGTCCGGGAAGATCGCCAAGCACCAGGAGGATGCGATGAAGGTGCGCACGCCCAGCAGCATCCTCGGCGTACGCGGCACCGAGTTCGTGGTGGAGGTCGGGGGCACGCCGTGATCCTGCGCATGGGTTGCGCCCTTGTCTGCCTCACGCTGGCCGCTTGCGCCACCACCGATCGTATCGTGCTGCTGCCCGACGACATCAGCGGCAAGGTCGGCAAGATCAACGTGGTGGGCGGCGACGGCAGCGCCGTGCTGCTCGATTCCGCCTACGGCGAGGCGCGTGCCGGCGGCGGCAAGGTACGCAGCGGCACGCCGGATTCCGAAGCTGTACGCAAGGAATTCGCGAAAGAACTGGCCGGACTGCCGGCCCGGCCCAAGTCCTTCCTGCTCTACTGTCTCAACGACTCCAACGAGCTCACGCCGGAGTCCCGCGCCCTGCTGCCGGCGATACTCGAGGAAGTCGCCGCACGTCCGGCGCCGGAAGTGGTGGTGACCGGCCACACCGACCGCGTCGGCTCTGTGGAGCATAACGACAAGCTGTCGCTGGAGCGGGCGCAGGCGGTGCGCGATCAGCTGATCGCGCTGGGCCTGGATCGGGCGCGTGTCCTGGTCGCCGGACGCGGCGAGCGCGAGCCGCTGGTACCCACCGAGGACGAGGTGCCGGAGCCCCGAAACCGGAGAGTGGAAATTACGGTGCGGTAGGGCGCGCGCTCAGGCCGGGCGCAGATCCTGCAGCACCGTGGGCAGCAGCTCGGCCACGGTAGGATGGATGTGCACGGCGCGGGCGACGGTTTCGTAGCCGCGGCCGGCGTACATGCAGTCGAGCAGGCAGTGGATGGCCTCGTCGCCGCTGACACCCAGGATCGAAGCGCCGAGGATTTTCCCGCTGTCCGCAGCCACCATGATCTTGATGAAGCCCAAGGTTTCACCGCGCTCGACGGCGCGGCCGACGCGCGTCATCGGACGGGTGCCGACCAGCAGGCGATGGCCCTGCTTGCGCGCCTCGGTTTCGGTCAGGCCGATGCGCGCCAGCGGCGGGTCGATGAACAGGGCGTAGCAGGGGATGCGGTCGGCGATGCGGCGAGGCGTCTCCTCGAACAGGCTGGCGGCGACGATCTCGTAGTCGTTGTAGGCGGTGTGGGTGAAGGCGCCGCGGCCGTTGCACTCGCCCAGGGCCCAGATGCCGGGCACGCTGGTGCGGCATTGCTCGTCGACCTGGATGTAGCCGCGCGGGTCCAGCCGCACGCCGGCGCGGTCCAGGCCGAGGTCGTCGGTGTTCGGCTGGCGGCCGGCGGCGAGCAGCAGGTGCGAGCCTGCAAAGTGGCGCTGGCCGCTGCTGCAGCTGGCGTTCAGGGTGATGCGCCCTGCCCCGCCCTCGAGCGCCAGGCAGTCGCCGCCGGTCTCGATGCGCACGCCTTCGTCGGCGAGGATCTTGCGCACCGCCTCGCCCACCTCCGGGTCCTCGCGCGGCAGCAGCCGCGCATTGCGGTCGATCACCGTGACCTCCGAGCCGAAGCGGCGGAACATCTGCGCGAATTCCAGGCCGACGTAGCTGCCGCCGAGGATCAGCAGGTGCTCCGGCAGGTAGTCCACATCCATGATGCTGCTGTTGGTCAGGTAGGGCACACCGTCCAGCCCCGGCAGCTTTGGAATCTGCGCGCGGCCGCCGACGTCGAGGAAGATGCGCGGCGCACTGAGCCGCTCGGTGCCGACCTCGACCGTATCCGCCGCGACGAAGCGGCCGTGGCCCTGGAACACCTGGCCGTGCTTGAGGCCGCGCATCCAGCGCTCGACGCCGCCGCGCGAGTTTGCGGCCACCGCCTGCGCGCGCTGATGCACGCGGCGCATGTCCACCGCGACTTCGCCGCCGATGGTCACGCCGTACTCCGCCGCGCGCCGCACCAGGTGCGCGGCATAGGCGCTGGCGACCATGGTCTTGGTCGGCATGCAGCCGGTGTTGACGCAGGTGCCGCCGAACTGCTTGCGCTCGATCACGGCGACGCGCATGCCGGCGGCGTCGAGGCGTGCCGCCAGGGCCGGGTTGGCCTGGCCGGTGCCGAGGAGGATGGCGTCGAAGCGCAGGCTCATGCTGCAAAGACCGCGATCGGCGCCAACAGTTCGTATCGCAGCAGACGGAAGCGGAGCGCCGGATGCCGGCGCCCCGCCGGTCCGCCTACTCCTTGCCGCCCCCGGGCGGGCAGACCTTGGCCCCGAACTGGATCGGCGGCAGCGCGCCGATGTCGCCGGTGGGGAACGGGGTCTTGCCGTCGCCGCTGGGCTTGACGCACTCGTTGGCCAGCATGAAAGCCATGATGGCGGCGTAGTCAGCCGCCGGCAACGTGCCCGGCGCGGTCAGCGGCATGTTCTTGGTGACGACGGTATGCAGCTGTTCCAGCGTCGGCTTGGTGCGGACGAAGGCCGGGCCGGCCAGCGCCGGGGCGGCCACACCTTGCAGCTGGGCGCCGTGGCACAGGGCGCAGCGCTGCGCGTAGACCGCGGCGCCGGCCGTGACCTGCTCCGGAGTGTACGGTGCGGTACCGGTGCTCTCGGCCAGTTCGCCGGCGGTCTTCTGCGGCGCGGCGCGGGCGACCTGGCCGTCGGTGCCGTTGATCACCGCCGTGGCCACGCCGAGGCGGTAGGCCAGCACGCGGCTCTCCTTGGGCGTGGGCAGGTTGGCAGTCTGCTGGTTGCCGGCCTGGCCGACGACGACGCTCAGATACTGCTGGCCGTCGACGGCGTAGGAGGTGACGGGCGCGACGATGGCCGAGCCGGTATCGACATGCCACAACTGGTCGCCGGTGGCGGCCTTGTAGGCGTAGAGCGAGCCGCCGAGGTCGCTGGTGAAGACCAGGCCGCTGGCGGTGATCAGGGCGCCGCCCTGGGCCGGGAACGGCAGGGGCTTGCGCCAGCTGATCTTGCCGCTGTCGATGTCGATGGCGCTGAGCCAGCCGGTGCCGTTGCCGCGCTTGGGCAGGGCGCCGCCCTTGTAGGCCTGGCGCGGCTGGTACACCGGCGGATTGGCATCCACCTTCCAGATGCCGCATTCCTCGGTGCTGGGCACGAAGAACAGGTTGCTGGCCGGGTCATAGCCGCCGCCGAGCCACTCGATGCCGCCGCCGTGGTTGGGGCAGGCATGGGTGCCTTCCAGCGTGGGCACGGTGGTGAAGAAGCCGGTCTGGTCGCTCACCGCGAGGCGGTGCACTTCCTTGCCGGTCTTGCGGTCGAGCACGGCGAAGTCGCCGGCCTTGTCGCCGATGGCGACCAGCTCCTGGTCCTTGCCGCCGACCTTGCCGGTGAACAGCACCGGGATCATCGCCGCGTCGGCGTCGTGGGTGTCGTTGGCTACCAGCTGGTAGTGCCACTTCACCTTGGGCGCCTTGCCCTTGATGTCCAGTGCCACCAGGGAGTTGCTGTACAGGTCGGGGCCTTCGCGGCCCTTCAGCACCATGTCCGGCCCCGGATTGCCGGGCGCGACGAACAGGGTGCCGGTCTTGGGGTCGATGGCGATGCCGGACCATACCGCGGCGCCGCCGTGGTGCCAGGACTTGCCCGGCCAGGTGTCGCGCTTGATGGTGGACCACTCCCACAGGCGCTTGCCGTTTTTCGTGCTGAACGCGGTGACGTGGCCCTCGGTGCCGTAGTCGCCGCCGGCATGGCCGACGATGACCGCGTCCTTGTAGACATAGGAGGCCATGGAATAGAAGCTGCTGTTGACGTCGCGGCAGCCGGGCACGTTCCACAGCTGCTTGCCGGTTTCCGCGTCGAGCGCGATGACGCGGCAGTCCAGCGTGACCATGAACACCTTGCCGTCGGCGATGCCGACGCCGCGGTTGACCGAGAAGCTGATGATGTAGGCCGGGTCGTAGGGGAACTGCCACTTCAGCTTGCCGGTCGCCGCCTCGAGCGCGACCACGCCGTTGTGCGCGGTGGAGACGAACAGCGTGCCGTTCCAACTCAGCGGCGCCGCCTCCTGCTGGCCCTCGTCGGCGAGCGCCGTGCTCCAGACCAGGCCCAGGGTGCCGACGTTGTCCGGCGTGATCTGCTTCAGACCGGTGTAGGGATTGCCCTCGTAGCTCTTGGCCGGCAGGATCCACTCGTTGTCGTTGCCGCCGGCATCGAGCAGGGCCTTGCTGGTTGGAGTGGAAGAAGCGGAATCCGCTTCGGCGATGCCGGCCGCGAAGCAGATGGCCAGCGCGGAAAACAGCGTACCCAGTGATCCCTTCGTCATACCGCCTCCCTGGCTAACAGTTGATGACTCATCAAGGCACAACGGCCGATACGTTACCTCAATTGAGCCTGCCGTAACTATCACTCTTTCGGGTTACTGCCGGGTGAAATTGAAGCTCATGCCCGCACCAAAAACAGGCATGAGCACAGGCTGCGCTATCCTGCCCCATGCTCGACCACCTCGCCGCCGACGGTATCGTCGTCTTCCACCTCGGCTTCATCGCCTTCGCCATCCTCGGCGGCTGGCTGGTGCTGTGGCGCATCCGCTGGGCCTGGCTGCACGTGCCCGCATGTGGCTGGGCGATCTGGATCGAACTGTCGCACGGCATCTGCCCGCTGACGCCGCTGGAAAACCACTTCCGGCATCTCGCCGGTGATGCGGGTTACAGCGGCGGCTTCATCGAGCACTACATCCTGCCGGTGATCTATCCGCCGGGGCTGGAGCCTGCCGATCAGGTGTCGCTGGCGGCGGTGCTGGTGACGATGAATGTGGCGCTGTATGTGGGGGCGTTTGTGCGGTGGCGGCGCCGTGGGCGCGCGGGTGCTTTTTGATTCGGCGTAATATTCCGGGTCAATACGATATCAAAGGGTTGCGCGATGAATTTCTGGATTAGACCGCAGCTGGAGCCTTTCTCCTTCTGCTTCAATCGGCACTATGTCTCTCTGCGCAGGCTATGAATCCTGACGCGTCCGCTGCGAATGAAGCGATCCTCGTCAAAGTGGAGAACCTTGGCGGCGGCTACGTATGGGAACCAGAGATATTCGCGATCACCCTTATGGATGTCGCGCTGACGGACGAGCAGGCATGCGTTCTCACCGGCCTATCTGGTGTTGAACAGATCGCAATAAATGCATCGCGTCTAACACTACCGGCACTTCAGGCAATCGCGGGCATCCCCGGTTTGAAGTCGCTGGTGCTGTCAAGGTCTTTGCTATCGGCAGAGCAGCGACAGCTGCTTGAGAAGATCGGCCCGGAAATTCAGGTAGTGAACGACGAGCAATCGTAGGGTGGGCAAAGCGCAGCGTGCCCACCGTTTCCCTATCCGCGTGGGCACGGCCTTCGGCCTTTGCCCACCCTACGGATATTCATGCTCCCGGCGCCCGCCGGGCCCCAGGCTTATCCATATACCAAACGAATCTTGACCCGGGCCGCCGGTCAGCTGGCGGGAATAAGCCCAGCCCGGTGATAATCTCCACTGTAAGCGCCGGTTCCTCCCGGCACGGCAGCGCCTTTTGACCATGTCTTCCGCCCGTTCTACCCGGCAACTGCTCGTCGTCTGCCTGATCCTGGCGGGCGTGCTGTTCCGTGGGCTGATCCCGGCCGGCTTCATGCCGGCGACGGGCGAGGCGGCGAAGCATGGGGCACTGCTGATGGTCTGCCCGCATGGCGAGATGGCCATGCACGATCACGGTGGCGGCAAGCACGCGGACGGGCCCTCGCTGGAGCAGTGCCCGTTCGGCGCGGCGGGGGCACCCTCGCTGCCGAGCACGCCGGTGGCGTTCCACCTGCCGCCGCACCTGGCGTTCGCCCGGCCGCTACGCGGCGCCGTCCCCGATCGCGGCGCTGCGCCGCATCTGCAACCGCCGGCACGCGCGCCACCGCTGTTTTCCTGATTCGACCCGCAAGCCCTGCATGACGCCTGCGCCCCGCGCGGGCGCCTGCGCTGCTCCATGCTTTCGAACCCGGGAAGACCCGCTTGAAACACCTGAAATCCGCGACTGCGCGCGGCGCGGCGCTGGCGCTGTTCGCCGCGCCGCTTGCCGCCCAGGCCTGCGCCACCTGCGGCTGCTCGCTCAGCTCCGATGCCGCCCAGGGCTACTCCACCAGCGCCGGCTGGCGCCTGAGCCTGCAATACGACTTCATCGACCAGAACCAGCTGCGCTACCGCTACGGCCCGGTACCGCCCTCGCAGGTAGCCGCGATCAACGACAAGGGCGCCAACCAGGAGATTGAGCACGGCACCATCAACCGCTACCTCACCGCCGGGATCAGCTACAGCCCGAACGCAAGCTGGAGCGTCACGGCACTGGTGCCCTATGTCAGCCGCTCGCACACCACCTACGGGGCGGCCGACAGCGCGGACCTGACGCCGGACCATATCAGCGGCGCGCACACCACCGGCCTGGGCGACCTCAAGCTGCTCGGCGCCTACCAGGGCTTCCTGCCGACGCACAACCTGGGCGTGCAGTTCGGCGTGAAGCTGCCGACCGGGCGCTACGGCGGCCAGAACGTGGACACTGGCGTGCAGGTGGGCCGCGCGCCGACCTATTTCTCCAGCGGCCCCAACACCGGCAATGCGCTGGACACCAGCCTCAACGCCGGCACCGGCAGCTATGACTTGATCCTGGGCGCCTACTACTACCAGCCGATCAGCCAGAACTTTGACGCCTTCGTCAACGGCCAGCTGCAGTTCACCGTGGCGCATGCGCTGGACCAGCCGGGCGCCGACTTCCGCCCCGGCAACTCGGAGAACCTGAGCTTCGGCATCCGCTACGAGCGCGATCCGCGCTGGGTGCCCCAGCTGCAGATCAACACCGTGCACAAGAGCCCGGACCAGGGCGCGCTGGCCGACAACCCGGATACCGCGGGCACCGCTGTCTACCTCAGCCCCGGCATCAACCTACGGCTGATGCAGCCTCTGCACCTCTACGCCTTCGTGCAGCGGCCGGTGTTCAGCCGCCTCGACGGCTACCAGGTGTTCCCGCACTGGACCGGCAGCCTCGGGGTCAGCTATGCGTTCTGAGTACCGGCCGGGACCCATGCGGCGCGGGCCGCGGCGCCTGCTGGCGCTGCTCGCCTGCTGCATCCTGGCCTGGCCCCTCGCGGGCCAGGCCGAAGAAGGACCCAAGGTAGGCCAGCCGGCGCCGCCGCTGAGCCTGCACACCCTGGACGGCAGGACCATCAGCACCGACAGCCTGCGCGGCAAGGTGGTGATCCTCAGCTTCTGGGCGACCTGGTGCGAGCCCTGCAAGGAGGAGTTGCCGCTGCTTTCGGCCTATGCCGCCAGGCACGCCGACGAAGGTCTCGAAGTGCTCGGCTTCAGCCTCGACGAGCCCGACCGGCTCGAAGCGGTGAGCCGCACGGCGCGGAGCCTGAGCTTCCCCTCCGGCCTGCTCGGCAGCGCCTGGGCCCCGGGCTACGGACGCATCTGGAAGCTGCCGGTGAACTTCACCCTCGACCGCCAGGGCGTGCTGGTGGACAACAGCTGGAACGACGAGCGTCCGGAGTGGACGGCGGAGCGGCTGGAGCGGATTGTCACGCCGTTGCTAGAGGAGAAGAATTGAAGGATTTGTAGGGCGGGAGCAATCCCGCCTGTCGCGGAAGGCGGATTACGCTTCGCTAATCCGCCCTACGGACCAGTCGGCCTTCCGCGCCACCAGATCGAGTCTCGCCAATCCGGACGATCGCGGCAATATGTTCGGCGATTTCCGGCCAGACTCCGGGGGGCAGGTTGTGCCCCATTCCTTTGATGAGCACCAGCCTGGATTGCGGAATCGCCGCTGCTGTTGCGCGGCCACCGCTTACGTCACACATGACATCGTCGAGGCCGTGGATGACCAGCGTGGGCAAATCAAGCTGGCGCAGCAGCCCGGTGCGATCTCCCGAGGCGACCGACGCGATGGCCTGTCGAGCAATGCCAACAGGATCGTAGCCGCGGTCGTAAGCACGGCCTGCGTTCAGGGACACTTGCTCGAGATCGGCCGGGAATCCCGGAGATCCAATCACCGAGACTGCCCTGAGTTGCCGATCGATCACCTCCTGGCGGGTGACCGCGGGCGCGCCGCCAAAGAGCGCCTTCAAGGTTTCAGGCTTCGCCTGACCAAGGTTCATGTCGCCGGTAGTGGACATCATCGAGGTCAGCGATCTGACGCGGCCTGGATGCTCGATTGCCGCCGTTTGAGCGATTGCCCCGCCCATTGACAAGCCGACCAGGTGTGCGCTGTCGATACCAAGCACGTCGAGCAGGCCGATGCCATCCGCGGCCATATCGGAGAGCGTATAGGACACCGAGGCGAGGTCGCCGCGGAGCACCGCAGGCAGGTCCGGCGCGGGCACATCGGAAAGATGGGAAGAGCGGCCGGCATCGCGGTTGTCGAACCGGATCACCTGGAGGCCGCGCTCTACGAGGGCCTTGCAGAAGCCATCGGGCCAGCCGAGCATCTGCGCCGCCAAACCCTGGATCAGCAGCACCGGCGGCGCGTCGGAATTTCCGAGCCGTTCATACGCAATATCGATATGCGCTGGGCCAACGTTCGCCGCGATGTGTTCGTTCATACCCAAGAGTAACTGCAGGCTGGGATGAAACGTAGCGAATCCCGGCTCTTCCTATTCGGACATGACGCAGCCGGGTTTCGCTATGACCGAAGGAAATCCCTTTAGGGACGCTCCAACCCAGCCTGCTTGCTGCTTCTTATTGCACAGCAGGCGCGTACAAGACCTTGAACCCTTCACGCCATGAGGAAAAAACCGGCTCCCATCGGAGTTCGCGCCGGGCTTTGGCATTCGATGCGCCGCGTTGCTCGTTCATGATGTAAACCAGCATGTCCCCGAGCGTTTGACGCGCCGTGCTCTCCGCCAGATGCGCAGGAGCCGGTGCCTGCAGGAGCTCGGCAACCACGGGCAGCCAGACGCTGAGACGGGCCGGTTCATTGTCCACGATGTTGTAGATACCCGGCCTGGCATGAACCAGCGCCTTCATCGTCGCCCGGGCGGCATCCTGCACATGAATGAATGAATAGGTTCCCGCGCCCTCTCCGACGATCGGCGCCCTGCCCTTGCGAACGGAACGCGGGATGGAATTGGCGGGGTCGTAGTTCGTGCCAGCCCCGTAAAACCAGCCGTAGCGAAGCACCACTCCCTCTATGCCAGCCGTGTGCAGCGTCAGCCGCTCCATCTCCGAGACCGCTTCCGCCAGCGGACGAATTGCATCCGGCGCGTCGAGATAAAGCGGTGTTTCTTCGTCGGTGAGGCCGGTGCCGGATGGCGAACAGATAAACGAAATGCTTTGCGTGACGAAGCGCCCGACTTTGCCGGCTTGCGCGGCTTGTACAAGGTTGCGCGTACCGACGGTGCGCACTCGAATGGTTTCCGCCAGCGGGTCGGCATCTTTTGCGCCGAAGGCCGTCAGTTGATGGATGACGATATCGGGCTTCGCGTTGACCACCAGTCCGGTGAGTTTCGCCAGATCAAAAACGTCGCCAATAACGGCGACAGCCCCCATGGCTTCCAATGCGGGCGCGTTTTCCAACGAACGCGTCATGGCAACTACCTGATGCCCGTCTTCAACGAGCATCGGCACCAGGGAACGTCCAATTGCGCCGGAGCCGCCGGCGATGAAAACTCTCATCTAAATTTCCTCAGTCACGGTAGGGTGGACAAAGGCCGAAGGCCGTGCCCACGCGGATCGGAGCAACGGTGGGCACGCTGCGCTTTGCCCACCCTACCCTTGCTACGAGTTACGGCATTAGTGCATCACCGCCAGCGTGGCGCTTTGCGCGCCGACCACCGCACCATCGCGCTTCACCGCTGCAGTGTAGACCGCCGTGTCGCCCGCCGCAGCTACCGTGACCGTGAACTCGAAGGAGGAATCCGTCGTGCCGACCTGCACTTTGGCCGGCTGACCGCCCTTGACCACAAGATGCGGCTCGGACAGCACCTTGCCGGTGCGCAGATCGGAAATGATCGCAGAGACGTTGTAGGTGTCCGCGGTGCTGCCGTGGCTGACCGCCACTTTGACGTCAAGTCGGGCCTGCTCCCAATCGGGATCCGCCACACTGTTCGCATTGGCGGCGGCTAAAAACCCGCAGCCAGCAACTGCGAAGGCAAGCGTTTTCTTCATGGCAACTCCCATTGAGGATGGAAAGCAATGCACCACGGATCGAAGCGGCGCGGCACGTATACCATACTGCATGGTTCCGACCCTACGGTCCTTTACAAAAAGTAACTGTAGGCTGGGATGAAGCGTAGCGAATCCCAGCTCTTCACATCCGGACATGACCCCGCTGGGTTTCGCTATGCTCCAACCCAGCCTACTTGCTACGCTGGCTAAAGGTCGTTCTGGCCCGTACGCTTTTCGATGTCCTTACGCATCTGTTCATTCAACTCGTCGAAGTCTCGAACGAGTTGGTCACATGCGGCCTTGGCGGCTTCGCAGTGAACAGACATGTTCACGGCCCAGGAGCCCGCACCGTTCTGGGACATAACCCTTTTCACGACGGCCGGATACGCCGGGTGATCCTTGGGAACGAAGGACCAGAGCGTCAAGCCACGGTTCTCCTGCACGATGGTCCATCCCTGGTCTGAATGAACTTCCGCGCCAGCCCGATGGGTTAAGGTCTCCAGAGCCACGGCGACAGTTGGAAATTCAATAACTGGATGCCCGGCTTCCTGCAGCGGACCGCCAGGCACATCTTCAGCAACCACCGATCCGACGCAAACCAGCATTCCCGAGGCAATCGCGCAAGCCAGCTTCATGAAATGCTCCCCATCCCCATTTCCATGGTCGAATCGTACTGATTGGCCGACCCCCTTGTCACCGAAGAAAAAAAGGCCGGGCATCAAGCCCGGCCTTTGTCATTTGTGCAGCTCAGGGTTTATTCACCCTGCGCCCGCACCACTTCCGGCTTGACCGGCGAGCGGACGAGCATGCTGTGCAACTCGTAGCTGGACGGCGCCTGGGCCTTGTGGGCCTTCACCACGACCGGCTGGGTCGTCACCGCATCGGCGCCGACGGCATAGGCCCGGGGCGAGCTGGTTTCGACGTCGGTGCGCAGGGCGACACTGGTGTTGGCGAACTGGCCGACGGGGCTGAGGCCGGCGGCGCTGGCGGAGGCGGCGCTGCCCAGCAGGGCCGCGGCAAAGGCGGTAGCAGTCAGGAATCTGGTTTGAGTCTTCATTGAAGTCTCCTTGAGCCGATTTGAAGGAGGGAGGGATCCGGACTCGCTGCCGCCGGCGCGGGGGCGCCGGCGGCGCGTGGGTTCAGGCGGAACGGGAGCTGGCGGCGAGTTCGCGCTCGGTGCGGGCGATCCCATCCACATAGAGGTGGAGGTAGGCCTCGAGGGCGACCGGGCTGTTGTGCGAAACGTGCAGGAAATTGGGCAGGCCGGTCTGGCTGGTTTGCGCCTGGGTAGCGGATTCGGCGGGAGCGGCGGTCGGGGTGCGGTTCATGGCGAACTCCTTGTGTTTTGATGGATTCCGTTTCGGCCCTGAGGCCAAGGCCGCACAAGTTAGTCCCTTCCACATATCCCGGGTAGCCCGTATATTCGAGAATAATCCTCTCGATTTCCGGAAGGGACTATGGATCGCTTTGAAGCCATGTCGATACTGCTGGCGGCGGTGGACAGCGGCAGCCTGTCCGCGGCCGGGCGGCGGCTGGGGATGCCGCTGGCGACGGTGAGCCGCAAGATCGCCGACCTGGAAGCCCACCTGAAGACGCGCCTGCTGCTGCGCGGTGGCCGCCACCTGGAGCTGACCGATGCCGGGCGCAGCTATGTGGCGGCCTGCAAACGCATCGTCGAGGACGTGGCGGAGGCGGAGCGCGCCGCGGCCGGCGAATACCGCGCGCCCACCGGCGAGCTGGTGATCTCGGCGCCGCTGGTGTTCGGGCGCATGCACGTGGTGCCGGTGGTGTCGGAGTTCCTCAAGGCCTTTCCGGACATCCACATCCGCCTGCAGCTGACCGACCGGGTGATGAACCTGGTGGAGGACCACATCGACATGGCGGTGCGCATCGGCGTGCTGCCGGACAGCAGCCTGATCGCCACCCGCGTCGGCCTGTCCCAGTTCGCGGTCTTCGCCAGCCCGCACTACTTCCTGGCGCGCGGCACGCCGAAGACGCCGGAGGACCTGCACGAGCACGACTGCATCGCCTTCGACGCAGTCAGCGCCGCCGACCGCTGGGACTTCCTGCGCGAGGGCAAGCCGCATTCGGTCGCGATCCAGCCACGGCTGCGCGCCAACACCGCCGAGGCGGTGATCGAGGCGGCGCATCATGGGCTGGGCATCGCCCGCGCCATGTCCTACCCGATCAAGGAGGCAATCGCCGGCAAGAAGCTGCGCGTGGTGTTGCAGGAGTACGAGCTGCCGCCGGTGCCGATCAGCCTGGTCTATCCGGCGCAGCGCCTGCTGCCGCTGAAGCTGCGCGCCTTCATGGACTATGCGGCGCCGCGCTTGCGCGAGCGGCTGGAAAGCGGCGCGCCGACCTAAACGAAAGGCCGGGCTGCGGTGTCCAAGTGCAACTGCCGCAGGGGCGCTTCGGGCATCTTCGATTTATACGCAGCAGGCTGTCCCCTCTCCCGCTTGCGGGAGAGGGTGGCCCGCAGGGCCGGGAGAGGGGCCGTAAAGGCTGGGTGTAACGGCCCCTCTCCCCTACCCCTCTCCCGTCCCTGAAGGGATTTCCTTCGGTCACAAGCGGGAGAGGGGAACCATACCGGGTTGTAACGATTTTGCTCTGGCTATTCTCGCGGCACCCGAGGCAAACCATTCGACGAGGAGAACACGATGCTCACGCGGCAATCGACTGATCCGTTGTTGCAGACGCGGGCTCTGCCCCGGCCGGCCCTGATCCTGGCGCTGGCCGTTGCCGTCACCGCGCTTGCCGCCTGCGCTTCGATGTCGGGCCCCAGCGAGGCCCAGACCAGTGCCGCCATCGCCGCAGCAGTGGCCGACACCACCCGCCCGGCCGCCGATACTGCGCGCGACGAGAACCGCAAACCGGCCGAAACCCTCGCCTTCACCGGCCTGAAGCCCGGCGACAAGGTGGCGGACTACGCCGCCGGCTCGGGCTATTTCACGCGCCTGTTCGGCGACATCGTCGGTCCCGGCGGCCATGTCTACGCCGTGGAGCCGAAGGAGCTGTTCACCTTTCCCAATATCGTCAAGGGCACCGCCGACGTGCAGGCCTGGGCCGCCGTCCATTCGAACATCAGCGTCATCGTCGCCCCGGCGCTGGAAGCGGCGCAATACCCCGAGCCGCTGGACCTGTTCTGGATCTCGCAGAACTACCACGACCTCAAGGACAGCTTCATGGGCCCGGTGGACATGGGCGCGTTCAACCGCGCCGTCTACGCCGCGCTCAAGCCGGGTGGCGTCTACGTCGTCCTCGACCACGTCGCCGCCAAGGGCTCGCCGGAGAACGTCACCGACACCCTGCACCGCATCGAGCCGGCAACGGTGCGGCGCGAGGTGGAAGCGGCGGGCTTCAAGTTCGAAAGCGAGAGCGGGATCCTCGCCAACCCGGACGACCCGCATACCGCCAAGGTCTTCGACAAGTCGATCCGCGGGCATACGGACCAGTTCATTTACAAGTTCCGCAAGCCCATTAGCTAAGCTGCGCCGCGGGACAGACCAGCCGGGTACCGCGCGGCGGCATCCGGGCTGCGTTGAGTGCGGCTGCAGGCACTTGAAATCCAGCCGTTCCAGCTCAAGTAAGCTGGAATGCGCTGCGCGCCCAACGCCGCTGGATTCACCTGAGAGGATTCAACCATGACCAAGCTCGACGCCCACGCCTCCGGCCAGTTCAAGATCCTCGGCAAGACCGCCGTGACCCGGCTGGGTTTCGGTGCGATGCGCATCACCGGGCCCGGCATCTGGGGTCCGCCGGCGGATCATGCCGAGGCGATCCGCGTACTGCGGCGGCTGCCGGAGCTGGGCGTGGACTTCATCGACACGGCCGACAGCTACGGCCCGTACATCAGCGAGGACCTGATCGCCGAGGCGCTGCATCCGTACAAAAATGGGTCGGGGAACCTGCTGGTCGCCACCAAGGGCGGCCTGACCCGCCACGGGCCGGACATCTGGCTGCCGGTAGGCCGGCCGGAATACCTGCGCCAGTGCGTGCTGATGAGCCTGCGCCGGCTGAAAGTGGAGCGCATCGAGCTGTGGCAGCTGCACCGCATCGACGCCAAGGTGCCGCGCGAGGAGCAGTTCGGCGTGATCGCGCAGATGCAGAAGGAAGGGCTGATCCACCACGCCGGCCTGAGCGAGGTGAGCGTCGACGAGATCAAGGCCGCGCAGAAGCACTTCCCGGTGGCCACCGTGCAGAACCTGTACAACCTGGGCAACCGCAAGAGCGAGGCGGTGCTGGACTACTGCGAGGCCAACGGCATCGGCTTCATTCCCTGGTTCCCGCTGGCCGCCGGCAACCTGGCCAAGCCGGGCGGCGCGGCCCACAAGGTCGCCAAAGCCCACGGCGTCAGCGCCAGCCAGGTCGCGCTGGCCTGGCTGCTCAAGCGCGCCAAGGTGATGCTGCCGATTCCGGGTACCGGCAGCGTGAAGCACCTGGAGGAGAACGTGGCCGGCGCCGGCTTCAGCTTGTCCGAGGCCGAGTTCGAGGCGCTGGCGAAAGCCGCCGCTTGATCGGCGCGGCGCGCGAGGACCACACTACGCCTGCCATGTCTCTTCCAGCACTGAAGTCCCACCGCAACGATGCAGACTGAACCCTCCGCGCACGAAGGCGTGCGCCTCGACCTCTGGCTCTGGGCGATCCGTTTCTACAAGACGCGCGCGCTGGCCAAGGACGCAGTTACCGGCGGCAAGGTCAAGGTCGGCGGCGGCTCGGCCAAGCCGTCGAAGACGCTGCGCGTCGGCGACAAGCTGGAAATCAGCCGCGGCCAGGATCGTTACGAGATCGAGGTGGTGGGCTTGAGCGAGCAGCGCGGTCCGGCGCCGATCGCCCAGCAGCTTTATCGTGAAACCGAAACCAGCCGCAAGGCGCGGGAGGATGCGGCGCAGATGCGCCGCCTCACCGCGGCCGGCTACGCCAAGCCGGCGACCAAGCCCGACAAGCGCGCGCGGCGGCTGATTCAGGCGCTGGGGGATATCGACGCGTTTTGAGGCGGCAGCAAGTAGGCCTCATGCGTGCCATGTGTGCCACGTTTTCGTGTAGGCACGCATGGCGGCGTGTGCGCTATTGGTGCCAGGAGGTCCGGGAGGCGCTTTGTTAGTCGTTGACGATTCCGAACGTTCGGCGTCGTCCGGCCAGGTCAGTTCAATTCACTCCGCCCCCTTTTCTCTTCCCCTTTTTTGTACCCCACCAAATTGACAGTTGCTGTCGCAATGAGAAGAGGTGCAGACCAAAACGACACTGCGCTCGAAGATGACTGCTCCCATAGCTGGTAAAAATAAAGGAGCATTAACGTCCCAAAAAGTAGTCCAACGCAACTGAGGAGAGCATTGACTATCGCGACTAACCTTCCTTTATTCAAGCAACGAGCTACACCAACTAGAGACATCAAAAAGATCGTCAGGAGACCAGGAATGGCTAAATAGAAGTGTTTTGTATTTTCTTCTTGGACAGCAAGCACGGCTATTCCGGCTACGCACGTTAGGGCAAGCACGCCGTTTAAAATGAGAGTCGCAATTTTCATGAATTTAGCTCCACCGCTAAGGCCCAACGTCGTTTCTGCAACCACTCCAACAGTTGGCTGACCCCCAGCAAGTGTAGCCCGGATGAAACGAAGTGGAATCCGGGGCTTTGAATACCGCCCCCTTGATGTACCCCCAAGAGTAGAAGCGCCGGATTCCGTTTTGACCGAAGGAAATCCCTTCAGGGACACTGCATCCAGGCTACGCTCGCTGAAAGTCCGGCTTCGGTCATGTCTGCAAGTGAAGAAGCTTGTATATCAAGTAGACGGCGAGAATCGCGACAGCCGCAACAACACCCTTGTACAAACGCGCCTGTTGCATCTGGGACTTGACCGCCTGCTGCTGAGTCTGGATGGCCTGAACCTGATTCGCAAGGGCTTTCTGCTGAAGCTCCGCCGCTTGCTTGTGCAAGCTGACAAGGTCCGTTTGCGCGTCCCGAATTTGCTCGAGCGTGGCGAGAATTTTTTCTTCGTTGTTCAATGCGCACTCCTGTCTGAACCGGGTGGTTAGCTTCCCGGGAGCATCCAACGGGGATTCCCTTCGGTCATATACTGCTTTCCGCGAAAGGCGGAATACGCTTGGCGGTCTCAACCGGTCATCGAAACACTGTTGCCTAGGATAAAGGCAGGCGTCTTCCATTGAAGGGTTTCTAGCAAGTGTAGCCCGGATGAAACGAAGTGGAATCCGGGGTTTTGAATACCGCCTCCTTGATGCACCCCCAAGAGTAGAAGCCCCGGATTCCGTTTCACTTCATCCGGGCTACGCTCGATGAAGTCGTACTTATCATACCGCCCTGCCCGGCCTAAGCTGTACCCACACATTCATTCGAGACCGACATGGCGATCACCTACCGCCCCAAGACTCCCGCCAGCTGGAAGCACCGCGCGGCAGCGCTGGACCGCGCGCTGGACAGCGCCCTCGAAGAACACCGCATCGTCGGCGGCCTGCTGCTGGTGACGCATCACAGCGAACCGGTGTACCAGCGCGCCGCCGGCCTGGCCGACCGCGAGAGCGGCAAGCCGGTGAAGCTGGACACGCTGTTCCGCTACGCCTCGCTGACCAAGCCTATCGTCACCGCCGCGCTGATGGCGCTGGTGGAGCAGGGCAAGCTGGGTGTGCAGGACCCGGTGACGCGCTGGCTGCCGGACTTCAAGCCTAGGCTGGCGAGCGGCAAGACACCTGTGATCACGCTGCACCACCTGCTGACCCACACCGCCGGCCTCACCTACCCCTTCTTCGAGGGGCCCGACGGCCCTTACCACCGCGCCGGCGTCTCCGATGGCCTGGGCTATTCCGGCGACCTGAGCCTGGCGCAGAACATCGAGCGCCTCGCCGGCGCGCCGCTGCTGTTCGCGCCAGGTTCGGCCTGGATGTATTCGCTGGCGATCGACGTGCTGGGCGCGGTGATCGAGCGCGCCACCGGCGAAACCTTGCAGCAGGCAGTGGCGCGCCTCGTCACGCAACCGCTCGGCATGAAGGAGACGGCCTTCCTCGCCACCGATCCGGTGCGGCTGGCGCCTGCCTACGGCAATGCGCTGCCGCAGCCCGAGCGCATGGGCGAGCGGCATACGATCCCCGGCGATACCGTGGAGTTTTACCCGGGGCGCGCGCTGGACCCGCAGGCCTTCCCTTCCGGCGGCGCCGGCATGGTCGGCTCGGCGCAGGACTTCATGTGCTTCCTCGAAGCGGTGCGCAGTGGCAGCGGCGGAATGCTCAAGCCGGAGACGGCGGCAATGATGCCGCGCTGCCAGACCGGCGCCATGGTGACGGACCCCGCCAATCCCGGCTGGAGCTTCGGCTACGGCGGGGCGGTGGTCACCGATCCGGCGGCGGCGAAGACACCGCAGTCGGCGGGAACATGGTACTGGGGCGGCGCCTATGGCAACAGCTGGTTTGTCGATATGGAGCGGGAGTTGAGCGTGGTGCTGCTGACCAATACGGCGTATGAGGGGATGAATGGGCGCATCACCATCGATGTGCGGGATGCGGTGTATATATGAATGTTCCCGGCAAAGGCGACCTTATCGCCTCTCCCTTTGGGAGAGGGATTTGAGAGCAAATCAGGGGATGATGCGCCGCCTTCTCAAATCCTCGAACAGCTTCATGAACATCGTCTCCGTCTCCACATACTCGTGGAAGCCCAAGCGCCGCGCCTTGGAGCCGTCCGCGAACAGATCGTAATCCCAGGAGAAGACAAAGTCGGCGAAGCCCCAGGAGGAGACGTCCCGGTACGGCGTGGGTACAAGGCCGTGTTTGCGGATCATTTCGTTCCACAGCGGCTCCTTGTCGGCCATCACCACGGCGAGCGACATCGGCAGCGGCGGCGCGACTTCCAGCCCGAACCAGGCGCCGAGCTTCGGCCACAGCTCGTTCCAGCGGAACAGGTCGCCGTTGTTGATGTTGAAAGCCTGGTTGGCGCAGCGCGGATCGGTGGCGGCCCACACCGTGGCCTTGGCCAGCAGGCCGGCGTCGGTCATCTCCAGCAGCTTGTCGTAGGCGCCAGGCTTGCCGGGGAAGCGCAGCGGGATGTGCAGCTCGCGGCTTACCGATGCGTACACGGCGATGGCCACGGTCAGGTTCATCGGGTTGCCGAGGGCGAAGCCGCCGACCACCGAAGGGCGGATCGCCGACCAGCTCCAGGCCTTGCCGCGCTGGCGCTGCTCGAGGAACTGCTGCTGGTCGACGTTGAACTCCGGCGGCAGATGCGGCGGATCGGTCTCTCGCGCCGGCGTCTTGAACGGGCCCAGGTGGGCGCCGTAGACCTTGTAGCCCTGCATCAGGCTGA